>MDTB01056416.1_pt1 | contig 13475 bp, 10 predicted proteins | sample 811161 | NCBI WGS metagenome assembly MDTB01 (sample SAMN05326650, study PRJNA326480) | marine metagenome | isolation source: seawater | place: Mediterranean Sea | collected 2009
ACAAATCGTAAACTTATCAATTTTGGTATTAGTTTTGCCATTATTTATTAAAGTCGGTTATATTAATTAGCACAATTAAGAATAAATTTGATTACCGCTCGTTAATTCCAAAACGCTCACTGACAATGTTTACAATGTGTCGGTCAAGCGTGCGGCCGCCAAGCTTTAATACAGCCTCAACTTTGCTGGGACCGGAATAAGAAGCTCCTCCTGCTCCGCCTCCGCTTTGAGTTTGTGCAATTCGTGCAACTGAACGGACCAGAGAATTTAACTCATCGCCTTGGGAAACACGACTAGCCGCAGCCAACTCATTGGCTTGAGATACCAGTTCTTTGATGCGCTCTACATCTGAGTCTCTTAAACTTTGGGCAGCCGCTGCTGCTTGCGCTATCTGTGCTGTACCAAACATGCGAACTGTCGTTCTGAATTCTAATGCCTTGTTTGGATCAATTTGCTCCATAGCCATAGCAACATCTCTTATAGCTTCAGCCATTTGACGCACTCCGCTGGAATCAACATTGCTCATGTTCTGCATTGCCATAGAAAGCTGACTAGAAACCGCGATTGCTCCCCCTTGCCTAGCAAGACCTGACAGATCTCCAGCAAATTCTCGCACTCCTGCTGCTGCACGCCTTGATTGTCTGGCTGTAACTCCTAAACTTTGCAAAAATGTTGGAGAGCCGGGTTTGTTAAAGGCTGAATTTGTCATTGTGATGGCTGCAATTAAGCCTATGGCTCCGACTACCCCTGTACCGTACATTGCGGCAGTCAAACCTCTAGTAGCGGCTGTAGCCTGTCCTTGCGCGGCTGCTAAAGCTAAAGTTTTAAGCCTCAACAACTCCATCACGGCTGCACCAGTTTTTGAAACTGCATAAAATGTGAGAATTACGTTCTTTGCGCGTTTAATTTTGGCAGACAACTCGCCGGCTGTGCCAATAAAATTATGTATTTTTTCGATCCACATTTCAAACGTGGGAGCCAAGGCGGCAACGGTGTTCATTAGTTTTTCTTTGATAGATTGCAGAGCTAATGTTCTGTTAGCCAATTCTTCTGCGGTCATCGCATTTTGCCCCATTGCAGCCGCACTAGATTCAAGACGGCCAGACATTAGCATCGCTAATTCAGCCACATCTCTTAAGCCAGCCGCATCAGCAATTGCTCGTTTTTCATAATAGCTAAGTTGTTCAAAACTGCCTGCGGCTGCGAGGATTCCTTCTCTAAGCCTGCGGAACCTTTCAGTTGGGTCGACCGTCATAAGCATGTCGAGCGAGTTGAACAAGTCTCTTCCTAAAATAGCGTTTAAGCGTCCAGCAGCTTCAGCAGCTCCTTGAAAAGTATCGAATTGAGACGTAATGCTGAGTAAGTCACGCATTCCAATACCTGTGTTTTTAGCGGCTACTTGCAAGTCAGAAAAAGTTCTGATCATCCTTTGTCCATATACAGCTAAGTCCCTGCTGGCCTCAGCAAAATCTCTGGAGATGATTTCTGGAGGTACCTGCAGGTCAATAGAAAATTGTGCCAAGCTTCTCATTGTGTTTTCTGCAGCGTCTGCTGTTTGGCCATATATTCGTACCAGATTCTCCATGCTTCTGGCGGTATCCGACGCTGCCATACCATTTCTTCCTAATTGTGCCGTCATCGCTACAATTGATTGTCGAGTTTCCATGCTGTAGCTCGTAAAAGCAGTCATTTCACTTCTTAGTGTTCCCCAAGATTGACTAGTCTCTCTGACTGACACGCCGCTAGCCAACAAAGCTTGCTGTGTGCTTTTCATAGCCCTGCCAAATTTTGTTGCTTCGTCTGTTGCTATGCCCATTGTGCGCGAGAATTCCATCACGGACTGATCCATCTCAAACGCTAATTCAATTCCCTTTTTAAGAACAAGAAGCATGCCTTGTTCCATATAATTGGAAAAAGTATTCATTGTGGTGATTGCAGCTTTAGTTGCAGCTGCTTTTTTATCCATAGCGCCGGCACTTTGGTAAAGTTTGCCAGCTAAAGCACCCATCTGTAATGCCATGTTGCTGGATGCGTCAGTAGCTATTCCAAACATGCCGGCAAGGTTCTTAGCACCCTTGGCGGCGGAATCTTGCTGGAGAGTAATTGCTTCTTGCTCACCTTTCAACGCCGTCAAGCGATTCTGGTAATCTTCCATCTTCTGCGCAAGTGCTTCCGTGGATTCGCCGGCTTCAGCTGCGGCTTGAATCATCATTTGCGTGGCAGAAATTGACGCTTCCATCGCTTTGACTTTCTGCTGGTTGGCTTTTGCAAAATATTCAGCAGATGCCGACGAACTTTTAAGAGTGCCAGATAAACGTTCATACGCAGCAGCCGATAGCTCTGCTTCTTTACGGGCTTGCTCGGCTACAGCTATTAACTCTTCGTAACCTTTCTTATCACCCGGCTTGGGGCCTTCGCCGTTTGCCATCTATGCATACCCCCTGATTAAAATGGCCACTTCAACTTAGTAGCTCGTTCGAATTTGTTAATTGCTTTCTGTAAAAAGCCTTTACTCTTATACGTCTTAGGGTCGTCTAAACCATATTTTTTCCAATTCTCTATATAGTTTTTCTCACTTGCAAGGACACGCGTAAACGAATTAATCTGATCTGGAGTTCCGCGCACTTCCACCGGTACAGGACCACCGGTGCCAAACATCTTGCCAAGTATGGTCTCAATCGCCCAGCCAAGGATCCTTAAAGGTCCGCCCTCTTGTAGCTGGCCAGACGCTACAGCGTTTAGATCCAATACAACAGGTCCAATTTTATCTTCATTAAGCTTCTGCATAGTGATTATCTCCTAAATAATTAGTTCGAACAAAAAGAAAAAGCTGGGGGCTGCCCAGCTTTTTCAGAATTGCACTGTGTTATGATCTCTTGCTTTTGTTTGCGGCCTTTTTCATGGCCTTCTCTTCGTCCTCAAAGTGTTTTGTTAACCTCTCCAAGAACCATCTTCTCAAAGCAACCGGTAAGTTGTAAGCCTCAATGAAACTCCAGCCACCATGGTGCTTTAAAATAAAAAACTGCTCATAAACCGATGCCATGTAATCATCGGTTAGGCCAAAAAAACTCCGCTGTAAACGGAACCTCCAGTTGTGATGTTTTATCACAGGCTGAACAAGTAAAGTCCTGTACCATATCGACATTAGGTACAAGTTTGGCGTATGCCCCTCTCAAATAATGCGAATCAACTGTAGGCATATTTTCGATAAATTGCTCAATCTGTGCCCTGTTGGTCTCTCCATTGAGGGAGTAGATAAGCTGTTTAAGCTGGAAGGTTACAGAGTTTTCCTCCATTTTATTTTTTCGACGTTTTTCAACTTCCTTTGCAATTGCGTTTTCAACACCTGCGTTCAACAATCTCACCTTAGCCACAACCTTTGTAAGTGGCAATGTGATATCAAAGAATCCCTGCTCATCGGGTCCAGAAATATCATCCGATAGTTCACCTTGTTCGTCTCCGTGATTGACTCCACAAGCTAACAAATCAAATGTATGTTCTGCTGACTCTAGACAGTGTGGGCACACAACGGTTACCGCATACTGAGAAGAATAAGCATGAATTCTTGTTTTTAACAAGATGGCATTGCGGTCGCCTATAAGAAGACTGTTAGGATCAATGGTCTTGTCGACCAAGATACTACGTACCAATCGGTCGATTGCGATACCTTTCTTAAGTAGCGAAGCCGAAGTTAAAATATCCTCGTCTTTCGCTGTCATGTGGCGAATCTCAACCACTTCTTCGTTATAAAGTGGATGCGTTTCCGCATAATATCTGCCTCTGCTGGGAAGCTCGACAAATTCAGTTGGTACAACGTATGAAAGTGTAGCCGCAGGGCTTGCAGCTTCCGTTGGTTGTACGGGTTCAGTTACAGGAGCGTCGGCAGGTGGCATAGCGCCAGTCCTTTGCTCATTATTTCTAGCCATTCACACCTCTTTTTAGAATGATTGTAATACTATTATATAATATTGTGTGGGTTTGTTAAGGATTTATTATCCCCAAAGTTTGCCGCCGGGAGCGAGATCCGGAACGGCTTCTGCAACATCTTCTGCAGTGCTGGGTCTTTCGTACGTAGCCCAATCATATTGAAGCGAGATGTCGACTGACAATAACTCTTCGCTACCATAGTCAAGAGAGCCAACGCTGATGCTTTTGATCCAAGGATTGTTTAATGTCCAAGTCTCGACAACATTACCTTCAGAGTTGACTTGACTAATGACACATCCACCTAAAGCCGTAACCATAGAATGCTTGCTGACCGTAGTGAAGTTGTCACTACCGGCATCATCTGCAGAGACTGGAGTAGTTGCATCAGTGGGCAAGTTATAGCCAGCAGCGCGTAGAGCTACTAAAATGCCATCAGCCGCAGAGCCTGCGCCAACAACATCAACAAAACTAATAGATACATCAGACCACTCGACACGGCCCGGGTAGTAAAACTTGTGATTAATAAATGTATGCTCAGAAGACGAAATGCTAATAGAAGGCTTATCAACCCTCTTAGCGGCATAAGTCAGGCTGTTGCCTGTGAAGGTGCCGTCAGATGATTCTAAAGTATTGGTTGCGATGCCGGATAATGTCACGAACCATCGATAAGCTCTTTTCGGCTCAGTAGTAGATTGTTTCCAAAAGGTGGGTGCTGCCATTTTAAATTGGTCTCCTGTATATTATTATATAGTCATTCATGTTGGTTTTTTCTTTTAATCTGCGAAAGATGCTCCTTCGCTTGAGATAATAAAGTCAACCGCAATGAACTCAATTGCTCTGGCTGGCTTAAGGTAAATCTGAGCATAGAGAATGTTTCTGTCAATCAAGTCATCAGTGGTTGTAGTGTCATCTAGAACAACAGAGAACTCGGTGATACCATATTGAGCTTGGATAGCGGACAAGAGAGCATTCGCCTCAGTCCTAAACTGTGTCCATGTATCAGACACGTTTGGCTGGAATAAAGTCGTAGCTGCAATGATAGAAATTTCTTTCTTAACGTGTAGCATAAGTCTACGGACATTAATTCTGTCTAGCGCTGAAGCTGTTGCCTGTAGTGTCTTTTGGCCAAACACTACAATACCTTCTGCTGGAAATTTAGCAATCGGGTTAATGTTGACTTCGTATAGAGAATCCCTATCACTTGATGTAAGTCGGTCTCTAACGTTTAATACTTTGAGGCCAGCTGCTCCGGGGCGTGCGCCTGCACTATCGAGGCCGCCTCTTGTAAATCCTGCTGGTGCAAACCAAATTGCAGAGTTAGCAGTAGAGAAAGCCATGGTACCTAATGCAACTACGGAAGGTGGTACGTATACCTCTCCGCCTGCAGCGGCAGTAGCGCTCTTAACTTGGACCCAAGGATAGTAGGCACAGCCATAACTAGAATCAATATTGCGTGCGTTCTTAGTCGAGACAACAGACTTGACCGAGCCGCGACGAGCAGATTCAGCAGAAGCGTTTTCAGTTTCAGGTACATATCCGCCTGCAAGATCAATGATTGCTAATGCGTCACCGCGATCTTCACAAACGTTAACCAGCTTATCAGTCACGTATGTATCGGTAATACCGGGCGCAACCATTACGTTGCATTCAACGTACTCAGGATCCGCGACGGTTTCAATACTTCTAATCAAAGAGTTATAGGCCGCGACCTTGGTGGCATCGCCTTCGGCATCATCCAAAAGCGTGTTTCTAAAAGGCTCAGCCTCGCAAATATCGAGTCCGTCAAAGCCTCCGTAAAGGAAAGTAGAGAATCCATGGAAACCTTTGTTATCAGTTCCAAGCTGCAACAAACCATCGCTGTCGCTGTTGGAAGCTCCGCTAAGTGCGGTATAACTTGTTCCGGCTGCTCTAGAGCCAGAGACATAAAATCCTTCAGAACCTGTCGAGTTGTAAACAACATCATCAAGAGTGAAGACCCATGAGTATTCCACGGCTGCAGAACTAGCTGGGTCTGCGGAAGCAACAGAAGCGGGAAGTCTCCGAAGAGTTTCTTTGACGCTTGTGTCAAGTTGTCCTCCTGCAGTTTCAAGTGGGGTTCCAGAACTTCCAGAAGTCTTCCACTTGGCCCACTCAACACCGAAGAGTCTGTGGAACGTGGAGGTTCCGTCAATCTTTGCAGTTTGCACAAGCTTGGGAGCAGGGTATTCAATCTTAAAGTTGGCACCTTCCCATCCGGCAGAAGCTCCAAACCAGACTTCACCTGCAGTGCCGCCGGTGAATGTGGTTACCGCAGCGATATCGCCGTCAACGGCGCCTGATCCATCAGCTATTGTGCCGGCGTTACCTGCAACGCCGGGAATATCGGCCGTAAGAGTGAGTAAGTGCGCGCCAGATCCAGCAGTTGCTGTAACTCCCTGAATTCCAGTGGCGCCTCCAGTCACTCCGGAACCGTAAGCGATTTCAGCCGCTTCGTAATTCGCATCGCCGGATCCGTTGATTGCTGCTTTTACTCGTTTTGCGGTCTCATCATCCGAACTGTCGCGCAGAACAAAAACAATGTTCGCGCCGGGGACGCCAACGCCGCCTACAACAACAATAGTTGTCGCGGCTCCGGAGCCTCCGACTCCTTCGGGGATCGTTAAAATAACCTCGTCGTTATCGGAGGTACCATTAGTGCCTCCAGCCGAACCAAAATCAAGAGCATCTGTAGCTGATGCAGCAACACCAGAGACTGTAGAGTCAACAGGGTGTGTTGCGGGCATTGCCGAACCGTCTCCAGTTGCAAACCTACCTGCTACGCCCTCAGTGACTACAGCGGCGACACCTTCGGATGCAGTATCTGCATAGTGCCCAAAGCCCGAGGTAACCGTTCCAGAAGTGGAGCGGGACTCAGAACCCGAGAAGAATCCGGTCGAACCAGATGCAACGTAGAAAGAGCGAAGTCTTGGAGGTCCGTAGACACCGAATGGAAGCAGCCCTTCGGGCGATCCTTCAGCTAAGGCCTCAGCTAGCTCGACTCGAATATAAGAAGAGTTGTTGTTAAACGAACCATAGTTTCTTTGTACCTTGTTAGTGGCATCCCAAGAGACGTAGCGGTCACCAATCTTTCTACCAATGTAGTTGGGCGATCTTCTGTCAAGGTTGCAGTTTGTAAAAATCTCAAGCACGCCGGTGGGTGTTTCTCTACCACCGATGGATCGCACTACAACATCAAACTTACCGTATTTGTAAGTATTGCTGGTATACTGTCTAAGATTCTCAATTGAAATTCTAATGTTTTCTTGAGCCCACTCAGCGTGATCCATAGCATGAAACTTGAATAACTTGGTCATGTTGTAAACGTCGAAAGACGCAGCGACACCACTATCGTTAGAAAAGAACCATCCAGTAGATGGATTCGACCAATCTTCTCTGTGGTCTGCATAACTGTTTGTTCCATCGTGTAGCGGAAGAATGACGCCGTATTGTTTACCTGCATCAGACTGCTGCTCGGTGACCTTTTCTTTAATCATACTCTCGAAAGTTTCGCCAAGCCAATAAGTTTTCGCAGAACCTTTAATATTTGAGTTACAGGCTGCTGGGTCAGTGTTAAGTGCGTTGCGACACCACTCGGTATCGTGACGACTATCGGTATCGCGGTTAAAATCAATATATGCCGAATCAACAACTGCGCCGGCACTGTTAAGGAAGCGAATGTTGAAAGCATTGGCAACTCCAGCATCAGAATCAGAGGCGATTAGAGAGCCAAGGCTAGCAGTTTGGTTAGAATGGCCAGTAAGTGAGCCATCTGCTGCTGTGGCTGAACCTTCTCCCATACCTTGAAGCTGTACACTACCTTCAGTAAGGTAGAAGACTGCTCCCAGAGTACCAGTAACGTTCATAGCCTTAGTGGAGCCAGAAGGCATAATAAATAATCCGTATGCTCCACCGTTACTAGAAACAGCAGCGTTAGGAACTACTTGAGCACCAGCAGCATTTCTTGTTGTCCAACCGGCTTTAGCATAGTTGTCCGAAGAGGGAGTTGCGTTTGCTTCTCCAAGGACACGAAAAATCGTGGCCGGGGATACGGCTGCATTTAAGTGCGCCTCTGCGGCATATGCGCCATAAGTAGGCCCTCCATGAGGGTTGCCTCTCCAAGCATCGCCAGCGGGACCGCCGCCGGCATGGGGGTTACCATATAAGTTATAGAACTCTGCAGCACTATTGACTGCAATAGGTCTCATCCCCGGTCCTCTTGGGAATCTACCAATAATAACAGGCCCTCTTTCGGGGCGTGCCGCAACTACTTGCGACTGGTCGATTTCCTGAAAGAAAACACCGGGGGATACGAAGCGATAACTATCAATTGACATTCTTATGTCTCCTTAATAATCTTAGAAGTCTCACAGGGCACGTTCAAGTGCCGCTATCTACATGAATAAATAGTCCATAAAAGAGTGAAAATCCAAAATTCCTTTATTTACTTAATTATTAATGTCTGGGGCGTTTTCTGGCAGTTATTCTATCTAATCCGAAGAATCTGCATCGTCTTCCGGAGCCGGATCCTCTGTAGTCGACGTGGGGTACTGTGGAACGTCACCGGTGATCACTCTTTCTCTAGACAATACAAGGTCTACTGCATTCTCCCTCACGACAACTTTAGGTTTATCGCTGTTCTCGTCAGCACCTACAAGATATCCTTGAACTCTGAAGGTTAAAGTTGTCTGATAGGTTTTTTCACTGTTGCCGATATTAGAGCTGTTGTTTGCTTGGGCAAAATTGCCGTCTATGAACAATTCAAAATGATGCCCATCGGCTTCAATGAACAACGAGTTGACTGAAGAACTGTTAGGTTTGGTATAAAAGGCTGCCATAATATCGTTCATCTGTTGTTGGTATTCCGTTCTTAATACTAGCTTATACTGCACGTTGACGTATGTCGGAAGCGGGATCGAAATATGCTCATACACCACCTTAGAGTTGTAATTCCTAATGTTCCAGTTTTGAAATTTATTTTCTAAACCAGACACACCGGGTCTCCTATTTAAAGCGTTTTTTGCATACTTAGAACTTTTATCTTGGTTGATCCTGCGAGCTATTGTTAATGCGCCACCTTTATAATCTGTGTTTTCAGGCACGGCTGCGTAATAACCGCCTTTATTGGATAAATCTTTGACCATAGACACTCGCTCCACTGACATGAGTGGTAATTTTAGGACACCGTTGGCATCACGCAAGTCTTTGTCGTTTTTGATGTGAAAATTTCGTTCAGAAGATAACCAAATGACAGGCACCTTCTTCCAACCTTTATTAGTTGTAGTGTGGATGTTCATTTCTTCGCTTAGCCAATTAAACATGGCACGATCAATGGTTTCAATAGTTGATATTTGAAATTCGTATTCTGTTTGCTTAGCCATTATGATCCTCCATCTTACGTAGCATCGAAGAGACCTTCGCGTGCCTTTGTGCAGGTAGCAGAGATTTCAACCTTATGGTCAATTTGTCCAAAAAGCTCACGCGGCTCTTGCAAAGACACGATTTCATAAAACGTATCTCCATAAAGAATAAAATCGCCTTCTCGGACGTATAAATCTTGATCCTCTGTTAGTCTTCGTTTGTGGAAGTGCACTGTAAGGTTAATGTCTTTGTCCATACCAAGGTTCCCAGTAGTCGTTTTAATGCCTTCCCAGTTGACCAAGGCGTAAACTCGCACTGGTGGCAAAAATGTTTTATTTATAGCCTCGCCATAGATATCATGATAATCCGTCGTCTCGATATCAATAGAATAATAAAGCACTTGCTGACCAATCACTCTTTCGATCAGTTCATCGTTGACCTGCTTGACTAGATCACGCTCTTTCTTACCAACAAATAGCGGAGAGGGAGGTTGTGCTGGTTGTTTCCATTCGTTTTCTGCCATTTATTGTTATCCTACAATGATCGGGAGCGGTATTCTCTCTTGCATTTTGTTTGTGCTTTCGACTGCAGCAACATCTTTTTCGGTAAGAGCAGTATATGTAAGCTCATCCAATGTGGCCTTCAGTTCTTCGCGTAATTTATCTTGTTCGTCGCGACCTTCAGAGATCAATGCAGAGCCGTTTAGCTGTACAGCCTCTCCGGGAATAGGCACTGATGCAAATTTGCTGCGAACTTGTCCAAGAGTTTCTTTTGACAACGCTAGTGCGAATCGTCGGATCCATTGTTTACCAATTGCGTTAATATTAGCATATGGAATATTGTCAAACGGCAATGTGTTCATGTTATTGACGCCATCCATGCCGGTTGTCCTGTCGCTGTCCTCATCCCACGGCTCATTAATAACCGTAAACTGAAAATAGATGTGACTAGGGCTTGTTGAGCTTGGCGCTGGAAAAAGTCTTATTTTGTTGTTTTTGATTTCGTATGAATAGTGCGAAACTCTAACATAGATATTATCTTCAAATGTCATCGCTTGCAAGCGGTTATGCCATGAAGGGATTAATTCAAAAGTCGTGTCGTCAGCATACATTCCATAGTTAGACAAGTTGCCAACGGTATTAACACCACCATAATAGCCAAAGAATCTCCACATGGCATGGTTCGATTTGTAAAAAACCTTTTTGATTTGGATTTTTTTATTTCCGACTTTGTTGTAGAAATCCAAAGACGAATCTGTGGCTGCAGAAGCTGATATAATCTGTTGAAGATCGTAGTCTTGTTGATTTTTAATTGTAGAGAATGAAGATGAATACTCCATCTGATCTCCACCAACACCTGCTCTTCCTGCGAGGGCGTCAGCAATTCGCTCGGCATATGTAAACTGGAATCTTGGAAACTTGAGTGCTACCTTATCATTGCCCAAGCTTGTCTTAAGCGTGCCATCTTTCATATTTCCGTGATGATCAAACGTTCCTGTTGCAGCACCTAGCATATTAGACAGAACGTTCTTAGACTGATGAATGTTGACAATATAAGAATATTCAAGCACTGCTTCTTCATATGAAGCGTAAACATTGCCGGGAGTCAATTCGATATCGAGGATGTCTCCGCCTAGTTTCTTGTACGTATAAGCTACCTGTTCTGCTGCTCCGTTAAGAAAGTCAGTAGATCCTGTGTGGATCCCATATGGGCAAGCTGCGGCCACAAGCGAAGCTGAGCCTGTCGAAGTCAGAACGACGGCATTCGTTTGACTGGCCGGTGTTAAAGTTGGGTATGACATGCATAGATCCTCCTATGCATAAATAGTTACGCGGAGTGGAAACCGGCTCAATAGCTCAATATTATTTCTTTGAAGTCGATTTAGTTTTCTTTGTGGTTCTACTTGTCTTGGTCGATTTGCGTTGAGTTGTAGCAGGCTTAACTTTAGTAATAGGGTTCGGCTTTACAATTTCAGGTGCTGGGATTGTCACTGCCTCTACCACTTCGTCTACCCTGTCAGATAACTCTTTAGTTCTACTTAGCGCATTTGCAAGATGAGAGTTCTTACTCTTAAACTTGTTGCTGCTCATAATTCGTCTTTTTTTGCCCATAATATGGCCTCCTTGTTGTAATAAATAGTTACCAAAAAAGAAAAACCCCCCTTCCGAAGAAGGGGGGCAAAACTTTAAAGGTTTAATTTGATCAAAGAGATCAAGTGTTGATGTCGTGTCTGCCGTAGAACTTAATAATAAGCTTTCCGCCAGTAAAGACGTCAGTTGCTGTCGATGTGGCTCCATCGGCAAGGCACAAATAGTGGCTTTCCGTTGGCTGCGTAGTGACAGCTTCATCAGTCTGAATTGCATTAACTGCAACATTGCCGCCCATCGTAAACAGAGCAGTACCACCAGAAATGTCATCATCATACGCAACATCCGCTGCGGATTGCGAAATAATGTCAAAATCTAAAAGCACATTACTAGCTGCAGTTGGTAACTCAAGGGTAATGATCTCAATTCTATAAAAAATGCCGTGAGTGGCCTTTTTGTATTGAAACAAATAAGAACCGTCAGTGCCATCGACACCAATAGCATCACCTACATCACTTTTCTTTTTAAGACCAGTTAAATCGATCTCAACAGTCGTAACAATTTCCCTGCCCACTTCGTGAACAAAGACTTCGCACGATCCGTTTGTACCGACCATGCCTGCTCCGTGGGTATACTCCCCCGAATTGCTGGCATTTTGAGCCTCCCAGTTTAATTTAGTACTAGGTCTAAGTTTAATCTCTCTCTTCAAGTTTTCTAACAAGTTTTCTAACCTGCCAGAAGATAATCTTCTTCCTCCCATAATATTTCCTCCTTATATGTTTGAACAAGCGAGGATAGACAAGGTCCATCCTCATGCATAAGTAGTGATCAGCAATAGGAAAGCCCCCGACTTTCTAGCCGGGGGCTTAACTTTAATTTACTTGCTTGTTACTGATTAGCTTGTAGCGCCAGCCTCACCAAGTAGACCGCGAACAATAACTAGCCCGTACATATCGGGACGGACCATTTTCTTGCCGTAGCGGGTCATGACGCCCTTACGTGGCACGAAGTCTTCCGTTCCGAAGATTGTGGGGGTAGTCTGCAGTGGTACGTATGGAGCGTAAACATAGCCGCTCTCAAGGAAGCTGTTACCACGACGGCCAACGAGGACCACATTCCGTGGGAAGTATGGGTCAACCCACACATCGAACTTCTTCGAGATAGAGCCAGCGTTCACAGCGCCGACAGTTCCCTTGTCATCATCATGAGTGATGTTGGCACGGAATCCACTGGTAAACTCAAGGATGTTGGCAACTTCTGGTGAACACACCAAGAAGTTAGCTCCACCACGTAGAGTCTTACGGTGAATCTGTGCAGACACATCGTTAATGGTTTCGACAAGAGTCTCATACCACTCGCTAACGGTACCAGTGAAGTCGGGAGCAGCAGAAGAAGCTCCAATCTCAGCACCAGTGTCCCTGCGAACGAATAAGCCGGGAGAACGAGACCAGTAGTACGTTCCAGCGGAAGCACCCTTAACAAGATCATTCACGATTTCGCGATCAATCTCAAGTGCGATCTGCTCGGAAAGAATTCCGGTCAACTCAACCTCGGCATCCAAGTTGTGATAGGCATTAAGATCCTGTCCCAACTCTGGAGTCCACTTAGCCTTGAGCTTCTTGGTGACAGCGGTAATCGCGATAGAATCGACTTTGATGTCGATCTCGGGAATTCCGGCGTCATTTTCAAGACCCCAAGTGTCGTTTCCGACAAGCGCTCCAAGTGCTCTCTCACCAACATTATCAAGGTTATCCATGATTGGGTAATCGAAGCCCTTTGGCTCTGCACTAGTTGACGTAGTGTCATCGGCATATCGCAATTGCTGTGCAAGAGCGAATGCATGACCTGTGGCAGTAGCCCCAGCGCCCGAAGCAGAACCAGTCGACTCAAACACGAACACGAAAGACGTGTTGGCCACATCATGAGGCTCAAGCGCATTCAAACCGTAGTCCTTGGTAGCTGTGCTCGCACCAACCATCGTGGTAAGACGACGATGCTGACGAACATAACCCGAACCAGCGGTGGTGTTAACTTGACCAACACCTGTACCATTCTGAATCGTCATGGCAATGAGGTTGTGCTTGT
>MDTB01110781.1_pt1 | contig 13475 bp, 11 predicted proteins | sample 811161 | NCBI WGS metagenome assembly MDTB01 (sample SAMN05326650, study PRJNA326480) | marine metagenome | isolation source: seawater | place: Mediterranean Sea | collected 2009
ATTTATTTTGCTTTTGATGGTGATGCTGCTGGAAAAATAGCTGCTTGGCGAGCGCTGGAAAATCTGTTTCCTTTGATGCGTGAGGATATTAATGCCAAATTTATTTTTTTTGATGAGGGCGAAGATCCAGATTCTTATATAAGCCAAAAAGGCATGAATGCATTTAATAGCTTATTAGAAAATTCTATTCCTCTTTCGACATTTTTTTTTTCAAAGGTTAAAGAATTTAATCTCGAGCAAATTGAGGGTAGGTCGAAAGCTGCAAACTATGCAATGCCGATAATTAAAACTATCAATAACTCAGTCATACAGAATATTTATTCCTATGAGCTTGCTCAATTATGTGGGATGAATCACGATCAACTCTCTGAAATTAAGCCCAGTAATCAAACCAGTCAAGTGCCTCAGCCTGAAAGCACTAACTCAAACGTAAGAGTCAAAGCGATGATCAATATTTTCAAAGCGCTGATCGCATTCCCTAAACTTGCATCAAATCGAGCTTTTAATGAAATCGTAGGAATTGAACGTTTTCAGTTTTTAAAAACCATCTTGGATGCATATCATGGAAATCCTCAAGCTAGGCCAGCTAACATTATAGAGTCCATAGAAAACGAGCAAATTAAGGGGTTTTTCAGCCAAGCTACTATTGAAGAGATGGAAATTTCTGAAAAAAATGCCACTAAACTTGTAGAGGACTGCATAGCTGTTTTGCTAAAAAATGAAAAAGATAGAGAGGAAATGCTAAAAGAGAAGTATAATACCGAGTCGATCTCAGCACACGAAAGAAGAGAATTACAACAGTTAATTCTAAAAAAGCCAGAATTAGGCACAGAAGATCAAGAGTGGTTAAGTAAATTAAGCTCAAAAAAGGCTTGAAAATTACTGATCAATATCAATATAAATAAAAGTTCTAGAGGTTTTAAGTGGACAAAATTCAAAAGCAGGGCTCCCGAATTGCTGAGTTAATTGATAAAGGTAGAGAGCAGGGGTATCTAACTTATGCAGATGTAAATGATCATCTGCCAGAAGATATATCTGATCCAGATCAAGTTGATGAAATCATAGGCATGATTAATGACCTTGGTCTTCAAGTTCATGAAACCGCTCCTGATGCCGATACCTTAATGCTGTCTGAATCTTCAGATGACGATGACGACATTGCTTTAGAGCAAGCTGCTGAGGCTCTTGCCGCAGTTGAAAATGAGAAGGGCAGAACAACCGACCCCGTTCGGATGTATATGCGTGAGATGGGAACTGTTGACTTGCTTACGCGAGAAGGCGAGATTGAAATTGCCAAAAGAATTGAAGAGGGCATGCGCGATCTTCTCCACTCTAGCGTTAACTACCCCAATGTTGTTGAGTACGTCCTAGACTTTTACCAAAAATATAAAGATGGTGAGAGAAAACTTAATGAATTAATGACAGGTTTTCTTGAAGAGATGGAGGAAGTTCCGTCTGCTGGTCCCGGAAGTGCTAAAGCACAACAACTCGAAGAAAGTGATGAGGAGGAGGACACCGGTCCGGATCTAAAAGAAGTCCAAAGAAGGATGACCAACCTTAAAAAGCAGTTCAATAAAACTCAAAAGATCCTTGATAAAAAAGGTAGGCATGCCAAAGAAACAAAGAATGAATTCTTAAAGCTTGGAGATATATTTAAGTTCTTAAAGTTCTCCCCAAAAATGTTTGAGGATCTTGCATTCTTAGCTCGCAGAGATCTTACAGAAATCAGGCTAAACGAAAGGAAGATTCAGTCTTTACTTGTAAGATCAGCAAAGATGCCAAGAAAAGACTTTATTGCACAATTCCCAGATAATGCCACTAAAGTAAAGTGGATAGTTGCTCTAATGAAGAGTAAGAAATATTCTAAAAAAGCACTTGAGGAAGTTAAAACCGATGTCGTCATCTGCCAAAAGGGCATCAAGTCTGTTGAAGAAAGAGTTGGCATGACCGTTAAAGACATTAAAGAGATTAACCGAGCCATGTCCATGGGCGAAACAAAAATGCGAAGAGCTAAGAAGGACATGGTCGAAGCAAACTTGAGGTTGGTAATCTCGATCGCAAAGAAATACACAAACCGTGGCTTACAATTTTTAGACCTTATTCAAGAAGGTAACATCGGTTTAATGAAAGCCGTAGATAAATTTGAGTACAGAAGAGGGTATAAATTTTCAACTTATGCTACTTGGTGGATTAGGCAAGCGATCACTAGATCCATAGCAGACCAGGCCAGAACCATCAGAATACCTGTGCATATGATCGAGACGATTAATAAGCTCAATAGAGTCTCAAGACAAATGATGCAAGACATGGGTCGCGAACCCACACCTGAAGAGCTGAGTCAAGAGCTGGATATGCCAGAGGATAAGGTTCGGAAAGTTCTTAAAATTGCGAAAGAGCCTATTTCTATGGAGACTCCAATTGGTGATGATGAAGATTCAAATCTTGGAGATTTTATTGAGGATACTGTTATCTCCTCTCCCATACAGAATGCTACTGAAGACAGCTTAAACTTAGCGACCGATGATGTTTTATCCTCACTCACTGCAAGGGAGGCCAAGGTCTTAAGAATGAGGTTTGGTATAGGCATGAATACTGACCATACTCTCGAAGAGGTTGGTAAGCAGTTTGATGTCACTCGAGAAAGAATAAGACAAATAGAAGCTAAAGCTTTAAGAAAGCTAAGACATCCCTCACGCTCTAGTCATCTTAAAAGCTTTCTCGGTGAATAATTCTTAATGATAGTTTTTAAGGATCTGCCCGAAGTTGAACCCTATCAACAGTTTCAAAAAGATTATCTTGATACTGAAAAAGCAAATCAGCCTCTAATTCATGCTATTGCAATAAGCTCATTTAATAAGACACTGAATGAAGTTGAAAGTCGTTTTGTAAATTTAAAATATATAGAGGGAGAAGAATGGATTTTCTTCTCAAACTACAACAGTCCGAAAGCAAAGTCATTTCAAACCCATGATCAAATTTCTGGGATGTTCTATTGGTCGACCACCAATATTCAAATAAGAATGAAAGCTAACATAAAAGAAACTAATAAAGAGAGATCTGATGAGCACTTTCAATCAAGACAAAAAGAAAAAAATGCACTTGCGATTGCTTCAAATCAGTCCCAGCGAATTTCAAGCTTCGAAACTGTTAAGTCTAAGTTCACAGAAACCCTTGAAAATGGCGATCTTGGCAAGCGACCTGATTACTGGGGTGGATTTTCATTTACTCCTTACTACTTTGAGTTTTGGAGGGGCAGTGATTTTAGACTCAATCACAGGAAAGCTTTCTCTAAAGTTGAAGATGGTTGGGAGTCATCAATTCTTGAGCCTTAAAAAAGTTACTTCCAATGGCCTTTGCGACCACTTAAATCCCAATTTATTCTTGACCACATTAACTCAATTCTTCTTTTAACATAACGCTTTGCAAAAAAATTGAAGTACTCTGGCAAAGGGATAAATGCTTTTGATCCAAGTCCATCTATGATTTTAATGACCAACTCATTGCTATCTTTTTTGATCACCAAATTATGAGGAATAATATTTTTTGTAAGTATTAAATTATCTAATAGCCATTTTTCAAAGACATGAATCGATTCTTTAATTTCTTCAGTCAGTCCAAACTTAAACAAATAATCTTCTAGTGTCTCGGCAATCTCACCTTCATTCTTAATTAGCTCAGTAACCAAACCTTTACCCATACTGGTTTCAATAAATCCAAAATATTTTGCTACATGCTTCCATGAAGATTGATCTATATTTTTTAAAGATTTTTGTTGATAGCCTTTTGCCTCCTCATGATTATCATTAAAGGACATCTTGCCCCTGATTTTTTTATGCCACGGAAGATTTTTAAGGCGGTTGCTATAAGATTCCTGATCTATAACCTTGATGCATTTTGATGAATCTTGAGGATGAATAAAGCATTTTCTGTTGCCTCCCTGAGCAAACGGAGTGGCACTGCCTAGATCAATCATTGCTAGATAATAACGAATTCAAACGAAATAGAAAGTTTAAGGCTTCACTAAACAATGAATTCTTATATAATCACATTCCTTTCAATTTATTAGATTGGGCCTGTAGCTCAGTTGGTTAGAGCAGTGGACTCATAATCCATTGGTCGGAGGTTCGAGTCCTCCCGGGCCCACCATTTTGCCGGTGAAATAGGAAATACTTGATCCATACAGGATGACAGGCTCGTTGAACATAGGAATTAGTCAAAACTGAAATCACAATTGAAAGAAAATCAGACTATCCTTCTCTAACCTCAGCATAGACTTTACTTGAACCATCTTTATAGAGGACAAGAACATCATAGGGCATAAATCTTCCTTTAACTTCCATTCCTGGAGATCCAAGCGGCATGCCAGGCACAGAGAGACCTATGGCATCAGCATGGGGATTTGCTAAGAATTGTTTAATAAACTTACTTGGAATATGACCTTCAAAAATATACCCATCTTTAGAGACAGCTGTGTGACATGATTGGTATTTTGGTTTAATAGAGTATTTTTCTTTTACTTTTATAAGGTTTTGATGATCTTTTATCATCGTTGAAAAACTATTAGCCTCCAGATGCTTGACCCATTTCTTGCAACATCCACAAGTAGGTGTTTTATGAACAAGGAGAGAAAATTTATTTTGGGCAGATGTATATTCCTGCTCTAGGGAACTTATAGAAATTGAAAAAATAATGAATATTAGATAAAAGAATTTTGTCATATTAATTTAAAAAGATTTGAGAAAATGCCATTAAGGCAATGATTAACCATCCAGAAGCAAAAAGAAAGAATCTGACTAAAACTATGTTAATTGTTAGCTGAACAAGCGAGTGAATAATTCTAATTAGTACATAAACCCAAGCTAATTGCACCATTAAACTATCAAAGCTATTAACCAAGGCAATTGATAAAGTAACAGCATAGAATGCAACAGGCTGCTCAAATAGATGATTATAATTATCCGCAGTCCTGTTTACCCAAGCAGGTAGCTGGTTTTTATAATCTTTTGATTCTGCTGCGTCTTGTGGATTATTCATAAAACTAACTCGACCAAAAGCCATTATTAAAAAAATTATGAAAGTCCAAATAACTAGAACAAGTACTGGCATCAAAAGTGTTAATTGATCCATATTTTTACCTCAATAGTTGAGATTATCATAATCACAACATTTATTGAGATAAAAAAATAAAAACAACTTTTTTTAGGTCAGGCCAGGAGCCAGAAAGATTATATAGGTTCCCCAGTATTTCGAAGTCCTTGTTGGGTTTGTTGATCTAATCTCCTTCGCCTTTCATTTTCGATGGCATTTTGCCCACTTCTTTCCATGTCTTCTATTTCTGCTTTCGTATAGCAAATTTTTTGAGGAATCTTAGACCCAAGTACTTCCTCTTGCTTACATATGCGACCATCTTTTTCATCTTGTTCATTTGATGCTAATGATGATGTTTCCGGATTTGAAACACAGCTGGCTGCAAAAATTAATATGGTTGAGAGTAATAGTATTTGTTTCATGTTTGCCTTAATAAAAGCAACAGTTTATAGATAATTTAATGGATGGGAAGGCTGTTTTAAAAATTCTTGTAAATATTGGAAATAATAATATTTATCTATAAAATATAAACCATCGTGATTTGATCCTATTGCAGCGATTATAAATAACTAGCTAAAACGGAATACCATAGGATTAATCACAATATATTAAACATAAACATATTGCATTGATTAATGAATAATTTAAAAGAATCACCAGCCAGAAAAAGGCTTACTAAATTACTTGATTCACAAATCGTTCTTCTTGATGGCCCAATGGGGACCATGATTCAGTCATATGATTTAAATGAGCAAGACTTCAAAGGCGAAAGGTTTAAGGATTGGGAGCATGATTTAAAAGGTAATAACGACCTTTTGAATATTACAAAACCAGAGATTATTCAAAAAATTCATGATCAATTTATTAAGGTAGGCGCAACCATTGTTGAGACTAATACCTTTAATTCAAATGCTCCATCTATGGCTGATTATGGAATGGAGAGTTTAGTTTATGAGCTGAATTTTGCTGGAGCTAAACTTGCAAGAGATTCTGCCGACAGATTAGGAGAATCAGAAAACAGAGATATCTTTGTTGCTGGTGTTTTGGGTCCAACAAACAGAACTTGTTCACTCAGTCCGGATGTTGAGGATCCTTCCTATAGAAATATAAATTATGATCAGTTGGTTAATACATTTGCAGAGTCTACCGAAGCTTTATTGGATGGTGGTGCTGATTTTATTTTCATAGAAACTATTTTTGATACGTTGAATGCAAAGGCTGCAATATTTGCAGTAGATAAAGTTTCTACTGAGAGAGGAATTGATATTCCCTTGATGATTTCAGGAACCATTACCGATGCTTCTGGCAGAACTTTGTCAGGACAGACAACAAAAGCCTTTTGGCATTCAGTTAAACATGCAAAACCAATTTCAATTGGATTGAATTGTGCTTTGGGTGCTGAAGAGCTTCGGCCGTTTCTAAAAAGATTATCTGACATTGCAGACTGCTATGTAAGTGCTCATCCAAATGCTGGCATGCCAAATCAGTTTGGAGAATACGACCAAACAGCGTCTGAAATGGCATCTATTTTGGAAGAATTTGCTAGCGAAGGCTTTTTAAATATTGTGGGTGGGTGTTGCGGAACTACTCCAGAACATATTTCCATGATTAGAGACATCATTACTAATAAAAAACCTCGTAAACCGGCAGATCCTACAAAAGCAATGCTTCTTTCAGGTCTTGAGCCAGTTGATATTGACCCAGGCGGTTTATTTATTAATGTTGGTGAAAGAACAAATGTTACTGGTTCAGCTAAATTTAGAAAACTTATTGAAGCTGAGAAATTCGATGAAGCAATTCAAATTGCTAGGCAGCAAGTTGAAAATGGTGCTCAGGTAATTGATATCAACATGGATGAGGGGATGCTTGACTCTGAGGGTGCTATGGTTAAATTTCTAAACTTGCTAGCTGGGGAGCCAGATATAGCAAAAATTCCTTTCATGGTTGATTCAAGCAAATGGTCAATTATTGAGTCAGGACTTAAATGTATTCAAGGAAAACCAATTGTTAATTCAATTTCTCTTAAAGAAGGCGAGGAACCTTTTCTTGAACAAGCAAGACTTATTAAAAGATACGGTGCTGCTGTTGTGGTAATGGCTTTTGATGAAGAAGGCCAAGCAGATACGCTCGAGAGAAAAGTTGAAATCTCAAAACGTGCCTATGATCTCTTAACCAAGGAAGTCGGTTTAGATCCACATGACATTATTTTTGATCCAAATGTTTTTGCAGTTGCTACTGGCATTACTGAGCATAATGAATATGGAAAATCATTCATAGATGCATGTAAAGAAATTAAAAGTTGCTGCCCATGCTCTTCAATCTCAGGTGGAATTTCTAATGTCTCTTTTAGTTTTAGGGGAAACAACACACTGAGAGAGGCAATGCACTCAGTATTTTTATTCCATTCAATTAAAAATGGCTTAAATATGGGAATTGTAAATGCAGGTCAGCTTGCTATATATGATGAGTTGCCCAAAGAGCTAAGAGATGCAGTTGAAGATGTAATTTTGAACAGAAATCCTGATGCAACTGAAAATTTACTTAATCTAGCACCTAAATATGCAGGTAAAAAAGGATCTCAGCAGAGTGATACTAATAAAGATTGGCGTAAGCTTGATGTAAATGAAAGACTAAATCATTCACTTGTTTCAGGTGTTGATACTTTTGTCATTGAAGATGTTGAAGAGGCAAGATTGACTGCAGAAAGACCTTTAGATGTTATTGAGGGACCATTGATGGATGGCATGAATAAAGTTGGTGATCTTTTTGGTGCCGGGAAGATGTTCCTTCCTCAAGTAATTAAATCTGCAAGGGTCATGAAAAAAGCTGTAGCTTATTTAGTACCCTACATCGAAGCAGAGAAAGGCGGTCAAGCTATGGAATCAAGTGGAAAAATGGTTATCGCTACTGTTAAAGGTGATGTTCATGACATTGGTAAAAATATCGTTAGTGTAGTTTTGCAATGCAACAACTTTGAAGTAATTGATCTTGGGGTTATGGTGCCCACAGAAAAAATCTTAGATATTGCTGAGGCTGAAAATTGTGATCTTATTGGTTTATCAGGTTTGATCACACCCTCATTAGATGAAATGGTTGGAGTTGCAAAGGAGATGGAAAGGAGAAATCTAAAGATTCCACTTCTTATCGGTGGGGCTACCACAAGTCCTGCACATACTTCAGTAAAAATAGATCCAGAATACAGCGGATCAGTAGTCTATGTTAAGGATGCTTCAAGATCTGTAGGGGTTGCGCAAAAACTAATGAGCCAACCAGATGAATATAAACAAGAATTAGATAAAGCCCACGCTAACAAAAGAGAGGCTTTCGCTTCAAGAAAAGCATCTCCCCTTAGACCTTTTGATGATGCACAGGCAAGAAGACCAAAAATAGATATGTCATTAAAAACTGAAGTGCCTCTTAAGCTAGGTATATCTGAATTAAATCCATCACTCGAAGAGTTACAAGATTACATAGATTGGATGCCTTATTTTAATGCATGGGAGTTTAACGGAAGGTTTCCTGATTTGTTAAGCGACCCCTCAAAGGGTCCAGAAGCCAGAAAGTTGTGGAAAGACACTCAAGTAATTCTTGAAAGATTAATTAAAGAAAAATGGCTAAGTCCTAAGGGAATTATTGGACTATTTCCTGCAAGATCTTTAGGGGATGCAATTGGAGTGACAAAAACTGATGGTTCGAACGAGGAAGCTATTCTGCATTGCCTAAGACAACAAAAATCTAGAGATGATCTTGATTCGTTTTCTTTGGCAGATTTTGTTGATACAAATGACGACTTTATCGGCGCTTTTGCCGTGACAGCTGGACATGGTATTGATAAATATATTGAAGATTTTGAGAAGGATCTTGATGACTATAATTCAATCATTTTAAAAGCTCTGGCTGATCGCTTTGCTGAAGCCTTTGCTGAATATGCTCATCATAAAGTTAGGACTGAATTTTGGGGATATGCAGCTAAGGAATCTTTGGATAATGAGGCTTTTATAAAAGAAGAATACCAAGGTATACGTCCAGCTCCAGGATACCCATCATGTCCCGATCATCGTCTTAAAAATGATATTTGGGATTTATTAGATGTTGAGAAAAAAATTAATATATCTCTTACAGATTCTCTAGCAATGTGGCCAACCGCAAGCGTCAGTGGATTATATTTCTCTCATCCTCAATCTCGCTATTTTCAACTAGGCAGGATTGACAAAGATCAGGTTGAGACCTATTCAAAGGCAAGAGGGGAGAGCATTGATGAAAATGAGACTTGGCTTTCACCAGTTTTAGGCTATTAAACAAAAAATTTTGGAAAAATTTTTATGAACATAAGATTATTATTTTTTAGTCTCTTTAATCTTCTGACCCTATTGCTTTCATCGAACACGAAAGCAGAAATTGATGAAACAATTGTAGCTGCATCTTTATTTCCAGTAAGTATTGATGATTCTGCAAACTCAATAAATGTTATTTCAGCCGAAGATATTGAGAATACTCCTCACTTAAATCTTGCAGATTTACTTAGAGATCTTCCTGGAATATCTGTTAGTCAAAGCGGTGTTCTAGGATCTCAAATTCAGGTAAGAGTAAGAGGCAGTGAGGCAAATCATCTTCTTGTTCTTGTTGATGGAGTTGAAGTTAATAATGCTTCCCAGAATGACGAATTTAATTGGGGAAACATCATTCCAACTGATATCGAAAAGATTGAAGTTATTCGTGGACCACAAAGTTCAATGTTTGGAAGCGATGCCATGGCTGGAGTTGTTAATATCATCACAAAACGTGCAACAACTTCCAGAAGTTCAAATGTTTTCTCAGAGCTAGGCAGCTTCAATTCTCATAAGTATGGATTTAGTAATGGGGCGTCAAATAGCAATTCAGATTTCCGTTTTGGAGCTACAAAATTTAAGACAGATGGTGCGAATATTTCCAGGTTTGGCAATGAAAAAGATGGATACGAAAATGATTCCCTAAACTTTAAATCAAATTTAAAAATTAGTGATAGTTCTGAGCTTTCACTTATTGGAAGCTACAGTTCGGGTAATAATGAATATGATGCTGATATAGATTTCGATGGCTTGGTCGATGATCTAGATAAATATGCTAAATTCAAAAACCATCACTTTGGTTTTAAATATAATTATCTTAATTCAGAGGATAATTTTAGCCAGCAGGTTTTAATTTCAGAATCAAACAATCAGAGCTCTGACTTTACTAATGATATCTTTGATACAAGAGTAAAGTCCTCAAAAAATCAGATTAGATCTGTTAGCACACTTTTTTGGAGTAACTCCAATAAACGTATTTCATTATTGCTTGAGCATGAGAATGAGGATTTTAAGCAACAGGGCCCGATTAATGATTACGGAATCTATGGCATCTTTGATCCTAATCAGCAACGTACAAGAAAAACTGACAGCGCATCAATTGAATACAGGACTAAACTTGATCAAGGATCTATTTTTGCAGTCAGCTCTCGTTACGACAAGAATTCTCAATTTAAAAATGGAACTACTGCAAGGGCAGAATTGATTTTACCCTTATCTAAATCATTAAAATTAAAAGGTAGCTATGGCACGGCCATAAAGAATCCAACTTTCACTGAGCGTTTTGGCTACTATACAAATTTTATTGGTAATCCAGATTTACAGCCGGAGTATTCAAAAAATTTAGAGCTTGGATTTGATTTTGATTTGCAAAATTACAACAGTTTATTTTCAGCTACATTATTTAAATCCAGATTGGTTGACGAGATTAATGGAAATTTCTTAGATCCAGTTACTTTTGGCTATACAGCCATTAACATGGAGGGTAAGAGTCTTAGAGAAGGAGTCGAGTTGAATTTTTCTAGAAAGCTTTCTGAAAGATTTAAAATTAATGGATCCTATACCTATACTGATTCCATTGAACCTAATTCAAGTGGGATATATGTTGATGAACTTAGAAGACCAAAGCATATTTCAAGCCTTAATATAAATTGGAATTCATTCAATAAATTGTTTCTGACCGCCAACATTAGGCACAGAAGTTCACAAATTGATATAGTCTTTCCTAATAGAGTCACCTTACCTGAAGTTACACTACTGAATATAAACGCAAAATATAAATTGAATAATAAATTTATCATCAACTTCCAACTTAATAATGTGCTTGATGAGTCATACGAAGAAGTTTATGGGTATAGAGCTTTAGGCTTTTCAGCACATCTTGGAATAAGGTATCAATTTTAGGAAAGGGCAATTGAAAAACAAAGGCCACACTACTCATAAAGCTAAAATGGAAAAGCTCAAAAAAAATGTTGATGCTTCGATATCTGCTGCCACTATTGATAAGGGTGTTGGTATTTTGCTTACTGGCAACGGCAAGGGAAAATCAAGTTCAGCTTTTGGAATGGTGATTCGTGCACTTGGGTATGGCTATAAAGTTGCAGTTATTCAATTTTTAAAAGGAGCACAATCATCTGGAGAGGAAAAATTTATTCAAGACAATTTCCCTGAGGTCCTCTTTCATCAAATGAAGACCGGATATACATGGGACACTCAAGATAGAGACAAAGATAAAGCTGCTGCTATTTCTTCTTGGAAGGTAGCAAAAAAAGTTCTTGCAGATGACAGTTTACATCTTGTGGTACTTGACGAATTGACTTACATGTTAAGTTTTAAATATTTAGATGAGTCTGAAGTCATTCAAGCACTAAACAACAGACCAAAAAATCAGTCAGTAGTTATAACTGGAAGAGGGGGAGGTAAAAAGTTAAAGAATTGGGCTGATACCGTTTCAGAAGTTAGAGATATTAAGCATGCATTTAATTCTCAAATTATGGCAAGAAAAGGTGTCGATTATTAAACCTACTACGGAATTAATACCAGAGGTGTGATTTAATGAACCTATTCATGAATAAGAGTTTAATGCTGCTTGTTGGTCTATTGATTATCAGTCGACTGATAGGCCTGCCCACTAATTTTTCACCAATGCTAGCAGTCGCAATTTTTATGCCTCGTTTAACAAGCCGAAAAAGTATTCAATCATTTTTGCCTGCTGGAGTAATGTTACTTACGAGCATATTTTTGCCTCCAGTAGACTTATTAATTTTATTTTGCATTATCTTTATTTTTTTCATTACCCCAATAGTAAGTAGACAGATAAATAATCTTGTTTATAGCTGTATAAGCAATGTTCTTTTATGGTTTTTTGTTGTTAATGGCGCCGTATGGATATCTGGTAGTGGCTCTTTAATTGAAACATATATTGCGGCAATACCTTTTGATTTTAGGCTACTTTTAAGTACAAGCTTATATCTTCTGCTTTTTAATTCCCTAGAAAAGTTTGTTAAAGCACATTCTCACGATAACAAAAAAATCTTAGATTCTTAAAAAGATATCCATAAAGATATCAAGAATTTATTCAGCTCTTAATATTAATAAGATTGCCAATACCGAAAGCAAAAACTTTAAAACAGTTTGAAAAAGTTTAAAGTCAATCTTATTAATTAACCTTTTCCCAACTTTCGTGCCGAGATAACCCATCAAGCCAAGAAAAACGATCAGAGGAATATAGCTTAATAACGAGAAACCAATAACACTTATAAATAATATAATTTTTATTGAATGCTGAAAGACCATCACCAACCCATGATTGGCCACCAACGACTCTGGTGATAAATTTTTTAGTCTCATAAAGGCTGTGATCACTGGTCCATTTGCACCTATAAAAATACCGGCGACTCCTGCAAGCAAGCCACAAATCAAATCATTTGCTAAGCCATGCTTAATAAATTTATTGATTGGCATCCAGGTTAGAAAAAGAATTGAACAACCAATGATTAAGGTAAGAATATATTCATCAAGGTTTTGAAAAATAAATATCGCGATCAATGACCCAATAAATGAAGCCCATAAAATAGTTTTTAAAATCCCAAAGTTAATATGCTCCTTATAGACATATACTCTAGAAATGTTGTTAAGAAGCTGAACAGAGGCATGCAAGGGTATTAATGCTGATGCACTCACAAATTGCCCTAGGGATGCAAGCATAATCATGCCTCCACCCACACTAAAAATGGCAGTAATCATTGAAGTAAAAAATGAAATAGCCCCAAGAATTAAGTAGACCTCAAGAGACATCAAGGTACTTATTTATTTTTTTAAGAAATCTTCTAAGTGATTTAGTGATTTCTTTTTCTTTTAGATTTTCGACAACCTCTGATTGCGAATAACCGTCCCAAAAGTGAAGCTCATAATTTTCTTTTACTTGCTTTATTTCAATTGATGGCGGATCAACATTATTTTCATCAATTACAAAGATTTTTATGTTCTTATCAATTGTAAGATCAATTTTTTCTAGGTTTGTAAAATAAGATTTGATTTGATTCTCAATTCTTTTAGAGA
>MDTB01215059.1_pt1 | contig 13475 bp, 12 predicted proteins | sample 811161 | NCBI WGS metagenome assembly MDTB01 (sample SAMN05326650, study PRJNA326480) | marine metagenome | isolation source: seawater | place: Mediterranean Sea | collected 2009
CAGAAATACGGAGGGAATTTTGGAAATATTCTTTTAACGGAGTCTCAATTCCAAGCTTTCAAGAGTTTTTTGTTTTTTGTAAGCTCAGTGAATCCAAATCATATAATATGAATGATGTATTGCTTGTAAATGGACAATCCGGAGATTATAACAGCGGAGGACATCTAGCAAATATGCATAGTGGACTTTCTTCAGATAAGATTCTATATGATTTTATAACAAAGCATTTTGGACTTTTTCCAAAATTGATTGAGTCGGATGAATTTTTAAAAAAGATTGAGTCTACTTTAAAAAAAGATTTTGATATCGATACTAATTCTACTGAAGAATTAATTCATGCTTTGGATGTTTTTGAATTCAATGAACGTCAGTCAAAGTGGGTAATTAATGGTCAGCGCAGTGCTGATTTCTTTCGATATGATTGGGATTTACCACTATGGAATTCAGCTGTAGTAAAATGCTTTGAACAAATGGATTATAAAAGAAGATTTAATCAATCGTGTTTTAAATCGTATCTTAAAAAATTTGATCCGTACTCTTTATTTCAGCAGGAAATAAATCGTCCTAAGTGGACCGGAATCAGTTCAATAGCAATTCCAACTGCAAGAACGATTGGTCTCTTTCTTGGTATGAAAGCAAAACAAAATGCATACAAGTATTTTGCCTATTATGGTATTAATCATGACCAATTCAGCGCATACGACTTTATGTATTTTTTAGGTTTAGCACCATCTCTTCGAAATTGTATTTCATTGCATGCTTTAACCTTTATTGATGAATTCTCTCAAATGGGCATTCACTCATTAAAAGATAAAAGAAATCTGCTTGTATAGAAAATTTTATACAAGCAATTTAGTTTTTTGAAAACTCTTGCATTTCAAGTAAGCTATAACATTATATTGACATTCAATTTACAGTTTTTTATACCATTAATTTAATATTCAAAAGACATAGGAATAAGAAATGAAAAATTTTGGTTTGATAGGAGCATCAGGATATATTGCTCCAAAACATATGAAAGCTATCAAGGAAACTAACAATCAATTGGTTGCAGGATTAGACCCTTATGATGGAATAGGCATCATGGATAGCTATTTTCCTCAAGCATCTTTTTTTACAGAGTTTGAGAGATTTGACAGATTTGTAGATAAATGCAGAAGACAGAAAAAAAATAAGATTGAATTTATGTCTATTGCTACCCCAAATTATCTTCATGATGCTCATATCAGGTTTGCCTTAAGAAGCGAAGCAAATGCAATTTGTGAAAAACCGTTAGTACTTAACCCCCATAATTTAGAGCAATTAAAAGCTATAGAGAAAGAAACAGGAAAAAAAGCCTACACAATATTACAATTAAGACATCATCCTTCCATTATTTCTTTAAAACAAAAAATTTCGAGTGAATTAAAACGAGATCCGCATAAAGTATATGACATTAAATTGACTTACTTAACAAGCCGTGGCAAATGGTATTTTATATCTTGGAAAGGGGATGATGCTAAATCTGGAGGAATTGCTTCAAATATTGGTGTCCACTTTTTTGATATGCTTTCATGGATTTTTGGTGAGGTTGTTGAAAATACAGTCCATTTAAAGAATCCGAATACGAATGCTGGCAACCTAAAGCTTAAAAATGCAAACGTAAATTGGTTTTTGTCTGTCAACTCTAACTATCTTCCTAAGAGCGCGCTCGAACAAAACCAAACAACTTACAGATCTATTTCAATTGAGGGTAATGAAATAGAATTTTCTGATGGATTCAAAGATTTGCACACTAGAAGTTATGAAGAAATTTTAAATGGAAATGGTTTTGGACTAGATGATGGGTTTGATTCAATAAAAATTGTATCTGAAATTAGAAAAATTAAGCCCATAGGATTAAAGGGTAATTATCATTCATTTTGTGACAAGGTAAAAGATGTCTAATTATTTTGTACACGAATCCTCGATTTTAGATGATGATGTTAATATTGGTAGCAATACAAAAATATGGCATTTTTCGCATGTATTATCAGGTTCAATAATAGGAAAGAATTGCTCATTTGGACAAAATTGTGTTGTTGGACCTAATGTTAAAATAGGATCAGGAGTAAAGGTTCAAAATAATGTCTCAATATATGAGGGTGTTGAAATACAAGACTCTGTTTTTCTTGGTCCTTCAATGGTTTTCACTAATGTAGTTAATCCCAGGTCATTTATAACCAGAAAAGAAGAATTTAAAAAAACGTTATTAAAAAAAGGTTGTTCTATTGGCGCAAATGCAACAATAATATGTGGAAATACTATTGGCAAATATGCACTGATTGGAGCTGGCTCACTTATAACAAAAGACATAAAGAATTTCGCATTAGTTGTTGGAGTTCCTGCAAAACAGATTGGATGGGTTTCAATGGCTGGAAATCGACTTGAGTTTAATAAAAAAAATATTGCAATTGATGTTTTTGATAAATCTCAGTATATTTTGGAGAATGGAAAAGTTAAACTAATAAAAGATTAGTGGTAGTCAATCAAAATACTGAAAACGGACTCTAGTAACATGAAAATTAATTATTGTTATATTAACTTTATTTCTAAAGATTAGGCTATAAAAAAATGCAAATAGATTTTGGAAAGTTGCAACATCAATATCAACTTTATAAAAAAGAAATAGATGAATCTATTCATAATGTATTGAGTAAATCTAATTATATTATGGGAGAAGAGGTTGAAAATCTTGAAACTTCATTAGAAGCTTTTACTGGAGCAAAATATGCCATTTCTTGCTCTTCCGGCACAGATGCTCTTCTTTTAGCGATGATGGCGCTTAACGTAAGAGCCTCAGATGAAATAATAACGACACCCTTTTCATTCATTTCAACGGCTGAAACAATTGCATGCATGGGTGCAACTCCTGTATTTTCAGACATAGATGAAAGAACATATAACTTAGATCCTTTTAAAATTGAAGATAAAATTACAAACAAAACTAGAGCTATCATGCCGGTATCACTTTATGGTCAACCATGTGACATGAAGAATATTCAGAGAATTGCAAAAAAACATAATCTTAAAGTTATTGTTGATGGAGCTCAAAGCTTTGGATCTAAATATATGGACAATTTTGATAGTAACTTGGGTGATATATCTGCCACTTCATTCTATCCTGCAAAACCATTGGGTTGTTATGGAGATGGCGGAGCAGTTTTCACGAACAATGAAGAAATTGCTCAAAAAATGAAATATATGAGAGTGCATGGTCAAACTAAACGCTACTATCATAAATATATTGGTATGGGAGGAAGACTAGATACAATTCAAGCTGCTATTTTAAATGTTAAATTAAAATACTTTGATCAAGACTTGTCTCTTCGTCAACTTGTTGCCTCTAAGTATACAAAAGCTCTAGCTGATAAAAATATGGTTCTTCCTTATGTTCATCCAGACTCTTCATCATCATGGGCTCAATATTCTATAAGAGTAAAGGATAGAGAAAACTTGCAAGATCACCTTAAATCAAAAGGTGTACCAACAGCCGTTCACTACCCATTACCACTTCATTTACAAGAGTGCTTTAAATACCTTGGCTACAAATATGGAGATTTTCCAATTTCTGAACAAGTTTCTAAGGAAATTTTATGTTTGCCAATGAATCCATATATTAGTGATGAAGAGATAGAGTATATTGCATCTGTAATATAAATTTCATGAAAACAGTTTTATGTATTGATGCAGGAGACTTTGGTGGGGGTAGTGCTGAAAGTCTTTACACACATATTTGTTCTTTAAAAGAAAAATATAATTTTGTATGCATTTTCACATCTAGAAATAGGTTTAGTAAAAAAATTGAAAAACTTGATGTCACTGTTCACTATAGCCTAAAGAACTATTTTAATATTGGCCATATTGAAAGAAATTGGTATAAAGCAAAGTTTTTTAATTTACTATATAAGACCACCTTTAGATTTAATTTTTTCCTGCACAATAAAATTTCATTCTATTTTAATAGGAGATTTTATGAGTTATTTGAAGAAGTAATCAAAGATGGTTCAATAGATATAATCCATACAAATAACCAGCCAAATAGAGATTTTTTACTTATAAAAATTGCAAGAAAATACAATAAACCAGTTATTTCTCACATTAGGTCAAGCAATACCTATGGATTTTCAATTGAAAAATCTAAATTCTGTAATAACTATGTTAGTGCTTTCATTACATATTCTAGTTTTCTCAAAAAAATTTGGTCAGATAATAAATTAGACATTAGTAAAATAAATGTTATTTCTAATGCTGTAGAAGAGCTTTCAGAAAAAGATTTAATCAAAGCTGCTGAACCAATAGAATCAATATCTAGACTAAGTTGCATAAAAATTGGTTTAATTGGAAGAATTATTCCTGAGAGAGGCCACTTATTTGCATTGGAAACCCTTCATAAACTAAAGCACAAAGGCAATGATGTAAAGTTATTCATAATTGGTGATCATCGAGGGTTTGATAATTACTTTAAAAAAGTTTTAGATAAAGTCTCAGAATTAAAACTTGTGAATGATGTTACATTTACAGGTTTTGTTGATAACCCTTATCAATTTATCTCTAACATGGATATCTTATTTTTGCCTTACACAATAGAGCCTTTTGGGAGGACTTTGCTAGAAGCTTGGCAGCTTAAAACACCAGTAGTTTTATCAGACCTAGGTCATATAAACGATGTTGTGGAGCATTGTGAAAATGGGATGCTGTATAGATTTAAAAATATAGAAAGCAGTGTTAATTGTATTGAAAGCATAATAAATGATAATGATCTTAAAAAGAGGCTAATCAACAAAGGTTATAAAATGTTCTATGAGAGTTATACACCTAAAAACTATACAACCAAAATTGAAGCTATATACAGAAAAGTATCAAATACCTAACACTCTGTTAATAGATTCTATAATTACTAATAGTTATTAGAATTTAAGCATTATGAGAAAAGCAACATATTTAGTACGTTTTGATGATATTTGCCCAACTATGGATTGGAAAACATGGAATAAAATTGAAAAAGTCATAGTTGCAGAAGGTATAAAACCTATTATGGCCGTTGTTCCTGATAACAAAGATGAGAAACTCAAATTTGCAGAAGAAAACAAAAATTTTTGGTCAAAAGTAATAGAATGGCAAAATATGGGATGGTCAATTGCAGTTCACGGGTATCAACACTTGTATGAAACTAGTGATTCAGGTTTGTTAGGATTAAATAATTATAGTGAGTTTTCAGGCTTATCGTATGAACAACAAACCAAAAAGCTAAAAAAGGCAATCAATATCTTTAATTCTCATGGGGTTAAACCAGATTTATGGGTGGCTCCGGCACATTCGTTTGATGAAACAACTTTACGCGTTTTAACTGATGTTGGCTTAAATATAATCAGTGATGGGTTTTATATGAGACCAGTAAAATATATGGATAAGATATGGATACCACAACAATTATGGAAATTTCGAGATTTTGGTTCAGGTATTTGGACTGTTTGTTTTCATGTTAATGGAATTAAAAAATTTGAAGTAGAAGAAATATGCTCTAATTTTATTAAACATAGTAATAGCATTGTCAGTTTAGATAATGTTATAAAAAATAATTCTTTTTCTTCATTATCAATATCTGATCATATTTTCTCTCTCGTATGGAAAGGATTAATTAAATTAAGAAGATTATTTAGCAGATTGAAATCATGAAAAAAATTTTTTTTATTATTCCAACTTTAACTCAAGGAGGGGCTGAAAGAGTAATAATTACATTGCTGAAGTATCTAGATAAAAGCAAATTTAAAGCAACAATTATGGTTGTAGATATGAGCGAAGAGGTCTATAGCGAAGAGATTCCAAAGGAAGTAGATATTATTGACCTGAAATGCAAAAGAGTTAGGACAGCAATTCCAAAAATAATAATTAATCTTTGGCGTCACAAGCCAAGCATTGTTATGTCAACACTTGGTCACTTGAATTTAGCAATTGCAATGACAAGAGTTTTTATGCCATGGAGAATAAAATTTATAGCCAGAGAAACAATAGTAGTTTCAGAGAAACTTAAGAGAGGCAACTTTCCATTGCTTTGGAAAGCTTTACATAAAATATTTTATCCATCATTCAACAAAATAATTTGTCAATCTCAAGATATGAAAAGAGATCTCTCAAAAATACTAGGGAGTGAGAGAAACCTAGTTCTAATAAATAATCCAGTAGATTTTAAAAGAATTCAAATTCTTTCTAGTTTGCAAGAGCATTCAATAGAAAAATACTACGAGGATAATTCATATACGTATCTTATAGCAGCTGGAAGGCTTATTAAGCAAAAGGGCTTTGAAATGCTGGTTGAAGCATTAGCTTTGTCTAATAATTCAAAGATAAAACTCGCGATTCTTGGTCATGGACCACTTGAAGAAAGCCTTATTGCATTAATTGAAAAGTATAAGCTTCAAGAAACAGTTTCTTTGATTGGGTATAAAAAAAATCCATATGCTTGGATTTCTAAAGCAAATGCGTTTGTTCTTTCTTCTTATTACGAAGGTTTTCCCAATGTTGTCTTAGAGGCTTTATCATGCGGTACGCCAGTAATTTCTACTCCAGCTCCAGGCGGAACAAAAGAAATATTAGAGTCAATAGAAGGGTGTTATTTATCAAAAGAGATTTCTGCTGAATCACTTGAACAAGCTATATCTAGTTTCTTAAACTCTGAATATCAATATATCAGTGAAAATACTGTTAACCCATATAAGCCTGAAATAATTTGTGAAAAATATATGCATGTTTTTTTGAACTGATTATTCGATGATGAAAAAGTATCTGCACATAATAACAAGCTTGGATATTGGAGGTGCAGAAACTATGCTACTACGCCTAATTAAGCATAAATCTGATTTAGTTAAATCAACTATTGTGGTATCTCTTACAAATAATGGGAAAATAGGTGAGGCACTCGAAGAAATAGGAGTCAAGGTAGTATGCTTAGAGATAAAAAGTTGGAGTTCAATATTTAAGACATTGCTGAAGTTAAAAAAAATAATTCAAAATGAAAGACCTACCATTGTTCACACATGGATGTACCACGCAAATATTTTTGGGGGCATAGCTGCATATCTTGCAAAAAGCCAAAATATTATTTGGTCCATAAGAAGGTCTGAGTTTACCAGAAAGGAGTCTTTATCGACTTTTGTTATAATGAAAATAGGTGCCATGTTTTCAAGCACTATTCCTAAGGCAATAGTTCATGTTGCGGAGTCAGGATTAAAAAATCACCAAAAATATGGATATAAGTCAAACAATACTTTAGTAATTCCTAATGGTTTTGATTTAGAAAAATTAAAATATGACCAAAGTGCTAGAAAGAAAATCAGGAATGAATTGAATCTTAGTAATGATCAGATCTTAATAGGCTGTGTTGGAAGATTTCATGTATCTAAAGGTTATGAAACACTGATTTCATCTTCAGCAAATGTTTTAAAACTTCACAAAAATGTAAAGTATTTATTGATTGGCCGAAATCTAGATAAACGAAACAGTATTTTGATGGAATGGATTAATAAAACTGGATTTCCAGAGAAGTTTATTATGGTTGGCGAGAAGCGAAATATTGCTGAATATATGAATGCAATGGACGTATTTTGTTTACCTTCAATTACTGAGGGATTTCCAAATGTAGTAGGAGAAGCGATGGCATCTGGATTACCTTGTGTGGCAACATCTGTTGGCGATGTTGAAAAAATTACTGGTAATAATGCTATCTTGGTTAAACCAAATAACAATGAATTATTAAGTAAAGGCCTGAATAAAATACTAAGTATGGGCAACAAGAAAAGAAAAATTATGGGATTAAATGGCAGAAGAAAAATAGAGAAAGAATACCCAATAAATTTAATATGTGAAAAATACTATAATCTATATTATTTAATTTCATCTGGAGGACATAATTATGAAAACATTTGATCACTTATTGAGCGAGGCCGGTATAAAAAGACCTCATGGCTATGATTTTTATTTTCGCAATTATATATATAGGGATATAAATTTAGATGGAAAAAAAATTTTAGATATTGGAGGTGGAAATGGTTTAGCATCTTTTCATGCTTTAGACTCCTCTTCTGACTGTTCCGCTTGGGTTGTGGATCCGATTGTGGAGGGCTCCAATAAACTAATGTTTGAGCAATATGAATCCATGAAAAAAAATTATGACCATGGACGAATTAATTTTCATAGAGATTACGTAGATACGCTTTTAGATCCTCAAAATTTCGATATCATAGTAATGCATAACACAATCAATCATATTGGCGAAGATATTCTTGAAGATATTACTCATAATATCAATGCATATAATGAATACGTTGGAAGACTTAAAACAATACTTGAACGACTATCTTCTAATGGTATTTTGATTGTAGCTGATTGTGGGAGTAAAAATTTTTTTGGAAAAATTGGTTTGAAAAGTCCTTTTGCGCCTTCCATTGACTGGCACCTTCATTGCGAGCCAGGAGTGTGGCAAAAAATGATAGAAGAAATTGGGTTTTCCCATATCAAAACTAAATGGACAGCTCGAAGAGAGTTTGGTGTCATGGGTAAAATTTTTTTAGCAAATAGAGTTTGTTCGTATTTTCTTAATAGTCATTTTGTAAGCTTTTATAAAAAGGATTAGGATTTATTTATGAAAAAATAATTTTTTTAGATATGACAAAAATTAATTCCGAAATAAATCTAAAAGCTAATAATAAACTAGGAATAAGTACTAAATTCTTATTAATACTAGTTTCAGTTGCCTTATCTTGGAAGCTATTACGACTAGCATATCCCGAAGAGATAATTTGGAATATGCATAATTACCTAGTTATATTTTTTGCATTGATTTCACTTGCATTATCCGTAAAACATAATTTGTATTTAGAAAGATCAAAAACAGCACTTATAGTGTTGCTTTTTATTTTACTTAGTGTTGCTAGATTAGGCCTATTTCCTTATCCTGATCCATTTTTTATAGCTTCAATGGTTTTTTGTTTATATTTTGTAATGCTCACAATTTTTATGAGATTTCCATTAGATTTCGGATTTAAGTGTTTTGAAATTTTGCTTGTCTTGTTGTTAATATATAATTTTTTAGATTATTTTGATGCAAATTTTGAACTAATAAATATATTTAGTTACGAAATACCTTCTTTTATGAGTGGCGTTATGAATCCATTGGGACATCGATCACAATCTTTGTTTTCTCAAAGTATGTCGGATGGATTTATCATTAGGTCAGTTGGTGTTGCTGGTACTAATTATGCATCCTCTGCACTGACAGCTGCCACAGCTATTTATTTTTTTATTTTAAAAAGACGTTTATTATTCATTCTTTCATTATTTCTTTTAGTAATATGGGGAGTAGGGTCTTCACTATTGGCAGCAATAGCTTATCTTCTATATTTAAAAAGAAGATCCAAGATATCAATCATCTTTATAGTTTTAGGTTTAGTATCTGCTTATTTCATAATAACAAATCGTGGTTGGTCTTCTGATGTTTACCTTAATATTACTAATAACTTTAGTACATTTGATTTTTTAATAGCTTCAATTCTAGGAGAGGGGAAGTCTGTTTCCAGTATCCACACAGAATTCCGTATTTTAGGATTATTTTTTAGCTTGGGTTTTATTGGAGTTCTGCTTGTGAGTATTATGATTATCAATTACAGAAATATTGCGCGTTATGCGACTATAAATAATTATGAAAAATTTAATGCTGGGCTAGGATTCATTGTTGTATTGCTTATAGCTACATTTCATTACAACTCATTTTTTGTATTTCCTAATATTTTTCTTTTTGTAATGTTGATTGCGTTTGCCTCTATAGGATTTATGCGAGCATCCAAGCATAATAGCATTGCGACTAAATAAGTTAGAACTATAATTTAATGAAAGATATAGTTTTTAATTATTTTTTAAATTTTTAATAGATTATGAATTTTAAAGCATATTTGAAAAAAATAATTCGAATGATTTTGATGATATTTTTTAAATTTGAAAGGTGGCATACAAGTCCAATAGATAATAGGAAATATGCAATGGATATTGTTTCTAAATTAAATGCTCGCTCCTCTAGAGGAAGCTTGATTGAAATTGGTTGTGGCTTAGGAGATATTTTGTCTAATACAAAATTTGAAAAAAAATATTTTTATGACTTATCACCAAATGTACTAAGAGCTGCAAGATTCCTTCAAAATTTTTCCAAAAAAAAATCGATAAACTCATTTAAAACTTTTAATTTCTTGGCCGATAGCATAGATACAAACCTAAATTTTGATGCAGTAGTTTTGGTTAATTGGATTCATGGTTTTGAAGGCGAAGGCCTTAAAAAAAGTATAAACAACATTGTCAAAAACAATCTTAATGCCAAAGGTCTGATAATATTTGACATTATAGAGAATAATAAAAACTATAAATTTAATCATGCTGTAAGTGATTTAATAGATGAAGAGAGATTTCTTATTACAATATTGGACGGGTATCCATTTGGAAGGAAGTTGGTTTTTGCTGAACTAAAATGAAAACCTTATTAAATATTAATTGCAATAATCTTAAAAATCTAATACTTAATTAAAAAAGATAAATTTAATTTTATTCTTGCTTAAACTAAAAATATGAGCTCAAAAAAAATATTAATATCCTCAAATTATGCATGGACTATTTTTAATTTTAGAATGAATCTTATAAGAAGATTAAAAAAAGAGGGGTTTAAAGTAATTATTCTCACTCAGTTTGATGGATATGAAAATAATATTAAGAATGAAGTCGATGAAATCAAGCCTTTATTTATATCGAGGAGGGGAATAAATCCGTTTGAAGATTTAGTTACTTTTTTAAGCTATCTTAGATCTCTTTTTTTTTATAAACCAAGTGCAGTTTTATTTTTTACAATCAAACCGGTTATTTATGGATCATTGGCAGCTAGACTTACAAAAACACCCTCTATAACAATGATAACTGGTTTGGGAACAGTATTTATAAAAGAATCATGGCTTACAAAATTAGTTAAATATTTATATAAATTTTCGTTAAAATCATCAAAAACTATTTTTTTTCAAAATAATGATGATAGAGATTTATTTATTAACAATGAGCTAGCAAATCCCAAATTTTGTAAGACAACGCCAGGATCAGGTGTCGATCTTGTTAAATTTAAACAAACTAAGATACCCGAAAGAAAGAGTTTAATATTTTTGCTCGTTGGCCGTATGTTAAAAGATAAAGGGGTAAGGGAGTATATTAATGCTGCAAAAATTATTAAAAAGAAATATTCTAATGTTACGTTTCAATTATTAGGCCCAATAGCCTCAGAGAATCGAACTGCTATTTCATTAGATGAAATTAAAAAGTGGCAGGACGATAAAATTATAGAATATCTTGGAGAAACAGATGAAATAGTTAGCTTTCTCAATAATGCAACATGTGTTGTTCTGCCTTCTTATAGAGAAGGAACTTCAAGAGCTTTACTTGAAGCTGCTGCAGTTGGAAGGCCAATCATTGCTTCGGATGTTCCTGGATGTAAAGAAATTATAGATGATGGTAGATCTGGTTTTTTATGTAAAGTAAAAGACTATATAGACTTAGCTGATAAAATAGAAAAAATGATTATTTTGCCTCATGAATCAAGAGTGCTTATGGGCAAAAATGGACGTTTGAAAGTTCAAAAAAAATATAATGAAGATATTGTTTTAAACTCCTTTGTTGAAGCAGTCACAAAGATAACTTAGAAACTTTTTAAATGTATAATTCATTAAAAAAACATACAAGTATGAATTTAATCCTGGTTGAGTTAAACGAAATAAATTTTGATGTTGTTCAATATTATATTGATCAAGGCATCTCTTTACCTGCAATGCAACACATTATTGAGTCAGGTTTGGTAATTACAAGAGCTGAATCAGAATATGACCATTTAGAGCCATGGATACAATGGGTATCTGTTCACACAGGTAAAGAGTATTCAGAGCATAATGTTTTTAGACTTGGTGATTTTGTTAATTCAAATGAAAAACAATTTTTTGAACAAGTTGAAGAAGCTGGCTTTAAAGTTGGCGCAATAAGTCCAATGAATGCAACAAATAAATTAAATAAGCCATCTTATTTCATTCCAGATCCATGGACTCAAACAGAGAGTGATAAATCTTTTATGAGTAAAATAATTTCAAAATCAATCGCACAATCTGTGAACGATAACTCACAATCAAAATTGACCATCAAAACTATTATAAGTTTAATTTTTTCATTTTTTATGATGGTTAGACCAAAAAAATATTTTTATATGATTAAATATGCTTTAAGCTCATTTGGTAAATCATGGCGCAAAGCATTATTTTTAGACATGTTTTTGTTCGAGATACACCTTACGCTCTTTAAAAACAAAAAACCAAATTTCTCTACAATTTTCCTCAACGCAGGAGCACATATCCAACATCATTTTTTCTTTAACTCACCCTATGTGCGCTCAAAGGAATTAAAGAATCCAAGTTGGTATATTAATGAAAATTTTGATCCAATGTTAGAGATGTTAATTGAATACGACAGATTAATTTCCGATCTAATTAAACAATCAAAATCTGAATTAATTATAGCAACTGGATTATCACAAAAACCATATACACATTTGAAGTTTTATTACCGTTTGAAAGACCATAAAGATTTTCTTGATGGTATTGGAATAAATTATTTAAATGTTATTCCTAGAATGACAAGAGATTTTTTAATTTCATTCGAATCACATGATGAAGCTAAAATTGCTGAGGAAAAACTTTCATCAATTCTTGTAAATTCAGAGGAACAACTTTTTGGAGAGATAGATAATAGAGGAAAAGATATTTTTGTAGTTCTCACTTATCCTTTTGAAATAAAAAATGATACTTATATTAATTTTAAAGACAAAAGAATATTGCTTTTTGATAAAGTTGTTTTTGTTGCAATTAAAAATGGTGAACACTCCAGCAAAGGCTATGCCTTTTTTTCAAAAGGATTGTCAGAATTTAAATCTGATTCTCACGTTTCAAATATTCACGGCACTGTTTTAGATTATTTTGGAATTAAAAATTAAGAACAAATTGAGGATGAGTTAATATAATGATTTCATTTATAAACTTAAGCAAAGAAAAGCCATATACAATTTTTAAAGAAAAGTATGATAAAGCTATAAAAGCTAATCAACAGACAGTTGAAGCAATAGCCATATCATCCTATTGTAAAAATAATAATGAAGTTCATTCTAGGTTTGTTAACTTAAAATTTATTCAAAACAATGAATTCATTTTTTTTAGTAATTATCATTCACCCAAAGCAAAGCATTTTGAATTACATTCACAAATTACAGCTTTATTTTATTGGAATTGCACGAACACTCAAATTAGAATAAAGGCTAAAATAAAAAAAACTACAAATGATTACAATCAAAAATATTTTTTTGATAGATCAGAAGAAAAAAATGCATTAGCTATTTC
>MDTB01117114.1_pt1 | contig 13472 bp, 10 predicted proteins | sample 811161 | NCBI WGS metagenome assembly MDTB01 (sample SAMN05326650, study PRJNA326480) | marine metagenome | isolation source: seawater | place: Mediterranean Sea | collected 2009
GGGATAAACCGTATACTCCCTTAGCAGGGGAGCGCCTTCAGCCGCTCGGCCAACTCTCCGGATTCCTTTCAGTATATCTCGATACGTTACTGTTTATCTAGACCAAAGGTTTCATGCAGAATCTGTGCGGCAGATTCCATTAAATCTTCATCAATAACAACGGTTATTTTAATTTCTGATGTGCTAATCATTTTGATATTGATATTTTGGTTAGAAAGGGCCTTAAACATTTTACTGGCGATTCCCACGTGCGATCTCATGCCAACACCTACCAAACCCACTTTGCATATTTTGTCATCACCTATTATCTCTCTGGCCCGAATTTCTTTAGACACGTCTTGCAATGTATCAATAGTTTTTGCTAGGTCTTTCTGGGGTACAGTAAATGAAAAATCAGTGGTTCCATCTCTACCAACATTTTGTACTATAACATCAACTTCAATGTTTGCTGAGGCTACTGGCTCGAGTATTTTAAAAGCAACCCCGGGTTCATCTGGAACGCCAACGATGGTTACTTTCGCTTCGTCTTTGTTGAAAGCAATTCCTGAAACTTCTGCTTTTTCCATATTTATATCTTCCTCGTAAGTAATCAAAGTGCCAGACTTTGCCTCATTCTGTAGGGTGCAATTAGGGTCGGTTAAACTTGATAGTACTCTCAATTTAACTCGGTATTTTCCCGCGAACTCTACAGATCTTAATTGAAGCACTTTGGATCCTAAACTCGCCATCTCAAGCATCTCTTCGAATGTTATTTTTTTCAACAGTCTAGCTGATTTTACTACTCTAGGATCTGTGGTGTAGACGCCATCTACATCCGTAAAAATTTGACATTCGTCAGCGCCGATTGCTGCAGCTATTGCAACCGCTGATGTATCGGATCCTCCTCGACCCAAGGTATTTATCTTATTTAAATCATCGATTCCTTGAAATCCGGCGATTACTGGAACAATATTTTTCGAGGTCTCCTGAAAGATCTTATCTGCTGCAATATTAACAATTCTTGCCTTAGTATATTTCCCATCAGTTTTTACTGGAATTTGCCATCCCGTAAAAGATCTGGCTTGTACTCCTAGCTGTTTAAGCGCAAGAGATAAAAGTCCAATTGTAACTTGTTCTCCAGTTGCCGCTATTACATCTATCTCACTGTCAACATGTTTTTCTGTAATATCCGAAATCAGGGAGAACAATCGATTAGTTTCTCCCGCCATCGCCGAGACAATCACAACTACTCGGTGTCCGCCTTTTTGCCATTTAGCTACTCTGACTGCAACATTTTTTATACGTTGTGGGGTACCAACTGATGTTCCACCAAATTTCTGAACGATAAGAGCCATTGTTGATGAGCGTTGTCATTAAAAACCCGTGATTTTAAGCTAAAACACTTCTTAAAACACCAAAAAATGAGATTAATTTTGGTTTGCTTGCATAGTTTTGGCATAATTGACCTTTTAGCGCCCGTAGCTCAGTTGGATTAGAGTACCTGGCTACGAACCAGGGGGTCGTGGGTTCAAGTCCTGCCGGGCGCGCCATTTTTCCTTGGAAGCGCTTATGCGGTATTTGTTCTTATTATTTATTGTATTTATCCCACCGGTCCTAGCAGATGCAGCGATTGAGATGCAAGAGGGGTCCATAGAGCATTGGATTGAGTATTATGAGAGAGAGAGAAGATTCTACAGGGGCGAGACAGATATCGATAATTCAAAAAATAAAAGCTCAGATTCGACTCAAAATTACACAGAAGGGAAATAGTGAAATCATTTACCTTCACCTCCAAGACCGATTGAACGACTAATTAATTCTTTCATTATTTCGTTTGTTCCCCCATAAATTCTTTCTACTCGAGCATCAACGTACGCACGTGCAATCGGGTATTCCCACATAAAACCGTATCCGCCATGCATTTGTAAACACTCGTCCACGACCTTGCCTTCCAAATCAGTAGTCCAATACTTTGCCATCGATGCAGTAGCCGCATCTAACTGATTAACTAAGATTAACTCCATGCATCGATCGACAAAAACTTGAGCTATTTGTACTTCGGTACTTAGTTCTGCTAAGCGGAAGCGAGTGGTTTGAAAATTTGCTATCGGTTTCCCAAATACAGATCGATCTTGCACGTATTTGATGGTCCAGTCTATAGCTGCTTTCGACTTGGCTACAGCTCCAATGGCTATTTGGAGTCGTTCCCATGGAAGTTCTTGCATTAAATAAACAAATCCATCGTTTTCAAAACCAAGCAAATTTTCTTCTGGAACCTTAACATTGTCAAAAAATAATTCTGCTGTATCTTGCCCCTTTAGTCCTAATTTTTTAAGGCGCCGACCTTTTGAGAACCCACCCATTCCAGTATCTACAACAAAAAGACTAGTGCCTTTAGCTCTTTTTGTTGGATCGGTTTTGGCCACTACAATACAAACATCGCAGTTCCATCCGTTCGTTATGAAAGTCTTCGACCCGTTTAATATATATTGGTTACCAACTTTTTTTGCATTGGTTTTGATTGCTTGAAGATCTGATCCAGTCGATGGCTCTGTCATGGCGATGGCCGCAATCAAATCGCCCGATACCATTTTTGGAAGATATTTACGCTTTAAAACCTCTGTTCCGTAATTTTCTAGGTAAGGTGCGGCAATGTCCGAGTGAACCCCAAAACCTAATGAGGTGTTATTTGCCTTGGCCTGTTCTTCGATTAAGATCATGCTATAACATTTATCTGCTCCGGCACCGCCATATTCTTCGGAGCAGCTTACGCACAAAAGACCTAATTTTCCGGCATCTCTCCAAACTTTTTTATCTACATACCCTTGTTCTTGCCACTTTTCATCGTGAGGGATAACCTGCTCGTTCATAAAACGAGCTACGTTTTTTCTAAAAATTTCGTGTTCCGAATTGAATAAGCTCCTTTTTAACATTGATTTGCTCATTTTCTGATATCTGGGGTTTCTAAAGCGGGGAAGTCTATCTCCACCTTAGCTCCGTTGGGATCATAGAAAAATAGTTGCCATATGTTTGTCTCTGGTTGCTGTTTTAATGAAAAGTCAATTTTATTTGTTTTCAATTTTTTTATAATTTTATTTATGTCTTTGCCTGTGAATGCCATGTGATCGAGAACTCCCTCCGGCGAGTTCGGCGCCTGCCGTCCTGAAACAATGTGGAGGATTGGCTGGTTGCCCGCGTAAAGCCATAATCCTGGAAAACCTAAATCAGGGCGATAGCCGACTTTTAGATCAAGCATCTCAGAGTAGAAATCTCGAGTTTTTGTGAGATTTTTTGCGATCACAGTAAAGTGATTCATTCCTACAGCGGACATAATTAGTATTGCCTTTATTTTTTGTTAAGTCTCAAACTTTTATTGCGTTTGTCCAGCCACCATCCGTATTGATGTGGCCATGATTCAAATTCTCCTTCACCCAGTAATTCTTCTTCACTATGTAAAGCCCAGTTTGGGTTATAGAGTGCTTCTCGTCCCACCGCAATAATATCTGCCTTCTCGTCTTTAAGTATTTCTTCTGCGTGATAGGGTTCCATTATCAACCCAACAGCCATAGTCGAAATATTCACCTCATGTTTTATCCTTTCTGAAAAAGGCACTTGAAATCCCGGCCCTCTTTTAATTTTTGCGGCAGTGGCACTGCCTGAAATACCTCCGGAAGAACAGTCAATTACATCGACTCCGCGATCCTTTAACTCCTTTGCTAATACAACACTGTCATCTATTGTCCAACCTCCCTCAACTCCATCAATCGATGAAATTCGAGTAAATAGGGGTTTATCTTGTGGCCAAGAAGATCGTAGAATTTCAACCGTCTCTAAGATAAACCTCATTCGACCATCGAGGGAACCTCCATAAGCATCGGTTCTCTTATTTGAAATTGGTGATAAAAACTCATGCCCTAAATAACCGTGGGCACCATGTAGTTCTATTACTTCAAATCCTGCAGACAGAGATCTTTTAGCGGCTTCGCCCCAGGCACTCTGAATTCTTTTTATTTCATCTAATGTTAACTCGTGTGGCACAAGAAATCCTTCCCCAACCGGAATTGGACTAGGTGCGTTAATATTCCAATTGTTTTCGCCTCTATCGGTATCAGTTTTACCTAATGGTCCGTTACCATGCCATGGTCGTTGCATACTCGCTTTGCGGCCTGCATGGGCTAGTTGAATAGCCGGTACGCAATTCTGTGTTTTTATAAAATCACTAATTTGTTTTAATCCTGGGATGTGATCATTGGACCAAATTCCCAAATCTCCGTGGGTGATTCGTCCAGTTGACTCGACAGCAGCAGCCTCTGTGAAAACAATTCCGGCTCCTCCCTGAGCAAACTTGCCGAGATGAACTAGATGCCACTCATTCGCAAATCCATCCTTTGCAGAGTAATTACACATAGGAGATATAGCGATGCGATTTTTTAAGGTAATTTGTCGTATTTGTTTTTTTGAGAACAATAAATTGGTATTTTCCATATTCTTTTTGTAAAAGGTCTTTCTTTATTAAAAGCTTTAGAAGTCAAGCCAAAAACTCTAACCTGAAGTTATACATAAGGCAATAATTGCTTACTAAGTTAATGAAAATCTCTTGATTTCGATATTAAGTCTCCAAGCAAATCAGAGTGATCTTCTATATGATTCGCTATCAAGTGAACAATTTCATTTTCTTTTTGTACATAACCTTCCACAAGCATTAATTGTGAGCCAAGAAGAGGTCTGCGATATTTCTCTGCAATTTTAGGCCATACTATTATATTCGTAAAACCCGTTTCATCTTCTAAAGTGATAAATAAAACACCCTTTCCAGAGGTCGGTCTTTGTCTATTGATTACAATTCCAATAGCACGAGTTTTTTCTGTTTTTTTAAAGTTTCTAATGTGATTCGCACATTTGGCTTTTAAACCGTCAAGTTGAGGTCTAAGTAATTTTAGAGGATGGCTTCTTAGGGTAAGTCCGATACTTTTATAGTCAGCGTAGATATTTTCTCCTTCGCTTAAAGATTTGAATCTTACTTTTTCATTTTTTTGTACTGATTCATAAAAAATTGGAACGGGTTTTTCTATACCAGTTACAAGCCAAATTGCGGAACGGCGATCAATATCAGGCGATAATAATGCATCTGAAGCGGCTAGTAATTGCATGTCTTGACGTGATAATTGTGCAGCGTAAAGTAATGCTTGTTTAGTTTTATAATTTTTTTTGGAACGACACTCTATTAGTTTATAGGCTCCTTTTTTTGATAATCCTTTGACTAACCGTAAACCTAGTCTTACATTTATTTTGGCATTTTTGTTTGTTGTTTCCAGCGTACTATCCCATTCGCTTATCATCGCATCAACCGGCTTGATGGTTACGTTATGTCGGCGCGCGTCTTGTATGAGTTGAGCAGGCGCATAAAATCCCATAGGCTGACTGTTTAGTAATGCTGTAAGAAAAATTGCTGGGTGGTGACATTTTAGCCATGCTGATGCATAAACTAATAAAGCAAAACTAGCAGCGTGAGATTCAGGAAATCCATATTCACCAAAACCAAGAATTTGATTGAAAACTTTTTGTGCGAATTTGCTACTATATCCTCTTTTAAGCATTCCCACCGTCAGTCTTTCTTTAAACTTTTCCAAATTAATTTTACTACGCCATCCAGATATTGATCTTCTTAGTTGATCTGCTTCACCCGGCGAGAATCCGGCTGCAGTAATGGCTATTTGCATGACTTGTTCTTGAAAAATAGGAATTCCAAGCGTTCTTTCGAGTATTTTTTTTATCGCTGGTGATGGATAGGTGATTGGATCAATTCCTTGGCGCCGCCTTAGATACGGATGAACCATTCCTCCTTGAATAGGTCCCGGCCGAACTATTGCGATTTGAATGACAAGGTCATAAAAGTTTTTTGGTTTTAATCTCGGTAACATTGACATTTGGGCGCGAGACTCGATTTGAAAAATTCCAATTGTGTCTGCTTTGCTAATCATTTCGTATACTCGAGTGTCGTCTTGTGGAATATCATCTATTCCAAAATATTTTTTTTGTACGTGACTAATTAAGCCGAGAGATCGATTAATCACTGAGAGCATTCCCAAAGAGAGAATATCTATCTTAAGAATATTTAGTGCATCAAGATCATTTTTATCCCACTGGATAATAGTCCGATTTACCGGAATATAATTTGATTTAAATCGTTTCGTATCGCTTTCTAATGATTTTTTTTTGATGGTATTTTCAATAGGAACTAATGATGGTAAAGGTGCTTCCGATATAACAAAACCTCCCACGTGTTGTGATAGATGGCGTGGGAATCCTATTAATAACTCAGTCAATTTAATTAGTTGCTTTGTAGATGGTAGATGTGGGTTAAATCCCGATTCTTTCAAATGCCCTTCCCGGTTGTGTTTATCCCACCAAGCATAGGGGGCGATTTTTAATAATTTTTCAATTTTTTCCGTTTTAATATCAAGGGCTTTGCTAATATCACGGATGGCACTTTTTATTCGATATGTTACTACAGCAGCAGTTAACGCCGCACGTTCGGATCCATATTTTCGATATATATACTGAATAACTTCTTCACGGCGATCATGTTCGAAATCAACATCAATATCAGGAGGCTCTTTACGTTCTTTTGATATAAACCTTTCGAATAGTAATTGACTTTTAGAGGGGTCAACTTCAGTAATACCTAAAGCAAAACAAACAACAGAATTCGCAGCACTTCCTCTTCCTTGGCATAAAATATTATTTTTTTTTGCAAAATGTACGATATCGTTAACAGTAAGAAAGTAGTGTTCATATTTTAGTTCTCGTATTAAAGAGATTTCATGATTCATCATGGAAATAATTTTTTTCGGGATGGTTTTTTTTAATTTTTTAAAACGATTTATCAATCCTTTTTTACTTAGGTGGGCCAAGTGTTCGCCAGCTTCTTTTTTTTGAGGTGTAACTTCATTCGGATATTGGTAATTCAAATCTTCTAACGTAAAAGAACACATATTTGCAATGTTTACCGTCTCCTCAATTATTTCTCTAGGGTATAAGGATTGAATATTATTTATACTTCGTAAGTGACATTCGCCATTCTGGTGTAATCGATATCCAATTTTTGCTAAAGGAATTCCGAGGCGTATGGATGTGAGCACATCTTGTAAGTAACGTCGATTGCTTTTGTGCATGTGTACATTTCCTGTTGCTACGTTAGGCACGTTAAGTTGTTGCGCAAGATTAATTGATTTATACATATGGTGGTTATCCGATGAGTTAGCTAATTTTCTAATAGATATCCATAGGTTGTTGCCGAATATTTTAGATAGCCAAACCCCGTCTTTTTTTTCTAGTGTTTTGGGATACCATAAAACACAGCATCCGGGAATGCCATTAGCAATATCTTTTCTTGTTAGAATATATTCTCCTTTTTTTGCTGCACGTCTTCCGTGTGTTATTAGATTAGATAGACTTTCGTAACCTTTTTTATTTTGTACTAAAAAGACTAAACTTAATTCGTCATCGATCTTTATTTCTGCTCCAATAATTAACTTGATATTAAATTTTTTTGCAGCAACATGCGCGCGTACTATCCCGGATAATGAACATTCATCGGTAATAGCAAGTGCCTCATAACCTAGTTTGTTAGCTGTTTGAATCAATTCTTCAGGGTGCGAAGCGCCGCGGAGAAATGTAAAATTACTTATACAATGTAATTCTGCGTATTTCATGAATTTATTTAAGAAAATATGCCGTGCAGATGCCAAATATTTGTTATTTTATATTCACGATATATCCAGAAATGCGAACCTTGGGTATTACGGGCAATAAAGTAATCGCGTTTAATTTCACGGTGATCCCACCAGCCCGATTCAATTCGTTCTGGACCATCTAATATTGATAGTTCACCATTAATCCACAATTTCTCGTTTCGCATTTCTATAAACTTAGGATTCGGTAACAACCAAAAAGGGCGGATTAGTTCCACTCTTATCTTCGATATTTTCATTTCTGGCTCTGATCTGTTCCAGGCAAGTTCAGGCCTAAAGTCAGGATTTAAAGAAATTGCATAAAGAGAGTTCCTTCCAAGACGTGTTCTTATTTTTTCTATTATTTTTATATTGGGCGTGTCGTTAAAATCACATGTTGGAAGTATTGATTTTGTAGTGTTATCTAAGATGGATGTTTCAGTTATCGTTGTTGAGAAAGCATTAAAAGAAAATTTGATTTTTACGTTTTTTAATTTTTCTCTTATTAGGGAAAGAATGTGTTTTTTATTACGAGAAGGCTGGCTGATGGCTATGTTAATTGTATGAGCGCTATAATTATTATTTTTTAATATTATTTCCAGCCTTGTTAGCCCTATATTTTTTTCTGATAAATATCGGGTAATTTTTTGTAAAGGAAAGTTAAGGAGATATAATAAATTTTCGGAATTATGAATAAAGTAGGGTAGGTTGGTTAATAAAGAGAAGTTTTTTTGAGGAACAAACTTTTTTTGTGGGTCTGGTGAATTTCCTAATGCTTTTTCAATATTTTCTATTAATTTTTTTCCGAACCTTTGAATTATTCCGTCTTTAGGCAATTTTTCTAGGTCAAAGATGTAATAAATTCCCATTTGTGAAAAAAGAGATATGGATTGAGGATTTTTTTCAATAATTGTAATCGGTAATTTTCTTAAATAATTGAATAGTTCATTTTTGTTTTTGATAATTTTTTCAATTCCGTAGTCATTTAAGTACTGTGCGCTTAGTGGAGTTGGTGCAACATTTATTGTACATGTCAAATTCATTGTTTTGATGCCATTTCTAATTTCTCGAACTATTGTCTTAATGCCTTTAAATAGTCTTAAACTGCCTTCTATTTCAAGTAGTAATGAATTAGGTTCAGAGATAGTAACCTCAGAGGTAAAGCGTAAAGCCCAAGTGGCGATTTCCCGGAGCTTAGCTAATTCTGCGTAGTATCTTCTTTTACATAAGGTTATATTTGGTGCTATTTCATATAGCATCGATAAATTCATGCCAGATTTAACGCCAAGGTCTGCTGCTTTTGAATTATAAGCTAGAACTTTTGGATGGCGATCTTCTGTAATAACAGCTAACTCTATTGAGTCTTCAGTGTGTTTTGTAAAAACTTCTATAGGTAAGCGATTTAATTTGAGACACAGCCAGAGCATTTTTGATGAGAAAAGGTTTAATTTGTTTATTATTGTAATTTTTGAGAATTGAAATTTGAATATCTAATGATTTTTTTTCAATTAGAATCTTATGAGAAACAGGAGAATTTATTAAAGATTGTTTTGGATCAATAATATAAAAGCCAATGGTTTTTCCTTGACGTGCTGCCGCTTTAAATTTCCGTATGGTTCTTTCGTTTATTTGTTTTGGCCATCCAATTACAATACTGCAATCTTGTGTGCTTAGAGCTTGTTCCATAGCCCATAGTGTTTCGTAATGATGGTTAGATTGAATAACTAATATTTTTGATAGATTAATACCACTTGCTATTATTGATGGTGCATAAGGAATATAAGGAGGATTAACTAGAATAATCCAACTGTTAGTGGTTTTAGAAAGCCTTGCCATCAGAGGTGTTAGTATCGATATTTCTCCAATGCCTTCTTCCTTGTGAATTAATTCAATTACAGTTGAAGAAGGCCAACCTCCTATGGCTTTATCTAAATTTAAAAAACCTGAAGGTATTTTTTTTTCATTTTTTTTTGTTCCTTCAGCGGCTTTCCAGACTAATTGTTTTTCTATTAGTTTTTTTATTTTAGAATTCATGTCTATTATCTGAGTTAATATATTTTTCCATTTCTAATTACGCCTACTGCAAGACCTTCTACTTCAAATTGATCACGCTTTAAGTCAACGGTAATGGGTGGAAATTCCGGATTTTCCGATATCAGTTGTACGTCACTTGCTTGACGACGAAATCTTTTAACAGTTACCTCATTATTTACTCTTGCAACAATAATTTGACCAGAACGTATTGAGCTTTTTCGGTTAACTGCTATTAAATCACCTTCTAAAATACCTGCATCACGCATACTCATGCCACGAACCTTTAGTAGGTAATCAGCGTGAGGTCTAAATAGGTTAGGATCAATTCCAGCACGGCCTTGTATGTTTGATTCTGATAGGATGGGATTTCCAGCAGCTACTTTGCCAATAATCGGTATTCCAACTCCATCTGTTATTCTTATCCCACGAGAAGTTCCTGGTTTTATATTAATATACCCTTTGCGCGCTAGTGCTCTAAGATGTTCTTCAGCAGCATTAGCGGAACGGAAGCCAAACTGACTAGCAATTTCAGATCGCGTCGGCGGAAAACCGGTGACTTGAAGAAATTCACGGATTAATTCCAATATTTCGCTTTGTCTTTTTGTTAGTTTTTCCATTAACTGTAATTATATACAGTTATTTTATTTTGCCAATCCTTTATTGAATTAATATTTTTTTAATCTCTAAAAAAATTGCGCTATTATATTATTCAATTGGGACGTATGTCTGATTTGTACACTCTTTATTAGGATTATCTATGAAACCGAATTTATTATTTACATTTGTTTATGCGTTGTTTTTTATCTTTAACACGCCACAACAATTGTTGGCAGGGGAAACTTTAGATATAAAGGCAAAGGAAGCTTTGGCTGGAAGTCATCGTTCGGAAAAAAACAAATCCCGTGATCAGTATCGTAACCCCATTGAAACGTTGAAGTTTTTTGGCATTACACCAGAATCTACTGTTTTGGAGATCAGTCCAGGGAGAGGGTGGTATACCGAAGTTTTAGCTCCAATATTTCGTGATTCAGGGGTATATTACGTTGCCACATGGGATATTCCTAGTTTGCCGGAGAATATACAACCATATTTGAAGAAGTTGGACCAAGGCTATCGGGGCTTTATTAAAGAAAACCCTGAGATATATGATCAGGTACGAATTATTACATATAATTCAAAAAAACCTGAATTTTTGGCACCCAAAAAATTTGATTTTGTTATGACTTTTCGTAATGTTCATAATTGGTCAAAGAGAGGGAGTGATGATCTGATGTTCATGGCTTTTTTCAACGCTTTAAAACCGGGCGGTATTTTGGGTGTTACAGATCACAGAGCAAAGCCGGGCACCCCATTTGATAAACAGACAGAGTCAGGCTATATGACTGAGAAATACGTAATTGACCTCGCTAATAAAGTTGGTTTTGAATTGGTTGGAAAATCTGAGATTAATTCTAATCCAAAAGATACAGCAGACCATCCCGGAGGAGTGTGGAATTTGCCACCGACATTACGAAATGTAGCTAGCACAGACAAAGAAAAATATCTTCAAATCGGCGAATCGGACAGAATGACTCTTAAATTTGTGAGACCTAAAGATTAAAAATTGACAGGAATTGAACTGAAATCTGATATTGAAATAGCGCAGGCAGCAAAACTCGAGCCGATTATAGATATTGCGAAACGAAGGTTTGACATACCTGAGGAATATATAGAACCCTATGGACGGTTTAAGGGAAAAATCTCCTTAGATTACCTCAACGAGTTACCTGAAAACCCAAAGGCAAAAATGATTCTTGTCACGGCTATCAGTCCAACGCCGGCGGGGGAAGGTAAAACTACTACTACAGTCGGATTGGGTGATGCGTTAAACAAAATCGGAAAAAATGCCGTAATTTGTTTACGTGAACCTAGCCTAGGTCCGGTCTTTGGAATGAAAGGTGGTGCAGCAGGAGGTGGGTTAGCACAGGTGGTTCCCATGGAAGACATTAATCTACACTTCACAGGCGACTTTAACGCGATTCAATTAGCTAACAATTTGCTTGCTGCATTACTAGACAACCATATCCATCAAGGGAATTCTTTAAATATTGATGTGCGCAGAATCTCTTGGAAACGGGTTTTGGATATGAATGACCGTGCTCTTCGAGAAATTGTTGTGTCGCTTGGTGGTCCCGGCAATGGTTACCCAAGAGAGGATGGCTTTGACATCGTAGTGGCATCTGAAGTTATGGCAGTGCTTTGTTTGTCTGAGTCAATGATTGATCTAAAAAGAAGGCTGGGGCAGATTGTGGTTGGTTACTCTAAAAAAAACGAGCCGGTCACTGCAAAAAAACTCTGTGCGGTAGGTGCCATGGCCGCGTTACTAAAAGATGCAATCAAACCTAATCTGGTGCAAACCCTTGAAAACAATCCGGCTTTTATACACGGAGGACCTTTTGCAAACATTGCCCATGGTTGTAATTCGGTGTTAGCGACTAAATCGGCGCTGAAACTTGGTGAATATGTTATCACGGAGGCGGGTTTCGGAGCTGACTTGGGGGCGGAGAAATTCCTCAACATAAAATGTAGAAAAGCCAGCATTTCACCGTCGGCAGTTGTTGTGGTTGCGACAGTTCGGGCTCTGAAGTTTCATGGTGGAGTTGGGGTTGGAGATTTAACTAAAGAAAACATAGGGGCTTTAAAAAAAGGTTTCGTCAATTTGCAGCAACATGTTTCTAATCTGCGAGACCAATTTAGTCTTAAATGTATTGTATCAATTAACCATTTTTTTAACGACACAGAGAAAGAGTTGAACCAATTAATTTCATTATGTAAAAATCATAGGATTGATGTGGTTGTGTCAAAACACTGGGAGAATGGCGGTTCGGGGGCGATTCCGCTTGCGCAAAAAGTAGTAGAGCTTTGTGACAAAGAGGTATCTAATTTAAAATTTTCTTACGAGCTAGACATGCCGCTGATTGATAAAATAAATGCTGTTGCAAAAAAGATTTACGGTGCGAGTGAGATTCGTCTAGATTCGAGAGCCAAACAACGAATTGAGGAGTTAGAGGAAGAGGGATACGGGGAACTTCCTGTATGTATTGCCAAGACGCAATATTCATTTTCTACCGATCCAAAACTTCGAGGTGCACCAAAGGGTCATGTCATAACAGTAAGAGAAGTTAGATTATCTGCTGGAGCCGAATTTGTTGTTGCTATTTGTGGCAACATTCTAACCATGCCCGGGTTGCCAAAGAATCCTGCTGCCAACGCTATCGGTGTGTCTGAAAATGGGATAGTCGAAGGATTATTTTAGATTTTTTTCAATTTTTGGTGGTTTAAGAGCGGAGACTGGCTGAGGAATGTAAGAACATTTTCTTATATCTACTAGAGTTGAGTGAGCTATCGGCCCTTGGCTTAGTTTCGAGGAGCCAGCATCTCTGGTTAAAACATTTGGGTTTCCGTGATTGCAAAACCCAACTTCATCGTTTTCATAGTTTGGATCGTACCACGCACCAGTGGGAAGTGAGGCTATGTTTTTCGAAATTTCGTCACTGATAATTGCTCCAGCAAGGCAAGTTCCCCTGTCATTAAAAATTTCCACGATATCACCGTTTTTGATCCCGCGTTTAGCTGCATCTGATGGATTTAGAGTAACGGCTTCTCTCTCTTTAATTTTAGCTTTGCGGCTATGAGAGCCATTATCTAGTTGACTATGTAATCTATTTGATGGTTGCCCGGATACAA
>MDTB01022970.1_pt1 | contig 13471 bp, 14 predicted proteins | sample 811161 | NCBI WGS metagenome assembly MDTB01 (sample SAMN05326650, study PRJNA326480) | marine metagenome | isolation source: seawater | place: Mediterranean Sea | collected 2009
AATTGTTAAAGGGCAAGTCATTCCAATAATTGCCTCAAAAGTTATAAAACAAATTAGGCCTAAATGTGTGGAACGTAATTTAAAATTACTAATCCACAGCCATTTCATTTTATAACCAATGGGTACAAGGAAAAACCCAGCACTTATAAATATTATGATAATAAAATGAAAAACTAAGACTACATCCGATATAAAACTATTCATAACTTGAAATGATAAATTCAAAAGTAACTTATAAAAACATTTTTAAAATATTGCCTCGGGAGTTTGCTATGCATAACTAGACAGTTTAGGGGCAAGAAATCTCAGAGACGACTCATTTAATATAAAAACTTTTAACTTAAATTCCATATGTTATGCCAGTGTTTACTCTTGATGCAGTTGGACTAACTTAAATTTATAAAATTAAAGGAGATTAGATATGTTTATTACTAGCGCAATAAATTTGAAAGTAGGAATCATCACAGGCATGGTAATCGGCGGTGCAATAGCAGTTACGGCTAAGCAGGTGCTTGAAAACCGAAGTTGTATGTCTAAATGTTTAAACAAGCCTGCAGATACAGATAAAGAAGTCAAAGATGCAGATGAACACCTAAAAGATTAACTGACAAAAATGCGGCGAATAATAACAGGACTATCCCTAATACTGTTCAATCAAAGTGCTAGCGTTTATCTTAGTTTGCAAAACCACCTTTCTAGCTAATATTAAGCAATCTCATGTTTGGAAGTTACTATGGAGCCAATTTCTTCAAAATCGTAGTTGAGTGGCTGCTATCGCTATTTCTTATTTTGAGTATGGTTGTTGTTTACAAATCCAAATGCAAGATTTTAGAATTTTGAAATCAACATATAATTTTTTCTATTAGCAAAAAACTGAAAGTAAATATTGGAGATAATTCTATGAAAATGATCAGCGTAATAGCGATAACGCCAAAAGAAGGTTCTGTAGATGAAATTACTGACCTAATCGTAAAGAGTCGTGCCGAAGGGGTTCATGGCCTTGACGTTTACAGCATCGTTCACACAAGAGAGGACCAATTGCTTGTTGTAAACGAGTGGAATTCATTAGATGCTTTTATGGACTACGTAAATGGACCACATAATATGATTGAGCTTATAGAACATCTTTGCATTCGTTTGGATGAGGAAAATGTTTGTAAAGCATACTCTGGCGCTATAGTACATCAGGAAAAATCAAACTAATCATTTTGCACGCCAATATAACGGCAATGTTCCAGATGCTTGAATTAGGATCATTTTTGAGAAGCTAATATTGTTAGAAGCCTTATTGACACGTCCTTTTTAAAAAATGCATAATTCGTTATTTATGTTCAAACGTAGAAATTAAATCTTGCTCGAAAAAGTTTTTATCCGAATTAGTTTTCAAACATGGAGGCGATGAATGGAATTCCTTTTGATATGGGTATTGACTGGAAATTTTTTAGATAGTGGTTTGAGGTTTGATGAGGCTGGAAGTTGTTATGCTTCTGCTCAGAATAGTGGTATGGAAATGCGCGACTTAGGCATGGCTGTCCCTAAATTTATTTGTATACCGGTGGCAAAAGATAAGGAACTAAAGCTTCTAATACCTGATCCGCCGCGTTCTAATTTTCCATTTAATTAAGATTCCATCTTCCGAAATTAGAGACCAATGAAAAGAAATTCTAGGAAACCATCATACGCACAATTATCACAAAAAGCATTTCTTAACCTATTAAGCCAGAGTTTGGGGGAGAAGTATCTATGAAATCTAGCTTAATCAATCATACTATTGTAGAATTTCCGTCGGAAGAATATTTGGAACTTAGAAAGCGCGAGTTGCTCGATTTATCTAATGAATTTTTTGCCAAAGCGTCTAAAATGGGAATGATACGTTATACGATTTCAAAAATTTGGAATAAAACTGAGAAAAATAAATTATGTTTTACGTTTGAGTATAAAGATGAAAAATCATACAAACAATGTCAAAAATTTATAGAAGAATGGCAACATGCAACAGATAATTCGTCTGTTCCAAGGAAAGTTTTCTCTAACAGAGGTGTAATTATTGCTGATTATAAATCAGAATAAAAAAAACCGGAAACCAAATTAAAACCCTTTGCCAAAATCAATCGACAAGGGGCTTTCACAATACTAAACGAGCTTTCCGTAGTTGGCGATTGCCAAAAATGCGCTGATATTCCTATCCATTACTATTCCAAAAAGTTATCATACGAAAATATAAAATCGATTTTACAGAATTTCTAAAAAAAGGTAAACTTTATGAGTAATTCTATTAAAAGGTTAGAAATGCAGGTGTCACCGTAGTAAAAGTAAAGAGTGGGGCTATATCTTGAGAACTATTTTTGTGATGTTTGACAGCCTTAACCGGCTGGCAATCGGTGCTTATGGTGGTACTGTGATTGCCACCCCGAATTTTGATAGGTTTGCAAAACGTGCGGTTACCTTTGACCAGCATTATGTTGGCAGCCTGCCATGTATGCCAGCGCGTCGTGATATGCATACTGGAAGGCTAAATTTCATGCACAGGCCCTGGGGTCCTCTCGAGCCCTTTGACAATTCCTATGCTAAACTCCTAAGCAATAATGGCATTTATTCGCATATTGTTTCCGACCACCTTCACTATTTTGAAAATGGTGGGGCCGGCTATGTTACATCTTTTGACAGTTGGGATTTTATTCGGGGTCAGGAATATGATCCGATTGAGGTAATGGTGCGCCCGCCGGTTGACCGTATAAGAGAAAAATTTGATGCAAGGCATTATCCTACTGAAGAACTTGAAGTTGATAAGGTTGCCACCCGCGGCACCACGTCAACTGATAACTGGAGAAGGTCTAGACATGCAGTGAATACCGAATTCATGCGTCAGGAAGATGATTTTCCTACTGCAAAGTGTTTCAACCGCGCATTTAGCTTTCTTGATTTAAACCATGCGGCTGATGACTGGTTTCTGCAGATTGAATGCTTTGATCCTCACGAGCCTTTTACCGCACCAACTCGTTTCAAAGACGCCTATGCTAGCGGTTACAGTGGGAAGATACTCGACTGGCCAATTTATGAAAAAGTGAGTAACTCACCGGAAGAAATTGCTGAAATTAGGGGTAATTATGCAGCACTTATTTCAATGTGTGACGAATATTTTGGCAGGTTGCTTGACTGGATGGATGAAACTAAAGCGTGGAAAAATACTGCGCTTATCCTTTCCACAGATCATGGCTTCCTTCTTGGTGAGCATGAGTGGTGGGGCAAAAATAAAATGCCTTATTACGAGGAAATTTCGCACATTCCGCTTATGATCGCGCACCCCGAGGCTGCTTCACGCTCAGGCGCTCGTGTATCTGCGCTTACCCAAACTACTGATCTAATGCCTACAATTCTCGATTTTCATGGCATTGATGCGCCTATTGAAAGGACCTCGTTTTCGCTTCTGGATTTAATACAAGGCCGTGAGGGTGAGAGAAGTGCAGCTATACTTGGAATGTTTGCAGGGCCAATCTGTGTTACCGATGGCCGCTTCACGTATTTCCGCTTTCCTGTTGATTTGTCCAGCGATGCGCTTCCTCTTTACACAGTCATGCCTTCGCATCTGGAGAATCAGTTCTCTGTCGAAGAATTACAAACAGCGGAGTTAAGCCCACCATTTAATTTTACTAAGGGTGCACCATTGATGCGGATGTGTATGTCGTCACAAATTGGTGAAACTGGAGAGCACTGTGTGGCTAACTGGGATAGGAGTTCAGGTCTGTATGATCTGAAGCACGACCCCGATCAGAAGAAGCCAATCGAAAATCAGGAGGTTTTAGAACGACTTACTAGCATGCTCATCATTGAGCTTCAGCGACATGATGCGCCGCTTGAGATTTATGCGCATTACGGTCTTGAAACACCGGTCTCTGCAGGTGTTGCATATGCAGAGGAAACAAAAAACCATGCAAAACAATAAAAAGGAACATTATAATGAAGTGTAATAAATTTATTTTAACAAGCGTTTTTGCTGCGATGTTATCTTCATCTGGCGCGCTAGCCGACTTTCCAGAACGGACTATTGAAAATATTTTTCCATGGTCAGCTGGCAAAGCTCTTTCGGTGAGCCAAATTATCGCTAAGGCTATGGGCGAGGAACTCGGCGTTTCACTTCCAGTCGTGTCTACTCCGGGGGCAGCAGGAACTAAAGCATTTAAAACTGCGATGGCGCGTCCAGCGGACGGCTACACCATTATGGACGGATATGTAGCTCCACTAGTGCTCCAGCCGGTTCTTGGCAATGCTGACTGGACTTATACTGATTTTAAACCATTGCATTCAGCTGTTTCAAACGCATTTTCAATCGGTGGGCGGATGACTGAAACCCGCTGGTCGAATTTCGAAGAAATGATGGAATATGGCAAAGCTAATCCGGGCAAGCTTCGCTATTCGTCAGGGTCGCGCAATAATCTTCCACATATGGTTATCGCCAAAGCATTACAATCATATGGTGTGGTAGCGCAAAACATCCCGTATAGCACTGATGGTAATGCAATCAAGGATTTGAAATCAGGTGTGCTAGATTTCGCATTTGTGAATGTAGGAAATTATCTTCAAGATAAGGAAGCTTATAATATTTTGCTTGTTCTCTCCGAACTTCCTGGTGCTAAGGCTTCATATGACGGTGCGCCGAGTATAGTTGATTTAAACGTTGATCTCGGTCTTTCTGGTCTTGCGCCGATGGGTTGGACATGGTGGCTTGTGCATAAGGATACCCCTGATGATATAACCGGGGTGCTCCGTGATGCGATGACAAAGGCAATGAAAAGAGATGATGTACAAGCATCGATAGGAAAAGTTGGTTTTGTGCCGCTGGAATGGGACCACACACAATATGAAGCTGTAGTAGGACCTGTTGTTAAACAATTACAGGCCATGGGTAATGCTCTTGCCTGGGAAGAAGCTGAACTGAAAAAGCTCCAATAGAGGTTTTTAGGGAAAATGACTGTGGTCATAAAAAGGAAACATGTGGAACTTTGTGTGATCATATTTTTTGCGATAGTGATCTCAGTCGTTTTCCAGCAAATTTATACTTCGCTTTCTGAGCAGGGGATCGCCACCGGCGGTCCCTACAACAATGCTGCCGCTTATCCATGGGCTATAGTGACGTTAATAGGCGCGCTTGTCGTGGTCCAACTTCTAATCATTACATTCTCCGGTGAATCCAGTAAAATAAAAAATAATGATAAAACAAGGAATAGCTTCGAAGCTTCAGTTAAAATAGTCGATTTAATTCGCCCATTCTTTCTTTTAGTCATTTTTTCGATATATTTGGGGACACTTCAGTATTTTGGCTATCACTTAACCACAACACCAATGGTCGTTGCGATAATGCTGTTATGTGGTATGCGCAACTACATTACGATTTTTGTATCAGCGGTTAGCATATCAATCGTACTCGCATTTTTATTTGAAAATTTTTTGAATGTTGTGCTTCCTGGTGGTATTTTTCAACTCAACATTCCTTGGTGAGAGCAATATGCCTATTGACTCTTTCCTATACGGCTTTGAAATATTCTTTACTCCCTTATCAATCGGGCTAATATTTCTTGGTATAATTATTGGTCTAATTGTTGGCGCGCTTCCAGGTCTCGGGCCTTTAATGGGCATTATCCTTTTGTTACCTGCTGCGATCTCACTCCCACCTATACCAGCCATGGGCTTTCTAATTTCCATTTTTGTTGGCGGGTCGTGTGGAGGCTCAATTTCCGCTATTCTGCTTCGAATTCCCGGAACTCCTTTGGCTGCGGCGACTTTGTTTGATGGCTATCCGATGGCGCGGAAAGGCCGTGCCTCTGACGCAATAGGTATCGCCATTTCAGCATCGGCACTTGGCGGACTCTTTGGCGGAATAGTTTTAATTTTTGCAGCGCCAACACTTGCAAAATTCGCTAGTAATTTTGCACCACCAGAATATACTGCGCTGGCAATTACGGGCCTTATAGCTATTATAGTTATTTCTGATGGATCAATTCTGAAAGGTTTAATTTCTGGCTGTTTTGGTCTGTTGATAGCAACCATTGGGACTGATGAATTTTCTACTGGATTTCGGTTTACCTTTGGAAGTCACCACATGCTAAATGGTTTTCATATTGTCGCAGTTGTTGTAGGCCTTTTTGCAGTATCCGAGATGGCATATCAGATTATGAGTAAGGATCTTTTAAATGTGCCGAAAATAAAGATAGTGCGCCCCGGCTTCAACTCTGTTCTATTAACCTTACGGCATCCTCTCAACCTTCTGCGTTCATCGACCATTGGCGCGTTCTTTGGAGCGTTACCTGGCGCTGGAGGTGTAATCAGCTCATTTACTTCATATGCTGTAGCCAAAGGTTTTTCTAAACCAGAAGAGGCCTATGGTGAGGGCGCCGAGGGTGGAGTCGTTGCTACCGAAGGAGCTAATAACGCAACAGTCGGTGGTACGCTTGTTCCAACTTTTGCACTTGGAATACCAGGTGACGCGTCCTCGGCAATGTTACTTGGCGCATTGCTTATTCTCGGCTTTCTTCCCGGTCCAACTCTTTTTGAAACTCAACCACAAATCGTAAGCGGTATTTTTATATCTTATCTAACATCTAATATCTTTCTCCTCATAGCGGGCATTCTTGCAACACCGCTTTTTGTCTATGTGCTTCGTATTCCAAAGTCGTATCTTTTGCCTATTGTGCTGCTTTTATGTTCGGTAGGAACCTTTGCGCTTCAGGCATCAGTTTTTGACTTGTTTGTTATGTTTGGCTTTGGCCTCATAGGCATTATGTTCAGGTCTGCTAATTATCCGCTTTCGCCAATTGTGATTGGGATAATCCTTGGTCCGTTGCTTGAAAATAACTTGAGAAGGTCATTGCTTATTTCTCAGGACGGGTATTGGATTTTTTGGGACCGGCCGGTGAGTGCAACTCTTTTATGTGTCAATTTATTGCTTATTACTGGTGCCTGTTTCTACTGGTTCCTGAAAAGACGAAAAAAGATATCTCGCTAGTCTTATTATATTTGGCAATGATATGCTATGATTTGTCTTTTGACTTGCGGGTTAGTTTAAGGTTGAGCAGAAGGCAAAATAGAGTAAGGTTTTTCAATAAACAGCAGTCTGATTTATGCGACTTTAGGTTCTGTAATGCGTAAAGACAATATACTACTATAATTAAAGAGCGTTCTTTCACAGTTGTAACAGTAGTTAAAATCCTCTATTGGATTCATAAGAAATTTCATTTTATAGATGAACTGACCTTTTTAAATTAATTTTTTAGGCCCTTGCTACCGTTTTAGTAATTCATTTACGTTTGGCTAGAATGGTCACTTGCTTGCCCGATATCCTAGGGATGAAAGTGGCATAATGCTTTTCTGTTAATCAGATGTTAGTATGTGTAAACTCTTTAGATATTTGTATCATACCCAACCTATAAGATGTGGCCATCGTTGTCTAAGTCCTTCAAAGGTTGTGCCACAATTTTTTTTTGGATTGCATATTTCTCTGAGTTTTATTCTATTTGTGATGCAGGAGTATTTTAAAAAAATGTTTTTGACCCATATCTTTTTTTTTGACTTGGCCATAAAAAAGAAGAGATAAACAGCAATTTTAATTTAGGCATAGACCTAGATTATACCCATTTTTAGATTATTCTGAAATGTCTCTCAGTTTTCTACTTTTTCATTATCGATGCTATTACATTTTTATCGAATTCCCGGTTGTTCTATGAAAGTTTTAATATAAATAAAAAGCAGATATTTACCAGATTGGATATTAAATGAAGTTTTATGATATATGTGTTATCGGAGGTGGACACTCAGGGCTAGTAGCCGCTTTAGCTTTCGCCAAAAATAATTTTAATGTTCTTTGTGTAGAATCTAAAATATTTTCTAGTTCTCCAAAAAAAGACCTTGAATTGAGAACAACTGCGCATCTTTTACCAACAGTATCATTTTTGGAAAACATCGGTGTATGGAAACATCTGGAAGCATATAGTTGTCCCTTAAAAACGTTAAAAATAATTAATGAAAGGGATATTGAGACCTCTTCACCAAAAATATCAAACAATATATTCCAATCTAATGAAATAAAACAAAATAATTTTGGGTATAATGTGCCACTCGAAAAAAGTGTAAATATTTTTCGTGAACTAGTGAAATGTCATAAAAATATAAATATGATTGATAATACTTCACTTATTTCTTCGCATTTAGAAAATGAACTTAGGATTATCCAGCTATCAAATGGTGATTTTATAAAGACAAAATTAGTTATTGGTGCTGATGGGGCGAATTCAGTTGTGAGAAGTTTATCTGGAATAGAGCTTTTCCAGAGAGATACGGGTCAAGTAGCACTGACATTTAATGTTAAACACACGCTAGAGCATAAAAATATATCAAACGAGCTTTATAAAGTAGGTGGCCCGCTTACAACAGTCCCTATGTTAGATGATAATAAAAATTTGCATTCCTCAATTGTATGGATGAATAACAAAGAAGTTACCGAGCAATTATTGTGTTTGGATAAAAAGGAATTTGCTCTTAAGTTAAATGAGCGCTCTCTCTCTATTCTTGGGGAAATGGCTCCAATATCTGAAGTAGCTAAACTCCCTGTAAAAATAATGGTCGCGCAAAAATTAGTTGAAGAAAGAATTGTTCTTATAGGTGAATCTGCTCACAAACTGCCGCCAATTGGTGCTCAAGGCTTCAATATGAGTGTCAAAGATATTGAAACGATATTGCATTTGTCCATAAAAAACACTGAAGATATCGGTAGCTCTAAAATGCTGCGTTCATACCAATTTAAACGATTACCTGACATTTTTGGTAAAGCTTTTTCAGTGGGATTACTTAATAAATTGGCCGCTTCTGAGCAAATAGCATTCCAAAATTTAAGAGCGTTAGGGCTAGACGCTATTAATAATATTGGACCTTTAAAGCGAAGCATAATGCGTTTGGGACTCGGATAAAATCTTTGCAAGAATATGACAGTATCTTTTTTATTTGTTCCTTATTGTTTGCTGAGAATCTTGTGACCAAATATAGAACGATAAAAAAAGCCCAAAAAGATACTTATTGAAAAGCCTATTTACATTAAATTCAGAGAAACTTCTTTTAATAAATGATTTAGAACGGAACTGGCGACTGGAGATAAATCAATCTTTTCGATATCTGCTATATTTTCAAGATTTTTATCAACGATTACAAGACCTAACATCCCCAAGTTAAGATGTGGTGTACAACCATATAAATATATACCTGGTATATCGAAAGTAACAGAATGAAACTCGTTTATTTTTGATTTATTTGGAAGTAAATCCGCCTGAGGTGCGATAAGGAACTCCACATTATGTTCACCAATATTAGGCGACCATTCTATTGTATCTCCCCCATTTATATATGCTATTTCAATGCTGTAGGTATCAAATTTTGTAAATTCAATTTGTACTGTCTCAGCAGACGTATTTTTAGAGATTAAAAATAATACAAAAAAATATAATATTCCCGAAAGTGTCTTCATTTTTAATACTCTATGTTTAAGAGCGAAGAATTGGTGATCAGAACGGAGGTTAGATAAAAATTAACGTGTTTTTCATTTTTTTATTTAATAACTTTACCCATAATTTTCAATTCTTATAAAACATTGCATGGTTCAACACCCTTAAAATATTCCAATTTGTTGATGACAGACTATTCAAGTAAAAGGTTTTTGTTATTTTAATTAGCTTTTTTTTCGTTTGTTATCTTCGAAAGTGATTTATTTTCGTTGGAATAGGCGAGTAGGGATAGTTTGATAGCTAAGATATATTTTTCTGAAATTTAAAAAATTATTTCTGTTATGCAGAAAAAATTAATAATCGAAAAAATTAATAATCAAAGTAATTCTGTTACTAAATTTAAAAAGAAAATCAATGCGCTGCCGATAACAAATTTATAAATACCCAAATATTTTTCGTCAGAAACTACGCAGAAATTCATTAATCGACATCAAGTCTCCGTCATAGAGCTATCTTAGAAGATTTATTGGTTAATAGTTTAAACATCGCTATTCCTCTCTTTTAGAATCAAAGCATACTTTCGCATAATAATTTTTTCGAGCTGATTTATAGGCTTCGATCGCAACATTAGTAAGCGCGTAGAAGAATACGAACTGGTCCTTTAATAGTTCAAAGAAAAACTCATCATCATTAGTTTCATTGCGCTTCTGTCCCACTATAGGCCTCATACTTATCATTCATAGATATTATTTATATTCTATATATCCAACATGTCATATCCAAGAGTAACATAAGACGCGTAAGGGGCGAAAGATGCAGGTAGATACGGAAGATTCTATAATTTCCTAATGCGTATCGAAGATAGTTAATTCAGGGTCCGAAATGATATGCTCAAGAAATAAATCAGATAATCAGTAGAAAATATCTTTTAAGCAATTGATTTATTGAGTTTATTTTAACCTATTTATGCTATATAAATTTTATGATTTCCATGGATTATAGCGTGTTTTCTAATTTTGTTTAATTTTTTTGGTATTGTTAGTTGTTTTCATAAATTCGATAAAAAGCAACGCGCATATACTGTAAACCCATATAACTTGATAAAAAGTCCAAAATTATATTGGTTTAGGTCTGATTGATTCCGGTTGAATGAAACCTGTTTACCTAGGGCAGAGGTTCCACTTTTTTAAAGTGGGTAATTCAAGTTTTTGGTGGTGTATAATTTACATCTTCACTATATTTTCTGATGGTTTCTAGTTCAAGAGCTTCAAGTACCATAGAATCTTTTAATGTACCTGAGGCTTTTGCATTCAGAATAATCGCTGCAACTTTTTCATAAGCATCGAATTCTGCTATTATGCAAAAATCATACTCTCCTCTGGTAATATGATAGTCTTTGAAAACACCGCCAACGCTTTCAATCATTGTAACCATCGCAGCTCTCCTGTCAGAATTCCCTCTTATCAGTGGACCAGCCGATTCATTTGTGTAAGTTCCCATCATTAAATATAAAGCCATAAAACAAAATCCTTAAGATTGATATTTGAAAAAAAATAAATTTAATTATAAGAATTGAAGACCAAACATTTAGAATTTGCAACGCAATTATTTTGAATGCGGAAGGTCAATTGTATCCAAAATTAGATTACTATGAAGTGGTCAAAATTTATTTTTTCTAATTGCCCACCAAGACTTATACTCAGTCATTTACACTTTTCTAGAGTTATTAATAACACCCTCCATTATTACATAATTACAATGTGTTATTTTTAATTATTCTAGATTCTGTTTTCGGTATATTGGCGAAAATCATAAGTTAGACAGATTGGGATTTATTAATTCTCTTTCGATGCTGTATTTTAGGCGTTGACTATGGCCAAAAGATAATCCCCTAGAAGTTATCCGGAATACTTACTTGATTACTCTAATAATTTGAACAGGAATGGCTATGATACCCTTTGTAATTAGCATATCGGTCTGCGCAAATTGCTTTGATATTAGCATTATATAAGTGGTATATTTTCAATAATGGGAAGCGTCTCCGCCCCGTAGGTCAAGCCTCAATAAAAGAATCTTTTGCATATTTTATGAGCGTATTTCAATCATGGATCATAGATAACTTTTTTGCCTTTTTATTTAATGATAAATCTATAAAGATTACTTTTGTGCAAAATAAGAGGGGTTCAAATGTATATCAGGACGATCAAAATTACTTTCAAAGATTCTATGTCTAAAGACATGTTTGTTAATTATACAGACACGAAAGCGGACGAACAGGGCATAGCAAATGGAACGCTAATGAAACTTATTATGAGTAATTCCGATATTATTGCCACGCTCATCCTTATATTTCCAGATTATGATACTTTTAAACGTGATGATAAAGATCTTGCGGGACCGATTATTCAATCTATGAGGAATCAGGATTTGAAGGTAGAATTGCACCAAGGAGAAATTGTTGGAGCAACAGCAGTATCTGCAGATTTTCTGAAAGTATTGGAAAAGAAAGCTAACTTTTATTCTTCTAAAAATTAGATGTATATCTTAAATTTAATCTATTAACAAAATTAATGCCTTAACAATAAGGTTGATTGTTGAAAGCTTTTTATTCGCACCGTCGTCAAAAGCTTAAATTTCACCGAGCCAGGTTTCAAGAGCGTTAGAAAAGTAAAAAAATGAAAAATTTCATGTGCACACATAGTTACCTGTCTGGAGATGCTAAAGAACAAATCGCCAGTCAAATAAGAAATGCTACTGACAGAGAATTTTTAACAATGAACAGTGGTGAAAAAGCAAGAGTACTTCAACATTGGGCTGGGAAAGCTGAATTTTTCTTTTGTCATTGGGAAGCGGAAAGTGAAGAAGATATTCACAAATTGCTTGCAAAAATAGGCGCTGATCAGTTTATTATTACACTCGCGAATGAAATGCAAAGATATGTTACTAGCTATAATATTCAAGATAAGAAACTAGTAATGCCAGAAGATGAATAAATAGTTCTCTCAAAACCGAATTATATTATTTAACAGAATATTAAATATATTCAGCACAGGAAGATGTTTGTAGTAATTTAATATAGTTGATAATGATTATCATTAGCAAGTATTCATTGACAAACAAACTTTTCGATAATAACAATTATAGAAAATGATAATCATTATCATTTATGTTAAGGATCTTATTATGAAATATATAACCTGTGGAACAATTCTCACTACATTAATCATTGCAAATGCAGCTTTTGCAGCAGACGTTTATGGTCCATATCCCATTACCCTGAAAGGATACGATGGGGAAGCAACTAATTCAGTCTCATATTCTGGTCAGGTCGGTCGCCAGTTATTACATAATAGCTTGAAAAAAGCTATTAGTAGCGGTGCACAAATGAATGTGACTACAGCTTATTTTAACGGCTCGGATTCTGATTTGGCTCTTTTAGATCCAGTTTCTAGCGCAGATTTTAAGGTCGACGTTACCAACATTAACGACGTTTCTAAAACAAATCTTGCTGGCAAAGCTTACAAGGGAACTATCAATGGATGGCCAGGCGCAATGACCGGTAAAGAAGTTCTGGAATCAATGATTGAGCGCGCTGCACAAACTGAAAATGGTTACGATGCCAAACACGGATATGACTATGCACAATTAGTATCAAAATTTGCTATGGGTGCGGTCTTTTATCACCAAGCGTGTGACAACTACTTAGACGAGAAGCTCGAGGCTGACAACAAGCCAAATAATAAGCCATACAAAGATGGAGCATACTACACAGGAAAAGAACATTCTTGGGATGAGGAGTTTGGATACTGGGGTGCAGCGGCCCATGGTGCTACTTTGTCAGCTAGGGTAAATTACGACATAGCAAAGAAAAAAGACATGGCATCAGCTGACGCCAATGGAGACGGTGTAGTAAATCTCAAGTCTGAAATGAATTATGCGCATGCATATTACGCTTCTGCTTATGATAAGGGCGGCGTGACAGACTA
>MDTB01029772.1_pt1 | contig 13471 bp, 14 predicted proteins | sample 811161 | NCBI WGS metagenome assembly MDTB01 (sample SAMN05326650, study PRJNA326480) | marine metagenome | isolation source: seawater | place: Mediterranean Sea | collected 2009
CCATACACAGATGAACTAGAACCAATTATTAAATGTTTTGTTTTAATTATATTTGCTATTTTAATAATATTAAAAGTACCAATGATATTTGATTGTAAGTAAGCATCAGGATTTTTTAAACTATATCTTACTCCTGCTTGTGCTGCTAAATGAATAATTATTTTGGGTTTAAATTTTATAATAATTGCTTTTAAAATTTTGTAGTTTTCAATATTGTTTTTTACAAACTTAAAATTTTTATATTTTTTTAAAATATTTAAGCGAGACTTTTTTAGTTTTGTATCATAATAGCTATTCATAGAGTCGTAACCACAAACTTTAAAACCCTTATCTAAAAGTTTTTTCGCTAAGTGAAAACCTATGAACCCAGATGAACCTGTTATAAATATTTTCATTAATTTACAATTTTTAATTGTGATTTATTATTTATCTAATAAATGTATAGAACAAAAACTAAATTAAATTAAGTTTATTATTATGATTATAGTTACAGGTTCTACAGGTCTTATAGGTTCAGCAACGTGTGAATACTATTTAAACAAAAGAATCAATGTTTTAGGTATTGATAATGACTTAAGAAGTTATTTTTTTGGTAAAGAGGGATCAAACAAATGGAAAGAAAAAAAATTAAAAAAGAATAAAAATTATAAACACCTTTCAGTAGATATAAGAAATAAAAATAAAATATTTGAAATTTTTAAAAAATATAAAAAAAAAATCAAAGCTATAGTTCATGCAGCTGCTCAACCATCACATGATTGGGCTGCAAAAGAACCTTTTACAGATTTTGAAATTAATGCAAATGGTACTTTAAATCTACTCGAAGCTTTTAGATTATATTGCCCAAAGGCAACTTTTGTTTTTACATCTACAAATAAAGTCTATGGAGATAGACCAAATTTTTTAACACTAGTAGAAAAAAAATTAAGATATGAAATAAAAAAAAATCATAAATATTACAAAAAAGGTATTGATGAAAAAATGTCTTTAGATCAAACTACACATTCTATTTTTGGTGCCTCAAAATTATCTGCTGATTTATTAGTACAAGAATATGGAAGATATTTTAATCTTAAAACTGTTAGTTTTAGAGGTGGGTGTTTAACTGGTGAAAATCATTCAGGAGCTATGCTACATGGGTTTTTGTCTTTTTTAGTTAAATCAATAGTTCATAAAAAAAAATATTTTATTTTTGGTTACAAAGGCAAGCAGGTGAGAGACAATATACATAGTCTTGATGTAGTTAAAGCGTTTGATGAGTTTATTAAAAAACCAAAAAGTGGTGGACGAGTATATAATATTGGGGGTGGTAGACAAAACAGCTGTTCGATTATTGAAGCGATCAAGTTAATTGAAAAAATAAGTAAAACAAAAAGTAAATATAAAATTTTAAAGCAAAATAGAATTGGTGATCATTTATGGTGGATAACTGATAACTCTAAATTTAAAAAAGATTATCCTAATTGGAAGATAGAAGTTTCTTTAATTAAAAGTCTTAAACAAATGGTAAGTTTTGAGAAGAACAGATGATATATTATGTACAAAAAAATACCTAATGCTTCAAAAGTAGTAATAATAGGTGGAGGTGTAATTGGATGTTCAGTAGCTTATCATTTAACAAAGTTTGGTTGGAAAGATGTAATTCTTTTAGAAAGAGACCAGCTTACATCAGGAACAACTTGGCACGCGGCTGGCCTTGTTAGTCAATTAGGCCCATCTGCAGCAATTACCAAGATTAGAAAATATTCATTAGAATTATATAAAAAACTTGAGAAAGAGGTAGATCATTCAGCTGGACTTAGATTAAATGGCGCACTTTCAATAGCTCAAACAGAAGGACGTTGGCAAGAACTTAAAAGACAAGCAACTACAGCTCAATTATATAATGTCGATATAAAAATTCTTGATAAGGACCAACTTAAAAAAGAATTTCCAATGATGATCACAGATGATTTAAAAGGTGGAATTTTAATGCCTGGGGATGGAGCTGCAGACCCAAGTGGAGTTACATATATGCTTGCGAAAGCAGCAAGATTAAATGGAGCTCAAATCTTTGAAAAATCACCTGTAGAAAAGATATTAACTAAAAATGGCAAAGTAGAAGGAGTAAGAGTACACAATCAAGATATAAAATGTGAATATGTAGTACTCGCTACAGGGATGTGGTCTAGGCAAATTGGTGAAAAAATGGGTGTTAGTATTCCTTTATATCCTGCAGAACATTTTTATGTAATTACAGAACCAATTGAAAATTTACCCAAAACATTACCTGTAATAAGAGATTTTGATAGCAGTGTTTATTATAAAGAAGATGCAGGAAAATTATTAATTGGAATTTTTGAAGGAAAATCTATTCCTGCATTTAATAAATCTAATAAAGTACCAGAAGATTTTTCTTTTGGTGAATTTCCTGAAAACTTTGATCATTTTGAGCCATATTTACAAAAATCTATAAAAAGATTCCCTATCTTAGAAACTGCAGGAATTAGAAAGTTTTTTGCGGGACCGGAGTCATTTACACCAGACACAAATTCATTATTAGGTGAAGTTCCAGAAGTAAAAAATCTTTTTTTAAGCTGTGGTTTAAATAGTATTGGAATTGGTAGTGGAGGAGGAGTTGGTAAAGTTACTGCTGAATGGTTAATTACTGGTCATATTAACGAAGATATATTTAATTATGATATAAAAAGATTTCAAAAATATCACTCTGAATTAGGATTTATTAAAGAAAGAATTACTGAGTCTTTAGGAGATTTGTATGGAATGCACTGGCCTTTTAAACAGCATAAAACTTCTAGAAATATAAAAAAATTACCACATCATGAGTTATTGAAAAGTTTCGGGGCTTGCTTTGGTGTTTCTGGTGGATATGAAAGACCAATGTGGTTTGCATTAGATGGCGAAAAACCTGAATATCAATATAGCTATAATTACCAAAATTGGTATCCATCTGTTGAATATGAAACGAATAACACAATTAGAAATGTTGGATTATATGATTTAACTCCTTTTTCGAAATTTGAAATTAAATCAAAAAAAGCTCATCAAGAATTACAAAAAATTTGCACATCTAATATTAAAAATGAAATTGGAAAATGTACCTATACTCATATGCTTAATCCAGATGGGGGAATAGAAACTGATCTTACAGTAGTATGTATTGATAAAGATTATTTTAGAATAATTAGCTCTGCCGCAACTAGAGAAAGAGATAAATTTCATATCAAAAAACATTTATCAGAAAATATTGATCTTAAAGATGTTACTGAAGATTATTGTGTATTTGGAATTTTTGGCCCAAAGAGTAGATTGTTATTACAAGAATTGAGCAAAGATGATTTAAGCAATGAAAATTTTAAATTTGCATATGCTAAATATATTGAAATTGATGGAGTAAAAATTTGGGTTCAAAGATTATCTTATGTTGGAGAACTAGGTTATGAATTATATATAAATATTACAGATACCAAAAAAATATATGAATTAATTATTGAAAAAGGTAAAAGATTTAATCTTTCTAATTGTGGTATGCATTCTATGGATACAATGAGAATGGAAAGTGGTTTTTTACATTGGGGTCATGATATTTCTCCTGAAGAAAATCAATATCAAGCTGGTTTAAATTTTACTATTAGTTATAAAAAAGATGTAGAATTTATTGGCAAAAAAGCACTTCAAAAAATTAAAGCACAAAAAATTGATCGAAAATTTGTAATGTTTATTCTTAAAGATAACAAACCAGGAAAACCATTGTTACTTCATGATGAACCAATTTATTTAGATAATAAAATTATAGGCAAAACAACTTCTGGCAACTATTCTTTTAATTTTAAAAAAAATTTAGCATTTGGATATATTACTAATGATCACTCAAATGAGGAACTACAAACAAAAAATCTATTTATTGAAGTTGAGAAAAAGAAATATCCTATATATTTGATAAATAAACCTCTAAAACAGACTAATTTTAAGAATGATTAAATTTTTCAATTTAGGAGAAATTATTTGAAAAGTTTAGTATTTGGTGATTAAATTGATCTGTGAGAAACTCATCTTATACTGTTAAAAACAAAACTATTTCAAGTTACACAACCAACAATGAAGCTGGAAATAAAAGTACTAATATTAATGTTTTACTTAACAGAGTGCGTGTTGATCAAAAAAGAGAAAAAAGAAAAAAAATATTATTTTCTGCTTCTGCTTCATTAGGCTTATTATTATTTGGAATTATAATTTTTTAAAATTATAAAATTCCTCTTATAAATTTAACTATTTTACAAAAGTATCATTAAATTGGTTAGATACTCTTACAAATGTAGTACATTTACTTAATTGTTTAAGAGAAGGTGCACCAACATACGTACAGCTACTTCTGATTCCTCCTAGAATATTTGAAATGGTATCTTTTATTTTTCCCCTATATTTAACTCTGACAATTCTCCCTTCACTACTTCTGTAATCTGATAAGCCACCATAATGTTTTTTGTTAGCTGTGAGAGAACTTGATCCATAAAATTCTATGTATTTGCTTCCATTATTTTTAATAATTTTGCCTTTACCTTCATCATGACCTGCAAGCATTCCTCCAAGCATTACAAAATCTGCACCAGCACCAAAACCTTTTGCAACATCACCAGGACATGTACATCCACCATCAGCAATTATGTGTGCTCCTAAACCGTGTGCAGCATCAGCACATTCTATAACTGCACTTAATTGTGGATAGCCAACACCAGTTTGAATTCTAGTTGTACAAACGCTTCCTGGTCCAATCCCAACTTTAACTATATCAGCACCACTTAGTATTAGTTCCTGAGTCATATCTGCGGTAACAACATTTCCAGCTATTATGGTTTTTGTAGGGTATTTTTCTCTTACAGATTTTATAAATTTACTGAAGCGTTCTGAATATCCATTGGCAACATCTATGCAAATAAATTTTATAAAATTAAATTCTTTTAGTAATTTATCAAGTATATTAAAGTCTTCTTTTTTAATTCCAACACTTAAAGCAATATTTTTATAAATTGATTTAATTTTTTTATATTGGTTCAATTTCTTAACATCATGTTGTTTAGTTAGACAAGTAATCATATCAAATTCTGACATTTTTTCTGCAACACCTAACTCACCTACACCATCCATATTTGCACCCATTATAGGAATTCCCGACCATTCACTATTGCTATATTTAAATTTATAAGTTCTTTTTAAATCCACATCTTTACGACTTGATAAAGTGCTTCTTTTAGGTCTAAAAAGTACATCAGAATAATCAAGCTTTAATTCCTCTTCAATTCTCATTAAAATATAAGTTATTAGTATAAAAAGTAATTTCAAATTAATTAAATGCCTGTGGATAAGTTTTTAGTAAGCTATTTTATTAAAGTTTTGTACTAAGTAATTTTTTCTATTAAAAAGTGACCACAGTTTAAACGGCTTAGCCCAGTACTTGTTTGCAACAAAAAATAAAAGTAGTATAAACCATACATTATTTAATGGCGGGGTAGCTCAGTTGGTTAGAGCGCGGGACTCATAAGCCCGAGGTCAGTGGTTCGATCCCACTTCCCGCTACCATTTGAAATGAAAAAAATTTTAAAATATTTTAAATCTTCACCAAAATATTCAATAAAGTGGAGCAATTATTTTGAAATTTATGCCAATATTCTTAATAAATATATCAATAAAAAAGTTACTCTTGTAGAAATAGGCGTTGGTAATGGCGGATCATTATTTATGTGGAAAAAGTTTTTAGGCAAAAAAGCAAATATAATTGGGGTTGAATTAAATCCAGAGGCAAAAAAGTTAGAAAAATATGGTTTTAAAATTTTTACAGGTGATCAATCCGACCCAACTTTTTGGAAAAGTTTTTATAAAAAAATAAAAAAAATAGATATTTTAATAGATGATGGAGGTCATACCAACTTACAACAAATTACTAGTTTGATGGAATCTTTTAATCATATTAACAATAACGGAATTATTATAGTTGAGGATACACACACTAGTTATATGAATTATAAAGGATTTAAGAACCCATCAAAAAATTCATTTATAAATTTTTCTACTAATATTATTGAAAATATTCATAGACGGAATCCAATGTTAAAAAAGAAAATGAATCAAATTTCAGATAAAGTTTATTCAATTGAATATTATGACTCAATCGTAGTAATTAATATTAAAAATAAAAACTTAAATTATAGTAAAAACTTACAAAATAACAAAAAATTAGAAACTTCTTTTATAGATTATAGATTTAAGAGAGTCGATGTTAAAAATTATAAAAAAAACAAAAATAAATTTATTAATGTTATAAAATCTAAAGTATCTAAAAAAGGTTATTTACAAAAGATATATGAAGATTATCAAATAAAAAAATATTTAAAAAAAATTAAAAATTGAATTATTTTTTTATAATTTTATGATATTTTTTTAAATTCATAGTTTGTTTACGTGGAAATTGTTTACCAATAATTTTTTTTGATGCTACGGGCTTTACATTTCGATTATCTTTTTTTGCAAAATTATAAACAGTGTTTTTTGAGCCACCTACATTAATAATACCTTTATGATTGATTAATTTTAATAAATTTTTTGCTAAATCTTCGTGGTACATAAAATTCATTTCAACATCATTAAAAGCTTCTTTATGTATAAATGGTTTTTCAGTCATAGATATTCTTAAAATTAAAGAATTTTTATACATTTGAACTGCACATTCACCACCCAATTTTGAAATTGCATAATTATTAATTGGTAAAACAGGATCGTGTTCTGAATAATTACCTTTAATTCCTGGATAAACATAATTTGTAGAAAAATATATAAGTTTAATTTTTTTTTGACTACAAGCTCTAACAATATTTGAAGTCCCTATAATATTTATCAAAATACTTTTAGAAATATTTTTTTCGTGAATTTTCATAGGTCTAGATAATGCAGCACAATGAATTAAGTAATCTGGCTTACTTTTTTTTAAATATTTTAATACCGAGTTAAAACTTTCTATATTGAATTTTTTTTTGGAAGGATATTCAATCTGATATTTATTTTTTACTAATTTAAATACTTTAGCAAATCTACCTGAGCCACCTGTAAATAATATTTTTTTCATATAATTTTTGGTACTGGTGTATGTATAATGAATTTACCACCTCTTTTAATGAATTTTTTCTCTTTTTCAAAGATTTCTTCTTTAAAGTTCCATGCACCTAAAAAAATAAAATCTACATTTTTTTCAATTAAACCTGAATATTTAAAGATAGGAATTTTTGTACCAGGCGTATATTTATTTTGTTTATCCTTAGTTGTATCAACAAAATATGAAATTAAATTATTATTGATTTTACAATAGTTCAAAATTGTAGTGGACTTAGCAGTAGCACCGTAGCCAATAATCTTTTTATTTTTTGAATTTATTTTAATAAAAATATTTTTAAGTTTTTTCCTAGAAGATTTAACTCTTCTAGCAAATTTTCTATAGGTTGATAATTTTGTAATTCCATATTTTATTTCTTTTTTTCTTTGAATTTTTACACTTAGATTAATTTTCCTTTTATTTTGTTTTTTTTTTATAAAATACCTATTAGATCCACCATGTATTTTTAAATTCTCAATATGAAAAACTTCAAAATTATATTTATTTAAAATACTTTCAATTCCAACTAGAGAAAAAACATATATATGTTCATTATAAAATTGATCATAGGTATTTTTTTTCAAACATTCTAATAATGAAGGGTCTTCAATTATAAATACCCCATGATCATCTAATACAATATTTATTGACTTAAAAACTTCATCTAAATTTTTTATATGACTTATAGTATTAGCTGAATATATTAGATTAACTTTTCCGTTTTTTTTTAATAATTGTTTTGCTGTTTTGTAATTCCAATATTTAGGATATGTATTAAATCCCATTTTTTTTGTAATTTTTTCTACGTTAGAACATGGCTCAATACCAATAACTTTTTTTTTCGAAAAGTTTTTAATGAAGCTTCCATCGTTACTACCAATTTCAAGTATCTTATTTGGTTTAAATTTTTTATTAACTAATACGGATAAATTTTTGAAAGACTCAATCATAGTTTTTGATTTTGAAGATCTATATGGATACCTATTATTAAACATAATTTTACTCGATATAGGTTTATTTATAGATACTAATTTAGTTTTAAGATTTACACCAATCTTTAATCTATATTTTTTTTCTTTATTAATTAGCTGATTTTTTTTAATATAATTATTTGCTAATGGTTGAAGACCTAAATCTAAGAAGTTAATGTTTTTTTTCAATTTAAATTTTCCTCTCTTAAATCATTAAAAACAATCGGCCACTCAAGACATTTAGAGTATTTATTGAACCAAAACGGAAGAAATCTCTCAGCCAAAAAACCATAAATTCTTATTTTACCATATCCATCTAAGTCAAAACCAAATATTTTTTCACATTCATTCAACCAATTAAAAATTGTTTCATAATATTTTATGATCAATTGTTTTGATTTACATATAAACATATTTCCTTGATTATATGATTTATTAGAATTTACAAATTGCCTAAAATCTTCTCTATCATTTTCGTTTAATACATTGATAGCTTTATCCAAAACCCCATTGCCATGAAACATATCAAAATGAAATTTTATATTACGATTTTTTTTTAAGATTGCTCCAGGATTTTTAATTAGAGAAATTTTTCCATATTTAAAAATTTTAGTCCATTTTATGTCATCTACATATATTTGGTCTCCCAAAATTACCTGATAATCTTCCCATAATTTTGGGACTCTATGTAATATTCTATTTTTAAACTCAAGGTTTTTATTGTCATTATTTTTTTCATTTAGCCAAAACCTTCTGTAAGCACAAAAACCAATCCAATCGTTATCACTTATATTTTTTATTTCATTTTTCCAAAACCAATAATGAAAAGTATATTCACCATAAAATTTATTTTTTTCTGCGATATTTTCTTTAGAATTATCTTTGATCCATTCAGGATCAAATTTATTATTTCCTAATCCAACAGGTATATAATTAATCTTTTTAACTTTAGATAAAAGTTCGTTATGTATACAAATACAAAACATCTTTAAATTTTGCATTTTAAAATCTTACTTCTTGAAATCTTAAATTTTTTTTATCTTTCTTAGATAAAATTGGTATTTTTGTAGTCCAATTTATCTTTAATTCCTCATCGTTCCATTTTACTCCAATTTCAGAATTTTTATCTCTATAATTTGTACAACCATATATAACTGTGTTTTCTTTATCTAGTCCAAGAAAACCATGAAGAAATCCTGGAGGTATATAAATAGATTTACTATTTTTTTCACTTAATATTATTTTAAAATGTTTTCCAAAAGTTTTTGATTTTTTTCTACAATCAACAACAACATCTAAAATTTTTCCTTTCAGGCAGGATATATATTTTCCCTGTTGAAATTTTTTTTGCATATGCAAACCTCTTAAAACATTTTTTTTTGATTTAGATACAACAGTAAAAATTAATTTTTGTTTTATTAATTTTTCAATAGCCAGTTCTCTAAAATAGCCTCTATTATCATAAAAATTTTTAGATTTAAAAACTAATAAATTTTTAAACTTTGTTTTTATTATTTTCATTTATAAAAGTTTAGTTAAATATTTTGAGTAATCACAATTACCATAAAACTTTATTGATTGTTTTAAATGTTTCTTTTTTATCCATTTGTTATTAAATGCAATTTCCTCCAAGCAAGCAATTTTAAGACCTTGTCGATTTTCAATTGCAGAGACAAAGGAACTTGTTTTATAAAAATCATCCATTGAGCCAGTATCTAACCAAGCTCCACCTCTACCAATCAAATCAGCTGATAGTTGATTTTTTGATTTATAAAAGTTTAATAAATCAACTATTTCTACTTCCCCTCGCTTTGAAGGCTTTAGTTTTTTTGCAAAATTTACCACCTTATTATCGAAAAAATATAAACCTGTAATTGCAAGATCTGAAAAAAATTTTTTTGGTTTTTCCTTAATCTTGGTAATTTTTTTTTGATTATTAATCTTAGCAATTCCAAATAATTCAGGTTTTAAAACTTTGTGTAATACTACTCTAGCTCCTTTACTAAGTTTTGTGTTATCTAAAAGTAATTTAGATAAGTTTTGTCCATAAAAAAAATTATCACCTAAAATCATAGCAACATTTTCTTTACCAATAAATTTTTCTCCTATTACAAAAGCATCAGGAAGACCTCTTGGTTTAGATTGTTCCAAGTAACTTATTTTAATACCTAAGTTGTCACCATTCGGTAAAATTTTTTTATATTGTTCTAGTTGACCTTTATTTACTATAATTAGAATATCTTTAATTTTTGATAACATTAAAATTGATAATGGATAAAAAATTAAAGGCTTATCGTAAATTGGTAATAATTGTTTATTAACTGCTTTTGTTAAGGGACTCATTCTTGTTCCTTTTCCTCCAGCTAATATAATTCCTTTTTTAATCATCTTTTACCTAATCTATTTATAATATCTTTTTTTGAAAGTGATTTGTAATAAGATTTATTTTCAAAATACCAATCAAGAGTTAATTTTATTCCTTTTGAAAAATTTATTTTTGGATACCAACCAAGTTCTTTTTTAATTTTATTACTATTTAAAGCATATCTTATATCATGTCCTGGACGATCTTTTATAAATTTAATTTTGACTTTATTTCCCAAATTAATTTTTTTTTTGATTCTTTTATAAGTTTTTTAGTAACCTCTAAGTTATTTAAATTTTTATTTGAACCTATATTATAAAATTGTCCTATTTTACCTTTTAAAAAGACTTTGATTAACGCTTCACAATGATCTTTTACATAAATCCATTCTCTAGAGTTTCTCCCTTTTCCATAAATGGGTAACGGTTTATTATTTAAAATATTGTATATTAATTTTGGAATTAACTTTTCTGGATGTTGTTTTGGTCCAAAATTATTTGAACAATTAGTGACTATTGCAGGTAAATTGTAAGTTCTAACATAGGAGCTAACTAAATGGTCTGATGCTGCTTTGCTAGCAGCGTATGGTGAGCTTGGGTGGTAAGGATATTTTTCATGTGATCTACCAGTTAAAATATCTCCATAAACTTCATCTGTAGAAATATGAATTAATTTACATTTATATTTTTTTGTAAAATTTCTAAAATTTTCTAATAAATTATAAACAGCTACAATATTGCTTTGTATAAAACTATCTGGATTGTCTATAGATCTATCAACATGAGTTTCTGCAGCTAAATTAAATATCCCAGACGGTTTATATCTAAATAAAATATTTTTTATCCTTTTATCTTTAATATCAAGCTTTATAAATTTATATTTCTTTGAATTTTCAAAATCTTTTACATTGTAAATATTGGATGAATAAGTTGCCTTATCAATATTGATAACAAAAAAATTTTTTCTAAGTAGTAGATCTATTAAATTACTTCCTATAAAACCCAATCCGCCTGTTACAATGATTTTTTTCATCTTTTGATTTTTACATTACAAAAAAGTTTTAGTATAGTTCAATATACATACATCATGTCAATAACTAGGCAAAATTTTTCAGTAATAATTGTAAGCTTTAAAAGTGATCATGTGATAGAAAAATGCATAAACTCCATAGATAATCAAATAGAAATTATAGTTATAGATAATTCAAACGATATCCAATTTAAAAATAAAATTGAAAAAAAATACAATAATGTAAAGTGTATTTTATCTTCATCAAATATTGGAATGGGAGCTGGAAATAACTTGGGTTTAAAAAATGTTAGCAATGATTATGCCTTTATTTTAAATCCAGATGTAATTTTAAAGAATGATACTATTGATGAGATTATAAAAGTTGTTAAATCTATAGACTCTTTTGGATTAATTGCTCCAATTTCAGATAAGACACAATATCCAAACTACAAGTTAGATAAAAATAAAAAACAAATTTTTGATCCTATAAATCCATTTAAAGTAAAAAGCGTTGATGGATTTGCTATGCTTTTAAATTTAAAAGATTTAAGAAAAATAAAAAATTTTAATTTTTTTGATGAGAATTTCTTCTTATATCTTGAAAATGAGGATTTATGTCTAGAGTTAATAAAAAATAATATGAATATTTATATAATACCAAAATCTAAAATAAGTCATCTTGGTGGTGAAGCGGTTAATCCTAAGTATGAAGATGAAATTGAACTTTCTAGAAATTGGCATTGGATGTGGTCAAAATTTTATTTTAATAAAAAACACTATGGTTATTTAGTTGCCATTTCCAAAGTAATAAAAAATTTAATTTCAGCAAAGATTAAATTTTTTTATTACTTGATTACATTTAACAATAAAAAAAGAAGAATATATCAAATGAGACTTTTAGGTTTATTAAATTCTATGGTAGGGAGAAAATCTAATTATAGACCAAAATTAGATAATTAGTGACCTGGAAAATCAATTAAATTTTCTACTTTGTAATCTTTTTTAATTAAATTATCTGATCCTCCTAAATCAAATAGATTAATCACAAAGATGAAAGCTGCAACTTTTCCTTTTGATATTTCAATTAACTTTGCCGCAGCTTCCGCTGTACCACCAGTGGCAACTAAATCATCAATTATTAAAACCGAGTCTTTCTCATTTATAGAGTCTTTATGAACTTCTATAGTTGCTGTTCCATACTCTAGTTCAAAATCTATAGAGTGAACGTCCGCAGGTAATTTATTTTTTTTTCTTAATAATATAAAAGGTTTTTTTAGGATATATGATACAGCTGAAGCAAAAACAAATCCTCTAGACTCTATTGCAGCAATTTTTGTAAAATTATATTTTTTAGATCTTTCTACGATTTTATTAATAGTTTCAGCAAAAGCATTTTCATCTTTAATTAATGTTGTAATATCTCTAAATAAAATGCCTTTCTTAGGGTAATCTGGAATAGATCTAATAAAATCTTTTAAATTCATATGGTTAATTATAAAAGTATAAATAAATTATATTTTAAACATGACAATAAATAAATTAGCAATAATTGGTGGAAGTGGCCTTTATGATGTTGAAGAATTTAAAGATAGGGAGCTATTAGACTTAAATACGCCTTGGGGAAAGCCATCAGACCAAATTTTAAAAACAAAATTCAATAACAAAGAAATTTTTTTTCTACCACGACACGGAAGAGGACATCATATTTCACCAACAAATATTAATTTTAGAGCAAATATTGATGCTTTAAAACAATTAGGCATTTCAGATATTGTATCAGTATCAGCAGTTGGATCTTTAAAGGAAGATTTACCTCCAGGTAAATTTATTATAATTGATCAATTTATTGATAGAACGTTTGCTAGAAAAAAAACATTTTTTGATGAAGAAATAGTGGCCCATGTTTCAATGGCTTATCCAACTTCAGTTGGTTTAATGAATGCTTGTGAAGAGGCAATTAAAAAAGAAAAAATAGAATATCAA
>MDTB01065841.1_pt1 | contig 13470 bp, 8 predicted proteins | sample 811161 | NCBI WGS metagenome assembly MDTB01 (sample SAMN05326650, study PRJNA326480) | marine metagenome | isolation source: seawater | place: Mediterranean Sea | collected 2009
AAGCACAAAAGTTTTGTATTGTTGATGTATTGGCTTCTGGTGCCGAGGCTGCACTCAATACCCATTGGGCACTCGATAAGTCATATGACTATTTGCACTGTACGCCCAATGAGACCATTGATGGTATTGCGTTTGATCGAGTCCCTGACCTAGGGGGCACGCCTATTGTGGCTGATATGTCGTCTTGCTTGATGTCTGCACCTATTGATGTCAATCACTATGGGTTGATTTATGCCGGCACCCAAAAAAATCTCGGACCCGCAGGCTTAACGGTCGTGATTGTCAGGGATGACTTGCTGAAACGAGCGCCAGATAAGCTCGCAACTCAATTGCAGTATCGGGCCCATGCAAAAGCGGGTTCTATTTTAAATACCCCCCCTACTTTTGCTGTATATGCTTTGCATGCCATGCTACAGTGGGTCGGCTCTGAAGGGGGCCTGAGTGCTATGGCAGAACGCAACGCTCAAAAGGCACAGCGTTTATATGGTTTTATTGATGCCAGTGATTTTTACTCGAATTTCGTCGATCCAGGCTGTCGATCGAAGATGAACATTCCTTTTGCATGTCCAAGTGAGCATTTAGATGGTTTGTTTTTAGAAAAAGCACAGGCAGCCGGTTTGCTTAACCTCAAAGGACACCGATTGATCGGAGGTATGCGGGCCAGTTTATACAATGCGATCGAACTTGAGGCGGTTGAAGCCTTGATTGATTTTATGAAAATATTTGAGGCGAAGCATGGATAGGGCACTTCCTGTCATCACGGTTGATGGACCCAGTGGAGTAGGAAAGGGCACTTTGAGTCGGGCATTGGCTTGTCATTACGGCTTTAACTTCCTCGACAGTGGTGCAATCTATCGTTTGCTGGCCTTGCGAACACTTTTACTGAATGTCGAGGCGGATGATGATGCAAAAATTATTCAACTTGCACGCAATTTAGAGGCGGAATTTATACCCAATGCTGAGGATGGTTCATTGGTGATAGCCTTGCATGGTGAGGTTGTTACAGATGCTATTCGCAGCGAAGCCTGTGGTCAGCGCGCCTCCTGGGTCGCAGCAAAGCCTGAGGTTAGGGCATTGCTTTTAGAGCGCCAGAGGGCCTTTGCCAAGGTGCCAGGATTGGTTGCTGATGGCCGTGACATGGGGACGGTGGTTTTTCCGGATGCAGTGGCAAAATTTTTCTTAACAGCCAGCTCACAGGTGCGAGCAGAACGTCGATATAAAGAGTTGTGTCAAGCAGGGATAAATGTTACACTTCGCGGCGTTTTGGATGAGCTTGAAGCCCGTGATCATCGTGATCGCAATCGCAGCGTTTCCCCGCTGCTCCCAGCGGCCGATGCCATCGAAATCGACACCTCTCATCTGAGCATTGCTCAGGTGTTGGCGAAAGTGACGCAAGTGCTCAGTGGCAACGTTCACATTCAGACCCAATAGAGGAGAAAAACGAAATAAGCTTATGCTTGTTTCATATTGTTAACTGGCCTAGCGCAATTGTGTTAGAGACTTTTATAGGAAATCTTATGAGCGAATCATTCGCCGAACTACTCGATCAAAATTTAGATAACATTGGTTTATCACAAGGTTCACTGGTCCAAGGTGAAGTCTTGGAAATCGGTGAGAACTACGTTTTAGTGGACGCGGGTCTTAAATCCGAAGCTTATATCCCAATTGAGCAATTTAAAGATGCCAATGGTGAGCTCACCATTGATATCGGTCAAACCATTGATGTGGCACTGGATGCCCTTGAAGATGGTACCGGAGACACCCGCCTTTCACGTGAGCGTGCTAAGCGTTTGGTGGTATGGGCTAACCTTGAAACCGCTCACCGTGAGCAAACCGCGGTCACCGGTATTGTACAAGGTAAAGTTAAAGGTGGCTTCACCGTTGACGTCGATGGCATCCGTGCCTTCTTGCCAGGTTCCCTGGTTGATGTGCGTCCATTGCGCGAAAACGCAGATTTAGACTTTACGACTGCAGAATTTAAAGTCATTAAAATCGACCCTAAGCGAAACAATATCGTGATTTCACGCCGAGCTGTTATTGAGTCTGAAAACTCAGTCGGTCGTCAAGAGCTGTTGGATAGCCTTGAGCAAGGCAAAGTTATTAAAGGTGTTGTTAAAAACATCACTGATTATGGCGCTTTCATCGACTTGGGCGGCATTGATGGCTTATTGCATATTACCGATATGTCTTGGAAGCGTATTCGCCATCCAAGCGACATGATTGAAGTGGGTCAAGAGCTTGAAGTGAAAGTTCTTAAGTTTGATGCGGAGTCTGGTAAAGTTTCTCTTGGTATTAAGCAGTTGGGCGAAGATCCATGGTCAAACCTTATCGACCAGTTCCCAGAAGGCAAACGCTTCACGGGTAAAGTCACCAATGTTGCAGACTATGGTTGCTTTGTTGAGTTGCTTGATGGTGTAGAAGGCTTGGTTCATGTTTCTGAAATGGACTGGACAAACCGCAATATCAGCCCATCTAAGATTGTACAAGTCGGTCAAGACGTTGAAGTGGTGGTCTTGGATATCGATCCTGATCGCCGTCGCATTTCATTGGGTATCAAACAATGTATCGATAACCCATGGGTTACTTTTGCAAACAGTCATCAAAAAGGCCACAGAATGACGGGTGTTATCAAATCCATTACAGACTTCGGTTTGTTTGTTGGCTTAGAAGGCACTATTGATGGCCTGGTTCATATGTCAGACCTCGACTGGGACCGTCCAGCGGAAGAGGTGATGCGTGAATACAAAAAAGGCCAAGAAGTCGAAGTCATGGTCTTGACTGTTGATCCTGAGCGTGAACGCATTTCCTTGGGTATTAAGCAATTGGCTGACGATCCATTTAACACTTTCTGTGAAACCCGTGAGCGTGGCGCTCAGGTTAAAGGGATCGTTAAAGAAGTTGACCAACGCATGGTTACCTTGGAGCTCGAAGGCGGTGTTGAAGGCAAGATGCGAGTAGCTGATCTTTCAGTTGAGCGCATTGAAGATGCCCGAACAGCGGTTAAAGAGGGTGATGAAATCACTGCACAAGTCACTAACATCGACCGTAAAACACGCCAAATCAGCTTGTCTGTTCGTGCGTTAACGCAAGCAGAAGAAAAAGAATCTGCTGCAGAGTATCGCAAGTCCAATCAAGAAAGCGAAGTGAAAACCACATTGGGTGATTTGCTTCGTGATCAGCTTGAGGATGACAACAAAGAGTAATCAAAAGATTTTTATCTTTTGTTTAAGGCACCTTGTCAGAGGATTGGGTGCCTTATTTTTTTCTATTCAACGGCTCAATAAGACGTTGATTGTTCGAGGAGAGTTTCTATGTCTGATCAGACAATGCCCAGTTATGAATCCTGCCAAAGCGCTTTTGATTATTTTGAAGCCCTGGGAACACCTGCAGATGCACATGGTTTATTGTGTGCTTTATTGTGTGCTGGAGCGAAGATGCACTCGAAAGCATGGGTGGATGCATTGTTAACCAAACCACTGAACACAAGCAAAGACCGGTCACAGTTCGATGTGCTCAAGGCCTTCTATGACGTTACACTAGAGCAGTCAGAAACCGAAACACCAGGCATTGAGCTTCTGCTTCCCGATGAGGATGCGAGTTTGGATATGCGCCTTGAGGCCTTAAGCAGTTGGGCCCAAGGGTTTATCACCGGCCTGGGTTTAGTCGGTGTTAATATCGAGCCCGGCAGTCACAGCGAGCCAGAAATCAAAGAAGCCATTGAAGATTTAACGCAAATTTCACTTCTGGCATCTGATGGGATTGATGCGGGTGATGATGAGGATGGCGCTGAACAACTGGAATCCTTTGAAGTCCTTAAAACACATGCACAATTGTGTATGAATATGCTAAAAGCCTCGAGTAGTAAGCTTGGTGTTCGATTGGCCGAGCATAAAACTGACACGACCCATTGATATAGCGAAAGAAAAACCGGGCACAGTAAAGGCTGAATTAGCTGAATGGCTTCAACATCAAATCGGCGATTATGCGAGCCAAGTCCTCATCTTCGGGTAACACTTCCATCATGATTAAGGTATTGTGGGTCTGGCCTTTGAGCAATATTTTATTCACGTTGGCACCTGATTTAAGCAGTAAATCATAAAAGCCCTCAGATTGGCTTCTCAATCCATCGTATTCACCGACCATGATTGTAGTTGGCGGTAAGTTTTTTAGATGATGATGATAAACCGGTGAGATAATTGGATCGGATAATTCAACATTGCCTTCTTGCAGCAAGCCAAAGAGATGTAATTTCGATTCTTCATTTAACAAAAAGTCATGTTGTTCGAATTCTTGGTATGCATGGAGCTGATGGGTGAAATCATAACAACCATTAAGGAGTATTTGCTGACAAATATCCCAATCTTGCTGGGCACTGGCAAGTAAGGCAACAGAGGCTGCACAACTTGCCCCTGAGCTCAGCCCGCCAATCATGATTTGATTTGGATGAATGAAATGTTCTTGTGCGTGAGTTGCCAGATACTCTGTTGCATCATAGCCATCGTATATCGCTTGTGGTAAAGGACACTCGGGTGCTAGACGAAAGTCAATCATTGCCACTTTACACTGGCTGTATTTTGCAATACGAGAGGCACTGATGCAGTTCACTTCAAACAGGTCGCAGGCATAACCACAACCAGGGTACATGATAAGAATGGGGCCAACTTTTTGAGGTTGAGGGTCGTATATGCGCACCTTAATCAAGTGCCCATCTCTAGCGGGCGTGAAAAGCTCTTCATAGGGAACTTGAGCAGCCGGTCCTGAGAAATTGATAAAGGCACTGACTCCTTGTCGGTATTCCTCAAGTGTCATGTCACTTAGGGACTTTGGTGGATTGTTTTGCATTTCAATTTTTAATTGCGCGAAAAATTTTAGTTCCGAGGCGTTGACGGTCATTGTGTGTCCAGATGATTCTAAGGGAATATAAAGGATTGAAAGCATAGCCAATGCGTTGAGCGCGTGTCAAACACACCATTATGAACAAATTAGCATCTGTTTTAAGAGTTAAGCTATTTTCTTAATTATTTTATAAGTGTGTCAGTTCAAGTTGTTTGCGGCTAAGCAGCCTCCTCATGATGGTTAGACAGAGTATTCTCGACGGGTGTGAGTCCTTACAAGGCATATCCCCTTCGTCATTGCGAGGAGCACAGCGACGTGGCAACCCATTTTGTCTTTGCCATGTTGCTGCGATGAAAACACACATATCCCCTTCGTCATTGGTTGCAGCACGCGAGCCATTGGTTGAAAACGACTTGATAGAGCGCAATAAAAACAGTGAATATCACCTGATTGATCCGAAGATCAAAGCTGTGATGGTGCATTACGAAGCGCGCAGTGTGTCATGGGTGGAGGGGTTTGAAAAATCAAGTGTAAGGCTATTGCTCTGGCTCTGCTTGACTGTTGCCTGCTTCGGAACCACTTTGTTGATCTCTGAATACTGTTGAAGTTTTAGGGTGATGTTTGGTCCACTCGCGAGATAGGCCTGTACCTTGATGCGCCTTAGCCAGGTCATACAACTTCTGGTGTTGTGGGCTGAGCTCTTTTTGACCTTTTGCGTCCATGGCATCAAAGGCCTTTATGTAAGCTTTTTGTGCGCGCTCAATCCTAATTGCCCTAGGATCATCGTATTCGGTGCTCCTAATGTTCTTTAGGGTGCTGGTTACATGGTCATCACTTTCACGCAGCAGTCGATCTAATTGATCATAAAGCGCTATAACTGTAATGTCTTTGTATATCGTATTTAGTGTCCCTTTATTGGTTAGGCATTCTTCAGGGCCATTCTTCTGTCCGGCCTTATCGAGTTCTTTTCTGACTCCAGTGTTTTTTGGATCAGTAAAGTCTATACGCTGCTTTGTCGTGTATGTTTTGAATAAGTCATAACTGCTGTGCGACGACTGCAGTTCTGCCCCAATCATGGGACGGCTGCTGCCAGGGCTAGTCGGTTGGATATCGGCTTCAGTTAGATAGTATTCACGGCGCTGGAGTAAGTAATTGAGCCTCGTATTGTCCTTGATCTCAAGACCATTTTTATCTAAATCTATCTTATATTTATTCACATAATCATGAATGGCTTGGGCAACGGCCATTTGATCACGCGTGCGATCTTTGCCGCTTGCGCAGTGAATAAGTGTATCACCCTTTTGCATCGCATGAGCGATAATGGCCCCTTTTGCCCATATATGTATATTCTTATCCGGGTTGTCCATGTTCTTGTATGCGTGCTCACCAAAGAAGTTTTTTCTGACAGTTTCTCCACTGCTATACCACAGATACCCTTGAGCGTGGCATAATTTATACAGCGGTGAATTGTGACTCGGGGGCGTCACTTTTGCCGTTTCACAAGCCTTTATATATTGATCCAATGCTGCACTGGTGTCGTATCGATCATAGTTATAACTACTACCTGTCGCCCATAAGACAATTGGCGTCACTACTGTTAAAGCGGCGCTTAGACGATGATAGTTCCACCTTGGGTAGTAGGGCATCTGTACGGTATAAATCCCCCCTTCTTCTAATCCGGCTAAATTCTTTTTACTATTGACCTTGGCATCACGATTCGCAGTTGCATCAATGTTTTGTATGAGAGCCGCCTTATGGTCAGTTGTGACGTCAAATACAAAAAGTGGCTTACCTGCTTGTTTCAGTGGACTTATTACTGTCTTTGCATGTGATGCATTTCCTGCTTGTGTAGGCGCTGCGCACAGGTGCATACGATGATCTGTTGAAGAATCCTCAATGTAGCGATGATTGGGCAGTACCGTTACTAGCTTCTCAATACCGTTGAGTGCATCTGCAGCCATTCGATTGCTGACTGGTGCACCTGAGTATATGGCGGCCAGCGGGTAGCTGAAGATAGATGCGTTCGTTTCATATTTTCGTTGATGTTTTGCGAAGCGGCTTTCAAAGTCAGTATATTCTCTAGTAATCTCTTGGTAATTATTCTGTTCTTGATCTTGATCACCATAGTAGTCATGAATACCAGCAGTGACCATATCTTTATAGGATTTAACATCTGGCGAATGCAAACCCTCAAGAAAGCTTTCGAACTTTTGTATTACTACCTCACTATTAATTGCAGCATTTTTAAATTTTAGCTCCTGTTCAATAGTATAAATAATGGCCGCGATACGCCTGGGTGTGGCCATACTCGCAGTCAAAGGAACAGAAACCAGTTTTTTATTAGTAGCAGTTCTGGCGTCAGTATCAGTATCTTTATCTTGTAGGGTGACAGGATTGGGTGCCCACTGATGGGTTGCTATGAGGGCTTTGGTTTTGAGGTTCTTAGTCAGGTAGGCCTGTTTATTTAATTCCCGTGCCTGTTCTTCATATTTTATAGCCATTTGTGTAGGCGTCAGAGGTGGAGATCTACTATTTGCATTTTGGATCGTATTAAGGGCGGTATTGATTTCGCCAGAAGCTTTGCCGGGGGCCGCATCATATAAGACCAATGCCGCTTTAAATAAAGATAGCTGGGCAGCTTTGATATCACCATTAACGTTAAGTTGAAGAGCTTCACATGCAATATTTGCTGCACTTAGTAGCGGAGTCGTGAGACCCGGCCTGACCTGCGGATTTGTGGGATCCTGGCTGTTCGATGTATCGAAATCACTCTCATCCAACGGGCAGCATAAGGTCAGAGTTTTCTTTAATTGATCGATAGTTGTAAACCCAGATGTTTGATGGGTTGCAAAAGCAATACGTCTTATTGGATCTGTGAAGTAGCTTTGCAATGCCGCCTTCTTAGTCGGAGTTACTTGATCGTAACCGGCGGGGGTTGGAAGTGACTCCTTTAGATCAAGAGATTCATAATCATCCATACTCAGGATGTGTCGAGCATATTGTCGTGTAAATTCTTCAGGATGCTCGTGTGCATACTTTAAGTATTTTGGGTCGATGAGGCCAGTATCTGTTAGGCGCGATTTGATTGCCTTGAATTGTTCAGGATACTCAAGTGAAAAATTGAGGGGTACAGGGTGTACCAGTTCAAATTTTTTTAGGACAGGATAATTTTCAAAAAAAGCAGGGAGATTATCTAGGATTTTTTTGGTATAAGCCTTGAGCTCTTCATCTGAGCTGGATTCATATAGGCTCAGATAGGCATCGGTGAATAACTGATGATTTTTACGCGCAACAGTACGATCTGTCTCAGGAATCCCATGTTCAATCAGTAGTATTTCGCAAAGGGTTTGACTGAAGCGTTTTTTAGCCTCGTCATCCTTTTCTAGATTGTTAATATTCAGGAACTCTTTCAGAGAAGGCTCGAGATCATCATTGCCTAAGATGCCTTCAATTTTCGTTTCATCGGGTTTTTGAGTGCCCTCAATTTTCGTTTCAGCGGGTTTTTGAGTGCCCTTGATGACTTTACTGAGTGCAATAAAGTCTGCAGAAATTCTTTTTTCATTGAGTTTATCGATTTGTGTAGGATCACCGGAGGTGGTTGAAAAGCCTTGGGGCAAATACCCTGGGGTTCCTACGAGTGCCCCTGCTTTTGATGTATCCTTCAAAAGCTCGGCAGCATCGAAGTCAATGTAAGAAAGCTTGCCATCTTTAGCAACGACGATATTGTCGTGCTTAACGTCTCTGTGTGCAACGCCTTTACGATGCAATATCATCAATTCAGTGATTGTTTTTCGGGCCAGTGTTAACTTATCACCTGAATTTTTCAGATTTGATAAATAGTTAGGCAGTGGATTTCCAAGGTTCTTGAGAATGAGCAGTGGACTTTTATCGTCATTGATGAAAGTGTTATCAGGGCGTTTAAGGTATTGGAGGATTTCAGCCTCTTGCCTAAGGAGTTCTATGTTCGCTTTATTGTGGCTAAAAATATGAGGCGCGTCCGCTGTATTTATTCTGCGTCTATTGGGAGTGTGTGGGCCCTCTGGCTGTTTAGGTAGCATCGTAAGGAGTATGGTATTAAGCTTGTCTTGCGGGAGTAATTTTACCCAGTGCCCATTTTTTGTTTCACACACCTGAAATTTACCGCTGTTTGGCTTACCTTTGAGCTCAAGTGCCTGATCACTCCCTATTTTAACATACGATTGTGCTCTAGAAGTGAAAACGAAGCCTGTTGGCAAACCCTGAAATTTCAATACGGCACTATCTGAAGGATTTATCAAGTTAATTTTAACTTCATCATTGGGCCCAAACTTTTTATGTATCATTATTAGGGCCTAAATAACTTCAATATATATAAAATAGCATTATTTACTTCATAAATAAAGTTAAATTGATAAAGTTTCCACCTTTTCTGTTACAAGTGAATGATTAATTTAGCTTGTTTGTTTTGTCAGAGTGATGGGTGCACGACCGAGATATGGGTATCTTCTGTGAAAATTGCATTTAAAATGAGCGTCTAAAGCAATAAAGGGTTTAGATTAATGCGAAGAATAGTGAGTGGCACTCAAGGGCGTAGCAATCAATAAGACGGGAAAAAGGCCTTTAATTTCATTGATATTGTTGGTTTATTCACGGTGCGCAGCCAAAAGCGCTTTGGCATTGGCTTTGGCGCTGTGAGAGATGGTGTCATCCGCGCCCAGAAGTCTGGCGATCTCCAGTTCGCGTGCTGAACTCGTGAGCGTGACAGCGGTGGTTTTCGTGTGCTCATCAGTCGAATCTTTCGTTACAAAAATATGCTCGTTGGCGCAGGCAGCGATTTGCGGCAGGTGAGAAATGCTGATGACTTGGGCGTGCTGGCCCAGTTGCTTGAGCAATTGCCCAATTTTGGCGGCGACGGCACCAGAGGTGCCGGTGTCTACTTCATCGAAGATCACTGTCGGGGTTGGACTTTGTTGACCATTGAGCAAGAGCACCGTCAAACTGATGCGTGCCAATTCGCCACCAGAGGCCACTTCGGCCAATGGCCCTTTGGCATGCCCGCGGTTGGTTTGAACCAAAAACTGGATTTGGTCAATGCCATCGGTACTAAGGGGTTTTCGCTCAAGTTCAATGCTCAAGCTTGCTTCAGCCATACCCAGTTTATTCAGACCTTCGCTCAGCGCTTGGCTCATTTTTATGGCCGATTGGGCGCGTTGTTGGCTGAGTTCCTTCGCTTTTTTCTCTGCGATGGTTCGTGCACTTTGGCATTCATGCTCAAGCGTTTCCAAGCGTTGTTGTGCATCAGCCAGGGCTTGTTGCTCAGTGATCAGTTGCTGCTGGTGTGTATAGAGTTGTTCGGGCTCTACGCGATGTTTTCGGGCAATGTCATGCCAGGTGGTCAATTGTTGATCTAACTGTGCCAACTGCGCTGGGTCCAGCTCAATGCTTTCATTGAGTTGCCTTAAGTGTTGATAGGCTTCCTGTAAATGGCTTTGTCCATGGGCGATCAGTGCTTGTACTTCAGAAAACTGTTCATCATTGGGTGCACTTTGCGCCATTTTTGCACTGAGGTGGTTGAGGCGATTGATGATGCTGTGCTCAGCATCCGATAAATCATCGATGGCTTCGCAGGCCAGTTGCTGGCGATTTTCACCTTGGCTTAAGTCCCAATGGGTCTTGTTGAGTTCGGGGTAGGCCTCTTCAGTCAGGTGCAGGGCCTCGAGCTCTTCTAGTTGGTAGCGCAGGAGTTCATGGGCTTGCGTATCGCCCAAAATCTGGGTGCGCAACTGCTGACACTTTGCATCAAGCGCTTGCCAGTGCTTAACATCCTCTCTGAGCTGCGCCGCTTGTGTGTGGCATTGGGCAAATGCATCAAGGGATTTGAGTTGCACACTGGGTTTAAGGAGTGCCAAATGCGCATGCTGGCCGTGGCTGCCGATAAGCTGCGCCCCAATGGTATTGAGTGTTTGTGCAGTGATTGGGCGATCATTGATATAGATCTTATTGCCTTGGCTGTTTTCGCTGATAACCCTGCGAATCAAGACCGTGTTTGGGCTTTCGTTGTTGAGCAAATCGAGGGTGTGTAAACATTGATACGTCGCGGTGCCTGTTTGAGTGTGAAATGCGCCAATCACTGTGGCATGTTTGCCCCAAGGGCCAACCTTGCGAGTGTCTGCCCGTGCGCCAGCCAATAACAAGAGGGCGTCGATGATTAAACTTTTGCCTGCGCCACTTTCGCCGGTAAGGGCAATCATGCCAGATTGCAGTGAAAGCTCACAGTGGGCGATGGTGCCAAAGTTCTCGATAAAGAGGGTTTGAATCATAGGTTTTCGCCCGGTTTGGGCAAGCGCTGTCCCCAGCGCAATTTGCTGCGTAAGGTGTGGTAGTAATTGTGGTCTTCTGGGTGTAATAAACGCAGGTGGTTGGGTTGTTTCACAACCGTGATCACATCGCTTGAGTCAATGGTTGCATGGCTTTGGCCATCGAATGACAGACGTTGGTGGCCATCTTCTGATACCATCTTGATGTCAATTTTGCTGTTGGCATTGACGACAATTGGGCGGCTGGTGAGGGTGTGCGGGAACATCGGGACCAAAACCAGGCAGCCGATGCCGGGTTGTAAAATGGGCCCGCCAGCGGACAGTGAATAGGCCGTTGAGCCGGTGGGGGTTGATAAAATGAGGCCGTCAGAGCGTTGAGAGTAGACAAAGCGCTCATCAATATAGACTTCGAATTCGATCATTTGGGAGATGTCACCTGGAAACAAGACAATGTCATTCAGGGCATTGCCTTGAATGTGGGGTTCACCATTGCGAGTGATCGTGGCTTCAAGTAAAAAGCGAGACTCTTCGGTAAAGTTTCCTTCGAGCAACGGTTTTAAGCGTTTTTCAATTTCATGGGGAGCGATGTCAGTTAAAAACCCTAAGGTGCCTCGGTTGATCCCCACAACCGGTACACCGTGTGGTGCAAAAATTCGCGCAGCATTGAGTAAGTTTCCATCACCACCCACCACAATTGCTAAGTCCGTATGCTCGGGTAATGTGGTTAAGGAGCGAGTGTGTGCATCGTCAAGGCCTGCCGCTGCTGCAGTTCGTTCTTCAACACAAATCTCAAGCCCCCACGTTTGTAGGTCTTGGTAGACTTCTCGAACGCTTGTGGCGACTTTGGGATTGGTGTGGGTGCCCATTAAGGCGATGTGTTGGAATGCAAAAGCCATGGTCGTGTCCTTATTCAGGCGCAAATTGTACCAGCTCAGGCCTGAGCGAGCAAGAACGGTGACGGAGCTGACAACCGTGTTTATCTCTATACTCTTGAAAGGGACAATACTTATTTTTCATCAATGCAAGGAGCGAAGTTTTTTTTCGTCAGTGCGAGGCGCGAAGCGACGCGGCAATCCATTCCCTCCATCATTACGAGGCGCATCCTTTCCCGTCATTGCGAGGAACGTAATTTTTTCCCGTCATTGCTGTAAGGGTTAGGTAATTCGTTGACAAGATTGGTTAAAATTGTCTGGTGTTTTTCCTCCCAATGCTTGGTGAGCACGCGAGTGGTTGTAGTAGATCATATACTTCATTACTTCATCTTTTAGATGGTCTAAGGATTCAAAGTGAGTGCCCTCAATCAAGTCTTCATTTAGGGTTCTCCAGAAGCGCTCTACCTTGCCATTTGTTTGTGGTCGATAAGGGCGCGTATGCCTATGCTTAATGCCCATCTCCATACAAAGTCGCTCAAAAGGATGTTCTGATTTTCGCTTAGAGTCCCTAGGTCCAAACTCAGGACCATTGTCTGTTAACATTTCAGCAAAGCGAATATTGTATCGATCTGCGAGCTGGTTTAAACAGCGCAAAGTCGAAAACATAACCGTCAAAGACTTGATGTCTTCAACCACTTCAGCCCATGCAACACGTGTGCAGCTGTCAATAATACACAACAAGTAGTATCGTTTATTGCTCCCATCTACACAGTCTTTAGACAGGTGATGACAATCAATATGAGCTAACTCACCTGCTTTCTCTTTAATGATTCGACGTTTAACTTCTTTCATAGGCTTGGTCAATTTGTTCTTCCCATCGCGCTTTAAAATATTATAAACGCCGCTGGGTGAAGGCGTTTTATCCTTCAGGAGCGGCCTCAGTATGTTTGATATATCATACTTGTTATTACCCTTGTCTCGCAAGGCTAAGACCTGTTTCTCAATATATAAATCAGGGCGGCGAGTTTGGTATTTTGGTCCTCTTTTGCCAGGTAATAGGCTGCTAACATCGCCATTTGACTGCTTATAACGGGCATAGTACTTTAAAAATGTTTGTCGACAAGTGCCATAGAACTCATAAAACTCACCGACGCGCGTGAACTTTGGATGCTCACCTGCTTTCACTTGCTCATAGGCTTCTATTAAGAATTGATACTTCTGAATATAGTTCTTCTTAAGTGTCTTATCTTCGCAATTATTTTTCATAATCGGTTACTCCTTTCGTTGGGACTCTATTAGAATATTTTGTCAACGAAATATCTAACCTTTACAATTGCGAGGAGTGAAACGACGCGGCAATCCATTGCACTGCAAAACCTAAAGTACGATTGTGAACAGTTGGCGATGTAGCAATGACTTTGAGAAACCACGAGGCTGCTGTGACCATTGTTATTGAATCAACTACA
>MDTB01063932.1_pt1 | contig 13469 bp, 12 predicted proteins | sample 811161 | NCBI WGS metagenome assembly MDTB01 (sample SAMN05326650, study PRJNA326480) | marine metagenome | isolation source: seawater | place: Mediterranean Sea | collected 2009
TATATTTAATTCCTCTTTATTTTCTTTTTATTTTTATATTCTGAGTTTAGGGATTTTCTTTTTTAATGTTTTTCCAATTATAAAATTTTATTTGAATTATAAAAAAATTAATTTTATTCCTCTTTATTATTTTACACACATATATTTCTTTGCCTGTTATACAATCGCATTATTTTATCCAAATTATTTAACCGATATTTTCGTAAAAGGAACATCGAGACATTATGTTAGTGAAAATAATGGGTTACAAGATGTTATGTTAAACGGTATGACTATCTTATTAATAGGTTTATTATTTTTTAGTCTAGGTAATTTTGTTGTTTCATATTTTTTTAAAACAAATTTAAAATCAAATAATCTTTTTTCTTTTAAAGAAAATTATAATGAAATTTTATTTCTTGGTATTTCTTCCTATTTGATAAGTTTAGCATTTATATTATTAGACAATTTTGAAATATTACAAAAGTTATACCAAATAAAATATCCATTATTATATTTGTCGATCATTAGTATTCAACTTTTTATTATTCTAAAAAAGGATTTAAAGTTTTTTTATAAAGGTATTTTATATTTATTAATTTTTTTTATTTGTTTCCTTGAAATATTAGACGGTTCAATAGCAAAAAGCTTTTTATATTTAATATCTATTTATCTAGTAAATTTTATTGTTACTAAAGAAATAAATTTTAAATTTCTTTTTTTAGTTATTATCACAGCTATTTTATTACATACTTTTAAATATGAATATAGAAATGTTACTTGGCTTGCATTGGATACAAATAAAACTCTTATAAATAAAGAAGCTGCCGAAAAAGAAAGATTAAAAGAAAAACATAATAAATTAGAAAAAAGTAAATTATTTTTTACAACTTATACGCTCATATTAGATCCTAGAAAATTTAAAAAAAATTTGGAGAAACAGAATACTACTTCAGTATGGGAATTATTTATGAATAGAAATTATGATCGCTTAACTCATAGTTTTCAATCATTGTTAATTGTAACTACTTTAAGTCCAAAAGAAATTCCTTATTGGAAAGGACACTCATATAAAATTTTATTAACTAAATTTATACCAAGGATTTTTTGGAAAAATAAGCCCTCAGATATCCTGGGTGGTGAATTTGGAAAAAGATATAATATCTTAAGTCAATCTGATAATTCAACTTCATGGAATATGCCAGTTTTAAATGAATTTTACGTAAATTTTGGAATTATTGGAATAATACTTGGGATGTTTTTTCTTGGTTTCTTTTTTAGTTTTGTGCCTTTAATTCTTAATTATAGATATGACAACTATTTATTTGTAATTACGTTTATAACTTTATACCCACTTTTTTATTTAGAAAGTCATCTTTCTCTTAGTTTTGGTGCAGTGATCCAAACATTTATTTTTTTATTTGTTATCATATTATTTTTCAAAATATTTTTATCAGTCGTTAAAAAATATTGTTAATTTTTTTTAAGAAAAATTTGCAATTATAACCAGTACCATCAGTTACTAAATTTTTTTTATTTATTAATGTTATTAATTATATATATAATTGAACAAGAATTTATTTTAAATATTTTGCTTTATGAAAATTACTATAATTGTAGGTGGAAGGTTTCATGCTTTTAATTTAGCTGAGCAATTAAATAAAGACAAGTTTTTAAAACAATTAATAACCTCTTATCCAAAAAGTTATATAAAAAAAAATTTTCTGATTGAAGATCAGTCAATTACAAGTTTGCCATTAAAAGAAATCTTGCATAGATCTTTGATAAAAATAAATTTCATTAATAAGTATTTTGATGTTGATTTATTTACTTCTAAAATTTTTGAACACAAAGCATCAAAATACATTAATTTTGAAAATACTGATATATTAGTAGGATGGTCTAGTTTTAGTTTGAAATCTTTTCAATTAGCAAAAAAATTTAATTGTGTTAAAATTTTGGAAAGAGGTTCATCTCATATTGAATATCAAAAAGATATTCTTAAGGAAGAATATGATTTACTTGGCTTAAATCATAATATTCCATCACCAAAATTAATTGATAAAGAAAAAAAAGAGTACGACTTATCAGATTATATATGTGTTCCAAGTGAGTTTTCAAAAAAAAGTTTTTTAAAGAAAGGTTTTAGTGAAAAAAAAATTATCACCATTCCTTACGGCGTTAATTTAAAGTATTTTTCATCTTCAAAAAAAATCGAAGAAGATAAAGAATTTAAAATAATTTGTGTTGGTGCTATTTCTGTTAGAAAAGGAGTAGTATATTTATTAAATGCATTTAATGAATTAAAATTAGAGAATTGTAAACTAATTCTTATAGGTGACATCGAGAGAGGTTTTGAAAAAATATTAGAGCCACTTTTAAATGAAAACGTTCAAATCATTAATTCAGTAAATCAGAATTCTTTAAAAGAATTTTATAATAAAGCTAATTTATTCGTAACTCCATCAATAGAGGATGGATTTGGGATGGTTATTTTACAGGCAATGGCATGTGGTCTTCCAGTGATTACAACTAAAAATACTGGAGGATCTGAAATTGTAGATGAAGGAGTTGATGGTTTTGTTATTCCGATAAGAGATAAAGAAGAATTAAAAGAAAAAATATTAATTTTGTATCAAAATAAAGATTATTTATTATCTATGAGTAAAAAAGCTGAACAGAAAGCCAAAAGTTTTTTTTCTTGGGAAATTTATGGTGAAAAAATTAAAAATTTTTATCTTTCTACGATACAGAAAAATAAATAAATAATGTTGAAAATAAATGAATTCAAATAACATTTTAATTATAGGTAAAAATAGTATTCTAACAAAATATTTTAAAAAATATTCAAAAATTAAAAAAAAAATTATTTCACACAAAGATATAAATAAAATAAATTTTGATAAGTTTTCTCATGTTATAAATTTTAGTATTGATCCTAGAAATTTCACTCACAGATACCACCATACAAATAAGATTGATATGAAAATTTGTAAACTTATTGCTAATAAAAAATGTACTTACATTTTTCCATCATCAAGATTAATTTATTCAAAAGAAAAAAAAAATTTTTATGGATTTAATAAAAAAGATGCTGAAAAAGATATAATAAAAATAAAAAAAGAATTTCTTATTTTAAGGATTAGTACAATTTTGATGTATGATTTGTCAGATAGAAATTTATTTATTTCAAGAGCCCTTAACTCATTGAAAAAGAGAAATATTATTGAATTAGATTTGTCCAAAAATACTTTTAAAGATTTTTTAACTGCAAAATTACTTATTAAAGTCTTAGAAAATTTAATCAAAAAAGATATAAAGGGTACATTTAATTTATCATCTAATATACCAATCAAAGTTTATGATATTATGAGATGTATAATTAAAGGGTATGGTAAAGGAAAAATTGTCTTTAAAAAAAAATTAGAGAAAAATCATTCTTTCTTATTGAATAATACAAAATTGAAAAAAAAAATTAGATTTAAGATATCAAAAAAAGATATATTAAATTATAGTATAAAATTAGGAAGGCAGCTTAATGCATAAAATTTTTATAACAGGTGGGTGTGGATTTATTGGTTCTCATTTGACAGAATTTTTTTTCAATAAATATAAAAATTCAAAAATTTATGTTTACGATAAGATTACTTATGCTGCTAGTGTAAAGAATTTAGATAAAATTTCTAAAAGTAAAAGATTAAAAATTATTAAAAAAGATCTTAACAATTTAAATGCACTTAAGAAATATTCTAAAGATACAAATATTTTTATTCACGCTGCTGCAGAAAGTCATGTAGATAATTCGTTTAATTTAACAAATGAATTTATAAAAACAAATGTTATAGGAACAAAAAATGTCCTTGATGCCTGTAAGACTAATAATATTAAAAAAATTATTCATGTAAGCACTGATGAAATATATGGTGAAATACATAAATCAAGTTTTAGTGAAAATTCTCCATTTAACCCTTCAAATCCTTACTCAAGTTCTAAGGCGGCAGCTGAAATGATCATTAATGGATATATCCACTCCTACAAATTACCTATAATTATTATAAGAGCTAATAATATTTTTGGAACTCGTCAACATCCTGAAAAGTTATTACCTGGAGCATGTTGGTCTTTAATTAAAAAAAAGAAATTTACTATTCATGGAAGTGGTTTTCAAAAGAGATCATTTTTATATGTTAAAGATTTTTGTGAGGGTGTAAATCAAGTTATACTTAAAGGAAAAACTCACGCTATATATAATATTGGATCTAAATTTGAATATAAAAATATAGATGTATTTAAATTAGTTGCCAAAGAAAATAATCTTAAATTTAATAAATTTATCAAATATGTTCAAGATCGTCCATTTAATGATTTTAGATATAGTTTGAATTTCAAAAAAGTAATGAAATTAGGATGGAAACCAAAGACTAAAATTGAAGATAAGATTTCAGAAATAAATGAATGGTATAAAAAAAATATTTCAAGATTTAAAAAAAGATAATTAATGAAAATTGGATTAGCCATTCATCATCATTCACCTGGTTATGGTGGACCCTTCACAGTTGTATCTGAGTCAGCTAAGTATCTGTATGAGAATAAGATTGATACAAGAATTTTTTTTGATCAAACCCAATTCTCTAATTTTAATTTAAAACTAAGAGAAATTGTAAAATCTAGAGATTTAATACATTTGTTTGGAATTTGGGATCCTTTCCATGCAAAAGTTTTTTTTCAAGCTAAAATACAAAAAAAAAACTTATTATTTCCACTCTTGGTGCTTTAGAACCATGGGCATTAGAACAAAAAAAATTAAAAAAAAAATTAGCTTGGCATATATACCAAAAAAAAATTTTAGAAAATTGTGATTACATTCACGCAACAAGTTATGAAGAAAAAGAAAATTTAATTGATTTGGGAATTAAAACCCCAATAAAAGTTATTCCACATGGAGTTATAATTAAATCAATCTATAAAAATAATATAAAAGAAAAGACTAAAAAAGAGGCCCTTTTTTTTTCAAGAATTCATGAAAAAAAAGGTATAATAGAACTTTTAAATTCTTGGTCAAAAATTAAACCTAAAAATTGGATTCTTAAAATTTATGGTCCAGTTTCAGATATGAATTATATGACCAATATTAAAGATAAGATTCTTCAATTATCTCTTGAAAAATCAGTCTTTATTTTTGATCCAGTTTTTGAATATGATCAAAAAGAAAAGATTTTTTTAAACTCAGATTGTTTTTTGTTACCCTCTAAAAGTGAAAACTTTGGAATGTCTATTGTTGAAGCATTATCTTATGGTGTTCCAGTTTTAACTACAGAAGAAACTCCATGGGGAGCTTTAAAAAAAATAAATGCTGGAAAAATAATAAAGTTTTCTCAAGAAAATTTAACCTCAAGTTTAAAAGAATTAACTTCAATGCGTAACGAAGAGCTGAAGACAATGGGGGATAATGGTAGAAAATTTCTTATGGAAAATTATGACATAAAAAAAATAATCTTAGATTATATTAATTTTTATAAAGAGGTTTTAAGAATATGATAAAAGTTCTTAATCTTGTTAATTCAATGGATTTTACTCAAGGTGGTCCTCCAGAGGTGGTAAGAAATTTAAAAAAAAGTTTAAATAAAGAAAAAAGATTAATTTCCGTATTAAGCCTAGATAGATTTAAAATAAAATTAATTTTAAAGATTATATTTTTTCCAAAAGCAAGATCAAAAATGTATAAATTTTTGAATAAATATAGCGTTATTCACACTCATACTATTTGGTCTTTCAAGGTTGCATTATTTGCTCATTTTGCAAATTGTCTAGGTATTAAAGTAATTTTCAGCTCACATGGATATCTTGATGATTGGTCAATGACCCATAGTGTTTTAAAAAAAAAACTTTTTTATTATTTTATTTTAAAAAAAATATTTTTAAGATCGTTTATATTTTTTTCTAATATAGGAGAGTATAAAGATTCTAGGTCAAAATTTTTATTTGCTGATAAATTTGTAATTCCTAATGGAATAAACTCATTAATATATGAAGACAGGTATCCCGAACAAAAGAATTCAAAAAAAATTAAGATTATTTATTTTGGTAGAATTCATGAGAAAAAAGGAATTGAAATACTTTTAGATGCAATAAAAGAATTACCTAAAAGCTATTTTGAAAGATATGTTTTTGAAATCACTGGACCTGGAGAAAAAAATTATACTGATAAGATAAGTAAAATAATAGAGAATTATAAAATTAATGATTTTGTATTTATGATACCACCTAAAAAAGGAAATAATAAAATTAAATATTTACAAGAATCAGATGTATTTGTTCTGCCGTCATATGAGGAAGGTGACTCAATAGCATTGAAAGAGGCAATGTCAGCTAAGAATGCGGTTATAATATCTGAACAATGCAGATTAGATCTGGTAAAGACAGAAAATGCAGGTTTTATAATTAAAACTGAAAAGGATAGTCTAAAACATGCTTTATTAAAACTAGATTTTCAAGATTTAAAAAAAATGGGCATTAATTCAAAAAATATTATAAGAAAGTATTTTGATAATGATTATTGTGCACAGAGAGTTTTAAGAATTTATGAAGACGTTCATACCGGTTCTTTTCTTTCGAAAGATTGGATATCGAATTAATGGAAGATAAATATATTCTTGGAATAAATTTTTTACACTCTGATACATCTTCGTGTATTTTTAAAAATGGTAAGCTCATTGCTGCGGCGGAAGAGGAGAGATTTTCAAGAATTAAACATACATCTAGTTTTCCGGTAAAGTCTATCAATTTTTGTTTAAATGAGGCTAACATTGATATTTCTGAGTTAAATATTATTACAATAAATTCAAATCCATTCTCATCAATAGATAAAAAAATTTTTTTTACACTAAAAAATTTAAAAAGATATTTATTAGCTTTAAAAAGTATATCAAATATTAAACAAAAACTTTCAATTAAAAGTCTAATCTCAATTAATTTTCAAAAAAAATTTAATGGTAAAATCGTATATTTAGATCATCACCTAGCACACATTGCTTCTTCGTCTTTTTTTAGCAATTTTGATGAGTCAGTAAATTTATCTATTGATGGATTTGGAGATTTTGCTAGTGCAGGATGGGGCACTCTAATTGATGGTAAAATCTCCATAGATAAAAAAATATTATTTCCACATTCAATGGGAATATTTTATCAAGCTATTACACAATTCTTAGGTTTTAAAAACTATGGAGATGAGTACAAAGTCATGGGTCTGTCGTCTTATGGTAAACCATCTTTTGTAAGAGAGCTTTCGCAAGTTTTGTTAAATACAAATTTTGGTTATGAGTTGAATCTTGATTATTTTGTACATCAAAATCAATTAATTATTGAAAATGATGAAAAAGGTCAATTAATATATAAGAATTTGTATTCAGATAAATTAATTGAATTATTAGGTCCAGAAAGAATGATTGGTGACAAGATTGATCAAAGACATATGGATTTAGCCAAGTCAGCTCAAGTTATTTATGAAAAAACATTATTTAATTTATTAAATAAATTATATGAAAAATATAAAATTAAAAATTTAACATTATCTGGTGGTTGTGCAATGAACTCAGTTGCAAATGGAAAAATTTTAGAGAATACTCCATTTGAAAAAATTTATATTTCTCCAAACCCAGGTGATGCAGGTGGATCGATAGGATCTGCTCTGTTATTTCTTCACAATAATGAATATAAAATTGAAAAAGATATTAATTACGCTTATTTAGGTAAAAGTTATGAAAATGATGAAATTGAAAAAATTTTAATTGAGAAAAAACTAAAGGAAAAATTTTTTGTAAAAAAATTGTCTGAAATTGAACTATTAGACTTGATATCACAAGAATTAAGTAATTCTAAAATAATAGGTTGGTTTCAAGGTAAAATGGAATGGGGGGCGAGAGCTTTAGGTAATAGATCAATTCTTGCAGATGCAAGAAATCCTAACATTAAAGACATTATAAATTCAAAAATTAAAAGAAGAGAAAGTTTTAGACCTTTTGCACCCGCAATATTAAGTCAATACACAAAATACTGGTTTGAAATAGATAAAGAAATTCCTTTCATGTCTGAGGTCTATAAAATTTTAAAAGATAAAAGAGATAAATTACCAGGTATCACACATATAGATGGAACAGGAAGACTACAAACTGTGACTGAGTCAGGCAATCCAAGATTTTATAAACTTATTAAAACATTCTTTGAAAAAACAAAAATACCTGTTTTACTTAATACCTCATTTAATGAAAATGAACCAATAGTAGAATCACCACAACAAGCAATAGATTGTTTTACAAGAACTAACATGGACGTTTTAGTTTTAGAAAATTGGGTTGTATCAAGAAAATGAAAATTTCGATTATAACAGTTTGTTTTAATTCTGAGAAAACTTTAGAAAAAACAATCAATTCAGTAATTTCTCAAGATTATAAAAATGTAGAATACATCATTATTGATGGTGGATCTGATGATGGAACAATGAATATTGTCGAAAAATATAAAGATTATGTTTCTATAATCATATCTGAGAAAGATAATGGTATATATGATGGAATAAATAAAGGAATTCAAAAAGCAACAGGGGATATAATTTCTTTAATACACTCGAATGATATTTTTGTAGATAAAAGTGCAATTTCAAAAGTAGTAAGCTTTTTTAATAAAAACCCTAATGATCATATTCTTTTATCGAACTTAGCTTTCAAAAAAAATTTAGATGATAAAAAGATATCAAGGTATTATAGCTCTAAAAATTTTAAGTCATGGATGTTAAAAATTGGTTATTCACCACCACATTTGTCAGCTTTTTTTAAAATTGATGTATATAAACAAGTTGGATTATATAAAACTGATTTTAAAATCGCAGGTGATTTTGATTTTTTTGTAAGATGTTTTTTAAAATATAAATTGAAATTTAGCTATTTAGATGAATGCTTAATATATATGACTACTGGTGGAACAAGTGGAAAAAATTTTTTAAGTTATCTAGCTTCGTCAAAGGAGATTAATAATTCCTTGAAATCGAATAAAATTTATTCAAACATATTTATTACTTTTTTTAGATTTCCAATTAAGCTAATTCAATTTATTTTAAGATAATGAATAATTTAAACTCGTTTTTTGAAAAAAAAATCTTAAGCTATATATATATTCTATTTCCAGTAGCTTTAATTACAGGACCTTTTTTTCCAGATTTATTTGTTGTTATTATCTCCTTATACTTTCTTTTAAATTTTAAGACTTTCAAGAAAAACCAATTATTTGACAATAAGTTTTACTGGTTATTTATTATCTTTTATTCTGTACTATGTATTTCATCATTTATCTCAGAGTATAATGTTTACTCTATAAAACCTTCAGTCACATATTTAAGATTTGGATTATTTGCTATTGGAACATATTTTATAATATCAAAAGATTACAGTATTATTCTTAAATTATCTAAAGTTTTTCTTTTAATATTATCAATACTTTTAATTGACTCAGTTTTTCAATTTATATTTGGTCACAATCTAATTGGATTTGTCCATGAACATAAATACAGAGTAACTAGTTTTTTTGGTGAAGACGAGGTATTAGGAAGTTATATTGCAAGATTATTTCCTTTTATGATTTCATTATTAATTTTTTCTCAGGAAGAGTTCAATTTAAAAATTAATCCTTTTTTATATATATTTATATTTTTATCAGCATCATTAATTTGTTTATTAAGCGGTGAACGCACATCATTAATTCTAATTATATTAAGTATAAGTTTAATGTTTTTTACATGTCACAAAATAAGAAAATTAATTTTTTATGTTATAGTAGCTGTAACTGTTACCTTGACAACAATCATACTCACAAATGAAAAAATTAAAGAAAGGGTTTTTGTTCAGTCTATTCAACAACTTGGTTTTACATCAAAAAGTGAGAGAATGGTCATTTTTAGCAAAACTTACGAGGGTCATTATATGATTGCTTTTAAAATGTTTAAAGAAAAGCCGATTTTAGGTCATGGCCCAAAAACATTTAGAAAATATTGCTCAGAACCTAAAAATTATTTATATGAATTTGCATGTACCACTCATCCTCATAATATTTTAATGCAATTATTAGCAGAAACTGGAGTTATTGGTTCGTTATTTTATATTTCAATTTTTGTATTATTATCTTTTAATCTAGCAAAGATTGGAATTAAAAGTTTTTTTTACAAAAATTATGTTCAAAAAGATTATTTAACATTGATTTATATTTTTTATTTTGTAAATTTATTCCCTTTAGCACCTTCAGGAAATTTTTTTAATAATTGGTTATCAACAATCTACTATTTACCTTTAGGTTATATGCTTTTTTTATTAAACTATAATTCAAAAATAAAATGACCACATATTCACTAATCTCAATTGCACTTAATATATTTATTTTATTTTCATTTAAGTCTATTTCAGAAAAGTTTAAAGTTTTAGATGCAGGTGATGGAATAAGAAAATTTCAAAAAAATCCTGTCTCTTTATTGGGTGGAACAATAATATTGATTAACATACTTATGTTTATTTTTATTGATGTTTTTTTTTATAACAAAACAATAATTAGTGAATTTATTTTAACAAATAGAGAATTTTTTACATTCATCATAGGTATTGTTGCACTATATTTTTTTGGTTTGTTTGACGATAAATATAAATTATCTGCAAACTACAAACTTTTAATTTCAACTTTTTTTGTTTTATTATTAATATTTCTTGATGATAATTTGATTATAAAAAATTTAGAATTTTCATTTTTAAATTATGTAATTGAACTAAAATCATTTTCAATTTTTTTTACATTATTATGTATTCTTTTATTTATTAATGCCTTAAATATGTTTGATGGGATAAATTGCCAAGTAGGATCTTATTGTATTTTTATCTTTCTTATATTTTTATCAAAAAATATTCTTACAGAATTTTGTTTAATTATGATTATATCATTGTTATTTTTTTTAATTTTAAATTTTAAAGAAAAAGTTTTTTTGGGTGAAAGTGGGGTACTCATACTAGCTTTTATTATCAGCTATATTTTTATTAAATCCAGTGACTCTCAAAATAAAATTTTTTTTGCTGATGAAATATTTATGATTATGGCTTTACCAGGTATTGATATGTTTAGATTATTTATCTTAAGAATTTATAATGGCAAACATCCATTTACATCAGATAGAAGCCATATTCATCATCTACTTTTGAAGCATTATTCTAATATAAAAACTTATATGATAATTTTTCTATATATGCTGATTACCACAATAATGTATTTTTATGTTGATTTTAAATTATTATATTTAACCTTTTATATATTATTGTATTTGTTGATTATATTTTTGTTAACAAAAACTAAAAAATTTAAAAATTAGAAAAATTGAAAAGATTAATTGATTTAATTATTTCCATATTATTATTAATTTTATTATTCATTCCTTGTTTAATAATTTCTATTATAATTATTTTAGATACCCGAGGTCCAGTTTTTTTTACATCAAATAGAATAGGAAAAAATAAAAAAATTTTTAAGATGTATAAGTTTAGAACAATGCACGTAAATGCTCCAGTCATTAACTCAAATGAATTCAATGAAGCTGATAGGTATATTACAAAATTTGGAAAATACTTAAGAAAGTATAGCCTCGATGAGTTTCCTCAAATTATAAATATTATTCAAGGTGATATGTCATTGGTTGGACCAAGACCCGCATTGGATAATCAATATAAATTAATTGAGAAAAGAGAGGTATTTGGAATATTTAAAATCAAGCCAGGATTGACTGGTCTAGCACAAGTTAATGGCAGAGACAATCTTAGTATAGATGAAAAAGTTAAGTATGATAATCTCTATATAAGTAATCAATCAATTATTTTTGATATAAAAATATTAATTCAAACTATAACAGTAGTTTTAAAATCAAAGGATATTAGACATTGAAAAAAAAGAACAAAATATTAATGATTAGTCACACCTTTGTTAAAAAAATTAATTTTTCTCTACCGATAGTTTTATCTCAAAATAAGAGTTTAGATATTGTGTGTGTGGCTCCCAAAAAAATATTTCAGGGAAAAAAAATTGTATATTCTGATTACAAAAAGAAAGATATAAAAATTAATTTAATGCAATTGAATTTAATTAATAAATCAATGCGCACTCAGTATTTTGAAAAAATTGAAAATATCATAAAAAAAGAAAGACCGAATATCATTTTTTTAGATAATGACACAGTTTGTTTTCAATCATTAATTCTTATTTATTTGTCATTTTATTTTAAATTTAAGATTTATTACTTCTGTAATGAAAATAATCTAGTGAACATTCTATCATCATTTTCAACAAAAAAATTAGTAAAGTTTATAATAATAGGTGTTTCAAATTATTTGATTAAATATAAAATTGATAAAATTTTTTGTTATTCAAATCAGATAAAAAAAAATTATGATTTTTTTGGATATAAAAAAAAGACCCAAATCATTCCATTGGGATTTGATCAAAAAGTTTTTTTTACTAAAAATAATAAGAAAAAAATAAAAAATTTAACAATTTCATATTTTGGTAGAATTACACCTGAGAAAGGAATTCACATCCTCATTGAGGCATTGAAGCTAATTAAGAATCTTAATTGGAATTTTTTGATTGATATAGATCATGTAGAAGATAAAGAATATTTTCAAAAACTTAAGAATGAATTAAAAAAAAATTTTTCAAGTAAGAAATATAAATTTATAAAATGTGATCATTTTCAAATTGCCAAATACATGAGACTATCTGATATAACAGTTTTACCTTCTCTTTATGAGGAGCAATATGGCAGGGTTATTCAAGAGGCTATTGCTTGTGGTAATGTTACAGTTGGTTCTAATATTGGTGCAATTCCAGAAATAATTAAAGATAAACATCTTTTATTTAATCCAGGAAATTTTAACAACTTGGCTTTAATTTTAAAAAGGTTATTTAATAGGAATTATTATATGAAAAAATTAAAAAATCAAAAAACTGATATAATAGAAAATAGATCAATTCAAAAACAAGCAAACTTAATTTTAAACGCTTTATAAATGAAAGTAGTAATATTAGCAGGTGGTAAGGGCTCTAGAATTTCTTTCTATACTCAAAAAATACCTAAGCCAATGATTAAAATTGGCAATATACCCATGCTAGTTCATATAATTAATATATACAAATATTATGGATTTACTGAATTTATAATTGCAGCAGGTTATAAATCAAAAATTATCAATAATTATTTTCTAAAATATGAAAAATCTGACAACGTAAAAATTATAAATACTGGCATTAATTCTCAAACAGGTGAGAGAATTAAAAAGATAGAGAGTTACTTAAAAAAAGATGAAAATTTTTTATTAACTTATGGAGATGGTGTGTCTAATGTTAATATTAGAGATCTAGTTAAATTTCATACAAAACATAAAAAAATTGGAACAATGACAGCTGTAAGACCACCA
>MDTB01127302.1_pt1 | contig 13469 bp, 3 predicted proteins | sample 811161 | NCBI WGS metagenome assembly MDTB01 (sample SAMN05326650, study PRJNA326480) | marine metagenome | isolation source: seawater | place: Mediterranean Sea | collected 2009
ATCTAATCACAGACCCACGTTCTGACAGAAAACCTAAAAAACGAGTATAAATAACTTATTGAAGGATAGTATACTCTTAACATGTCTCTGACATCGAAATCTTTTAAGGATTTCTCTTTAACATTTGAAAAGAATGCAGTTACCAATGACGTTTTGGCACTGAAGAACGAGGCTGCAATCAAAGAGTCAGTTAAGAACATAGTTCTTTATAACTTTTACGAAAAACCATTTGACCCATTCTTCGGTGGGAATATCATTGGTCTATTATTTGAGAACTCTACACCCACACTGGAACTAGAGGTCAAGCAAAGGATAGAGCAATCTATTGAAATATATGAACCTAGAGTTACAGCGGTGTCTGTAGACGTAGACTTTGAAGAAGATCGTAATGAATTAAATTGTCAAATCAACTATTTGATATTAGGAATCACTCCTGAGTTTGATAGTGTTAGCGTAGCATTTAAACCATAATGGCATTTAACCAAGTTAATGCCCTTGAGTTCAACGAGATCAAGGCACAAATAAAAGAATACCTTAAATCCCAATCACAGTTTAGTGATTATGACTTTGAGGGATCGTCTTTGACGGTGCTTATTGATGCATTAGCATATAACACATACTATACAAGTGTCAATGCCAACCTTGCAGTTAACGAAGGGTTCCTAGAAACGGCAGTTCTCCGTGAAAACGTTGTTAAACTTGCTAGAATGATTGGTTACACACCAAACTCAGCACGTTCAGCACGTACTATAGTTGATATTTCAGTTCAGACTGCGTTCCCATACCCCGCATCTGTCACAATCAGTGGTGGATTGGTTCTAAACTTCACAGGATTAGATAACAATAACTTTGTTTTCTCCACTCCTACTGATATTTCCCAATCTGTAGACAGTTTAACAGGTATCGCAACATTTTCTAACACACTATTATACGAAGGATTGTTCTTAACTGACACTTTTGTCAAAGACACAACGCAAAGACAGAGATTTATACTTACTAATGACAGAGTTGATACTAGTTCTATGATAGTAGAGGTAACTTCTGGAACAATTACTGAAAAATATCTACAAGCAACTGACGTTACTAAGATAAATGCTACATCTAAGGTGTTCTTCTTAGAAGAAAGTGAGTATCAGATACCAGAAATACTATTTGGAGACGGAGTTGTAGGAAAAGAATTAAATAACGGAGACGTTGTTACTGTAAAATACACAACTTCTGCAGGAGTTGGTGCAAATGGACTGAAAGTATTTGAAAATATTGGAACATTCCGTGATAATGCAAGCAATGCTATTACTTCTGGTATTACAGTAACCGCAGTTCAGTTCCCAGATGGCGGTTCTGAACCAGAAACTACGGAAGCAATCAAGTTTTCAGCTCCAAAGTTCTATTCTGCGTTCGGTAGAGCAGTATCGACACGGGATTACGAAGCAATCATACCGCAAATCTATCCAAACGTCGCATCTATAGCGTGTTATGGTGGGGAAGAAGCAGAACCACCCGAATATGGTAAGGTATTTTTGGCAATCAAACCAAGAAATGCAGATAAATTGTCACTTTCGGAGAAAAATTCTGTATTAAAGAAGTTAAGAGAGTATTCTGTTGCTGCAATTCAACCAACAATCATTGATCCATCCATACTTTACGTAGATTTGGTAAGTTTTGTCTATTACAACCCCAACAATACACGCAGAACACCCGCTGAAGTCAAGAATTTGATTATCACTACACTTAATGTTCTTAATTCTAGCGGAGAGTTCAATAAGTTTGGTGGTAAATTCAAGTTCTCTAAGGTTCAGAACATAATTGATGATGCGGAAAGGTCAATTACCAGTAATATCACTCGTGTTAAGATGAGAAAGAATGTTACTGTTGATCTAAACACCCGCGTTAACTATAAAATCTGTTATGGTAACAGAATTAATATGCAAACTACTACAAATCCTGCTGTATCATCTAGCGGATTCAAGATTGTAGGTGATGACGTCAATACTTACTATCTAAATGATGATGGTAATAAGACATTAAGACTTTACTATATCAAAGGAACTGGTGAGTTTGAGTATATTGATGGATTGTGGGGATCTGTAGATTATGATATGGGTGAAATTATAATTAACGACTTGATCATACAGTCTACAAGTGTCACAAACAACACATTGCAGATAAGTGTTACACCAAAATCAAATGACCTTGTTTCTCTCAGAGAAACATACATTACTATGGGTATAGATAACTCGGTAATTACTGTAGTAGAAGATACTATAAGTAGTGGTTCTAATCTTTCTGGAACAGGAGTGATTCCAGAATCTAGCTATTAATCAAATATGACAAATAGTTCATGGAGAGTTGGATCGTGGACGACACCAACCACAACGGTTACACAGACACCTGTACCGTCAGAGGTAAGTCCAGAATCCAAATCCAAAATATCGACTAATATTACGGGACAGTTTCCTTCTTTCATAAGGGAACAGTTTCCTACGTTCATTGATTTTGTAAAAGAATACTACAAGTCACAAGAATTAAAAGGATATTGCGTTGACATAATTCAAAACTGGGCAGATTATTATAATATTGATAATTATGGAGAGTTAGTTACTACTACAACACTAATTTCTGCAGTTACAACAAGTTCTACAACGATTGACGTTGCATCTACTCGTGATTTTCCCGATGAAGGACTTTTATGCATAGATGATGAGATAATTTACTACCAAAAGAAGGGAGCTACACTTTTTCAAGACTGTTCAAGAGGTTTTAACGCTGTAAAATCAGTTGGATTGGAATCTGAGTATAAATTTGAGTCTACAACTGCAGCAGCACACACTTTAGGCACTGAAGTTGTCAATTTGAACAATATTTTCCCGCTTTACATGCTTGGGAAGTTCAAAGAACAGTTTTTAGCGACATATCCTAAGAATTTTGCAACTGGTGTAACTGAAAGCACCATAATTAAGCGAATTAAGGACTTTTACTCTTCAAAGGGCACAAGTAGGTCATTCCAATTCGTCTTAAGAACACTTTTTGGTGTAGAGTCTGAAATTTCTTACCCAAGAGAGCGAATATTCAAACCTAGTGACGCATTTTACACTTCTAGGGAAATTATTCGTGCAGTTCCCGTTTCTGGAAACCCAATCGAGCTTGTTGGTCAAGTATTGTTCCAAGAAGCGGATGCAAATGACCCAAATGTGGATTCTGCAAGAATTTACGTAAAAGGTGTTGTAGAAGTCTTCACATCCAACGGAACAATTTACGAAATTGATGTAGACACTAATAATTCACTTGGAACATTCGTAACTCCGTATAAAACTGTTCTTGCACAAGATTTGGGTGGAAATATTACAGATACTGTCGTTACAGTTGATTCTACACTTGGATGGCCAGAAACAAATGGTAGATTTAGAATAGAAGATGAAATAATCAGTTATACAGATAAAACAGTTAACCAGTTCTTAGGATGTAACCGTGCAAGAGAAAATTCACTCGTCCAAGCACATGATGCAGGACAAGAAACGTTTGCTGCGTTTAAAATCTATGGAAACTCTAATGTAGACAACTCAGAGATACAATTAAAGATATTTGGTGGAACTAGAGGTGTTGTTCTTAATACTGGTGGAAAATACTACTTACCAGACTCAAAAGTCACTACACCCTTTGCACCAGGTTTTGATGCCCTTGATCCAATCTGGGATAGTTTTATATACAATGTTAGACGTGCTCTGAGAGGGGACTCAGCGACTCTAGGAGCAGTCCAAAGCGATGGATCGGTTAGATGCACCGTTGTGACCAAAGAGAAGCATAGATTGGTCAGAGATGACAATGTAAGAATATTAAATGCTCCAGAAGACATTTACAACAACACTCACACTGTTGTGGGTATTGTTGACGAGTTTACGTTTGAGTTTGTCTTCTCATCATCTCCTGCACAACCTATATCTGGATTTGAGTTTTATATTGCTAGAGAATTTGCTTTTGGTAGGTCTGATGACAATTCTATTAATATTGCAATATCAGGAACTACTGGAGACGTTCAAAACACATATAAGTCATCTACAGACGCAATAGTTGCAAGTACAGGTATACCGACTCATAAGATAGGTCCTTTTGCTGCTACAGACCTAGATCCTGGTAACCAGAGGTATTTGAAGCGTATTCCTCTTACACCAAGTATTAAATCCGAAAAAACAGAAACTCCAATCGGTCAGATTGGTATTGGTGCGAATGGAGTCCCACTTTTCTCATATAAGTCTGAAACTAAGAGAAAGTTTGGTGGTATCAAATCTATTGAAAGAATTAACGGTGGATCGGGATATGACATCACAAACCCACCAACTGTAGAGTTTGAACCCGAATATAAGTTAGATACTCCATATGCAGGATTAACCAGAGTCACATATAGCGGAAACAGATATAAAGCACTGAATGCTGGCACATCTTCCGCAACATCATATCCTGTTCATACTGTAGGTAATGTATTAGTAGGCGGGATTGAATGGGAATATGAAGGAACCTCCGCAACTGCAGGAGTTGTTATCACAGGTTCTGTAACTTCTATTAACGTAACTAACGGAGGAAGCGGATTTACTACGCAACCAATCGTCTCAATTATTGGTGGTGGAGCTACCAGTGGAAACCAAGCGTTTGCTACCGCACAAATTACGGATGGAACTGTAACTGGTATTGCTATAGTCAATGGAGGAAGCGGATATACTAGCGTTCCTACTATATCAATATCTGGTGGTGGAGGAATTGGAGCTACTGCTATTGCAGTTTGTCGAGGTCCTGTAGATACTATTGCAATTACATCCGCAGGAACGCAGTATACTTACGAACCAACAATCAATTTGATTAGTGGAAGCGGAGCAGTTGGATATCCATCAATATTAAACGGAAAGATAGAAAGTATAATTGTTACATTTGGCGGTAGTGCGTATTTCGGTCCTCCTGACGTTGTAATCACTGGAGATGGTATTGGTGCAACCGCATTTGCTACAGTTGACCTCAACACAAACATTGTTACTGGTATTACTGTATCAAGTAAAGGTGTTGGGTATAGTGCGGGTGCTACAAGAATTGATATCGTATATCCTGGTTCTGGTGCACAGTTCCAAACTAGACTTACAGAACTATCCATAAATGAAGGTGCAACTGGAAATGAACTGGGAGATAATACATTTGTATCACCCAAGACTACAGATCCTTATGGTGGTGCTTGTTTCCAAGGTGAGAACTACTTAATCTATTCTGGTGAATATGGATATCTCTACAATCCAAAACAAATCAGATTTTTACTAAAAGATAGTATTGGTCTTGATAATGCAAACGTATTACAAGAATTACCCCCTACACTCCATTCTCCTGTTATTGGTTGGGCATATGACGGACATCCAATATACGGACCTTATGGATATGAGGATCCAGAGAATACTGCACCATTTAACGCATACAAACGTATTAGAAGCAGTTATAGAGTAAAGACTAGCAGAGACTCTATTCTAAGCGGTCTTACAGACCCTCTAGGGACTTATATTGAAGATTATGAGTATGTGGAAGGTTTAGGTGATTTAGACCGTTATAATGGCAGATACTGCGTAACTCCAGAATATCCAAATGGAGTGTATGCTTATTTCACTACTATTACAGGTACAACTGGATTTCCCGCATTCCCATACTTTATTGGAAATCAATTCTACGGAGAAGCAGATGCTGTAAACTGGAATGGTAATGGACTACAGAAAAACTTCACAGAAGACGCAATACGTTACAGAGCTCCATTTGTAGGTGTTGATAACATTGTAGCAAAGAGAAAGGTATTAGATGATAAAGTTGACTTCTTCTTAGCACTAGAGGACAGCACAACTCTTATTGTGATGGAGACTGGTGAAACATTAACTTATATCGAAGATGGTATTGGATACTATAGTTACTATCCGTTTATTAGGGGTGGCACTGCGGATTCTTTAAATGTATCATCCACGAACAAGTTTTCTTCCGCTGGTATTGATCAATACCTTGTAGAAGGTGGCGGTAAAGAATATAAGGTTAACGACAGACTTGCATTTGATAATACAGGAACTGGTGGAGAAGGTGTCAGTGCAATTGTATCTCAGGTAGAAGGTGTAGCAGCAAGCGGAATCAATTTAGTATATGCGTCTACATCTTTAGATGGCAACAACTTATACTACGGACAAGTTGTTTGTCCCACACCACATTATCTACAAGTTGGTGATACTGTTGATATTAGTGTGACAGATAATGCACATACTAGAACTTTAACGACTAAAGTTATTAACGGTAATTACCACTTCAAGTATTACAACCTTGTAAGTATGAAGTTACTAGAAGCATGGGCAGCAACAACCGCATATGCTACTGGTGATCTAGTTCATGTGGGTAATAGAGTATACGAAGCGATGCATCCCGCAGGAACATCTGGATCTAGCTCTCCTACACATACATCTGGATCAGGTTCTGATGGTACTGTCTCATGGAAGTATATCAGAACAAGGACAGATGGTAATTTATTCCAAAATGGTTGGTCAAGCATCACAGGAGGATCAAATTATCTTAATGGAACATACACTAACGTTCCATTGACAAGCAATGGTGATGGATTAGGTGCAAAAGCAACTATTGTCGTTTCTGGTAATGCTGTATCAATTGTCACAATCACAGACTTTGGATATGGATATGATATTGGAGATACAATCTCTGCAGATAACGTCAACATAGGAAATGCAGTATCTGGTTCTGGATTTACTATTACACTAACTCAAGTTCAAAGAGAAGTTCAATGTGTTACTGATTTGGCACATCAACACACAGCAGGAGATCTCGTTAATATCTCAGGTGTCTCACCTACGTCTTATGATAAGACAAACTATATCGTAATTAGAACCGAAACTCTAAACAGATTTACTGTCAAGAGAAACTTTGCGTCAACATCCGTTGCAAACCCCACAACTGGAAATGGTGGAGGTCCTGCAGACGTTTATGTCAAGGAATCTACTTTATCTCTTATAGATGGGCATTCATACATCTTCGACACTTCACATTCTAGTAATGCTGGAAAAGTATTGTCATTTACACTAGATCCAAGTAATACAGATGTATTCACTTACAAAAACATCATTGATGAGAGTAGAGACGTAATAACAAACGAACAAAACTCAATAACAACCAAAATAACAGGATTGCCTGGCATTTTCTATTATCATGATATAAAACACACAAATACTGCACCTAATACATTTACAGTTACTGTTGCAGCAAAAACAACAGCACATCCTCTTTATAACTATGGATCTGGTAATGGATATTACATTATCGGTGATAAGTATGGGTCTGTAACAGAATCTCCCGCTATCACAATGTCTCGTGGTGTGACATACACATTCAATCAAAATAATTCAACAAATACCACACATGCAATATACTTCTCTGAGAGTGAGGATGCATATGGTGGCACAAACAGATATGAGAAAGGTGTTGTCTATAGAGTCAACGGTAATATAGTTCCGTGGAGTGAATACAACTCTGACTTTGGTACAGCAACAACACGTAGTGTAGAAATAACTCCTGCAGTGGATTCTCCAGACACATTACACTATGTTTGCCAAAATCACCTTGGAATGGGTAACGCAATCAATATTAAGAGTGATGTTACCAACAGTAGATACTTCAATGTGATTAATGACCCAATATTAGGGACTCATACTATAACTTCTAGAACAGATAACAATTTTGTCTATTTGGTGGCAGTTCCTCCCGAATCTGGTTACACAACTGGTATTACTTACTCTACAAACTCAATATACCCAACAGGCGGTATTGCAACAATTACAATCGGTGATTTTGGTAGAAATTATCAATCTTTACCAAAATTAAGTGGATCTAGTAGATCTGGTTCTGGAGCAACTGCTATAGCGACTATTTCTGGTAAATTGTCAAATGTTGCGATTACAAACAGTGGATCTGGTTATAATCCATCATCATTACCTACTTGCGTTGTTACAATGCCAGATTTCGTGGATTTGACTCTAGAAAACGTATTAGGTAATTTTTTACCAGATGAAATCATTATTAGTAAGTCGGTTCAAGATAATAACACTGCTAGAGGTAAAGTTCTTAGTTGGGATCCAATTACATCAGTATTAAGATTTCAACCAATACAAAATACAAGAACTGGAGCAGGACAGAAAGGATACCTTATGTTTGATGCTGGTAAGGTCTATAATATCAACCCATCGCAAATTGATGCAGTTGGATATGCTGATGAGTTTGAATTTGCGGTTCATGATGCACAAACTGGAGATCCAGTCAAATACGTCTCAGCACAAACTAACCCAATCAGTAATCTAACAGTAGGACAAACATACTACGTTATTAACATAGGTGATGCGGGACGTGTAAAGTTAGCATCTACACCACAACTTGCAGAGGTGGGTACAGCAATCACTATAACCAATTCTGGAACTGGTACACAGTCATTCAATGTTAGATCTAGAGTCTTTACAGGTGGTAACTCTTTAGGAGTCATTAGTTCACTATCAGGAACCCAAGCAGTAGTTGCTGCAGCAGTATCTGGTGCGGGTAAAGTTTCTGCGGTAGTTGTTAATACAGAAGGAACCAATTATAGATCAGCACCTACTGTCTTATTTGATGATCCTTATTACGGAATAATCTCAACTGTCTCAATTCAGTCTCAATCTGCGACAAACTATGGAACCTCACAAACTTATACGGGAATTACTCAAAAATCAATCGCGGGTTCTTCTGCTACTGGTGCTAATTTCACTATTGTCACTGATGGTGTCGGGACTATCGAATCTGTCACTGTTACAGCGGGTGGAACTGCGTACGTTCTAGGAGATCAACTTACAATCTCTGGAGCAGACCTAGGTGGTTCTGATGGAACACATGATGCAGTCTTATTAGTTTCTACTGGTGGACTATCATTTGCAGATCCAGTTTCAACAGAAACATCATTAGATGCATCTATTGACTCAGTAACTGTAACTAACTCTGGATCGGGATATCTATCTGCACCTACTATTACTGCTCAAGGTGGTAATGGTATTAACGCAGCATTGAATCCATTGATATTAAATGAAGGTGTATCATCAATTAATATTGAAGCAGCGGGTGAACAGTATCAGAGTGCTCCAATAGTCAATATTGAACAGAAAGTGGGAACTGGTGCATCTATACTACTCAAGTCATCTGATATGGGTCAGATACTCAAAATTGGTGGTGAGAATATTACATTCAACTATAGTCACGATAGAACACTAAAACCACAATTAAATACAACCTTTAATTTACAATTAGTCAGAACTCAGGTTATTGATTACCTAGACGTTGTAAATGGTGGTTCAAACTTTGTTGCAGTTCCAGAAATTGTTTTAGTTGGTGGACAAGGTTCTCTATTCTCATTAACACCTATTATTGAAAATGAAGTCATACAAGCAGTTACTGTTGACAATGCTGGTAGAGGATTTACATCTGCACCTACAGTTCAAGCAAGAGTCAGTCATACGTTTGTTGCATTGCAATCTAATAGCACATTAAACTTCCCATACAATGCAAAAATTCCATCTGGAACTGCAATTGATGTTGTAGAAGTATCTGGACAACTTCCAGCACCTCTTGCTGTTGGCACAACTTATTATGCTGTTGCTGCTACCGTTGCAAATGGATTAGCAGATAATCAAATAAAACTTGCAACATCTCTTGCCAATGCAAACACCGAGACCACTATTGCATTTACAAGTTCCCCAGTAGGAGACCCTACTACAGGACAGACTTATTTTACACTTAGAACTACAGATTTAGGCGATACTATTAATGCATACATGAAACCCGCTACTTTCTCTATCGGAGAAAGGATCTATCAAGGTGCATCTACATCATCTTACACAGCATATGGATTTATAAAGAATTGGGACTCATCTGGACGTGTTGTAAGTGTAGAACTCATAGAGGGTGATTTTGTAATCGGTCAACCTGTATTTGGTGAAGAGTCTGCTGCATTTGGTCAGATACATTCATTTGAGAGAGCAGATGCTAATTTTGTAGTTTCACCTATCAGCACATCTGCTGCTAAGTGGGAGAAGACAACTGGATTCTTAGATCTTAACGAACAACGTGTTTATGACAGTGATAGATTCCAAGAATTCTCATATGATGTCTCATCATCAGTCAATATTACAGAATGGAAGAATCCACTTAAGTTTGCTGCACACCCTGCAGGATTTAAGGTAGTTGGTACACAAGTATCACTACAATCTGTCAAGAAAGAGTTTAGACCAAGATCTACAGTTAATGGAAGTCCTAGTGCTGATTATGATTGGTGGACAACAAATACAAACAGTATTGGAACTACATTTAATGGCACAACATTTGTAACACCAAAACCATCTGCTAAGAATACTGGTAAGTTATCAGAAATTAAGAACTTTGCATTAGCAAAACCAGATTATACTGCTTTAGTTCCTACAGAAGTTTCTATCTACGGAAAGCAGTTACTAGACGTTCAGAGGATCTTATCTTGTATTGCATATAAGTTAGATGATATTAGTGATAGAACATTAAGTTTTGATGGATCTAGTTCTGCTGTAGTAGACGGATCTACTGATAGAATTACTATTACAAATCATGGTTTCGTTGCTAATCAACAGGTAACTTATAATTCTGGTGGAGATAGGTTCTTAGATGCTAGAGATTTGATTGTTAATAATATTGATTACATTGTTGAGGAGACTATTGGTTTCTTAAACACACAGTATCCAACATTATCATACAGTCAAGCAACTTGTGCTAGAGATACACGACTTGTAATTGCTGCATGGACAAATGATCTTAAGTATGGTGGTAACTACTTCAGTATAGATGCTGCAGATTCTTATGTCACAGGTGGAGCAATTCAACACGTTGCTGGAGAAGAAACAGAAACAATCTATGCATTCAACAAAGCAAGAGATCTATGTCTCCTAGCAATCACTAATGACCTTCCAATAGGAACATACACAACTATAGTTCCACAGACTAACTTAAGTATTACAAACGATTCTGGTGGGTGTCAGGACGTTAAGAGTGCAATCACTGTATTGGCAGGAATAGTCACGAGTGCTATTGCTAGTCCAGCATCTGCTTTACCTACTGCAGACGTTGGTAACTATCCAAACAATAGATCAGGCACACCTATAGGTGGATTGACAAATGGTAGTAATTATTTCATAAGATATATTGACGCTAATACAATTGAACTAGCAGCAACTTTAAGTGGAAATAAAATTGATTTAACATCACAGGGATCTGGTGTTGGACATTCACTCAGATGTCTTGTAGATGGAACAAATACTGCATATAGATTAAGAGTTGATGGTGTTGAACTTGACACTCAGATTGGTAAGACTGCAAATAAATCACAATTGATGATATCAATAAACGGTATTATTGCGAATCCTGTAACTTATACACTTGCAAGTAATATTATAACATTCATTGCCCCTCCATTATCAGATAGTAAGATTATTGCGATGTATTATGATCGTTCATCTTATTCAGACTCATTTGTATTAGATCAAATTGGAGATGAGATTAAATCATTCAATACTGGTTTATCTGGATTAGGCACTCATACATTTGTAAGTGGTGTTACTAATGCAATTCAAGTAACAGCTGGGTCACAATTTACTGCAGCATCTGGAACTGCTTACAATCCTAGCACAGGTGTATTAACAATCAATATTGGTAGTCACACTTTAACCACAAGTAATACAATTGTAATTGCAGATGGTGGAATTACATTTACATGTGATGCAGATAGTCATGCGTCTAATCATGCATATCCTCGTTCATCAGATCCTATATCTGGCAAAACCCTTGCTATCATTGCAGTTGCAACAAATACTATTGACGTCAATGTTGGAATATCAAATGATCAAGGAAATGAATTATCACCTGGTTCAGGATACAGCGATGGTGTATATCCTGCTGTCTCACTTAAGAATAGACTTGGAACTGGAGTTGGTGCAACTGCTAATATCACAGTTACAGGTGGAAAGGTTACAAATGTAAAATTAGTATCTGCTGGTAATGGATATACAGCAGAAGATGTAGTGGGTATATCTGATCCTCGTGTTGGCGAACAGTTAGTTAAGCAGTTCGTTCCTACAAATGGAACATACACTCCTGCAGATGGTGTCATGGAATTGACCATTGGTTCTGGTCATGGTCTATCTGCACCTACAACACATACAGCAACTACAGCAACATACGATCCTAATACAGGTCTGATGGTTGTGACTATTGCTAATCATGGATTTGTAAATGGTGATCAAGTTAAATTTGCAGATGACTCAATAACATTCAGTTGTGGATTTGGTGGTGCTACTGGTTCTGCTGCTCAGAAGTCATATCCTCGTGCTACTGACTATGCATCAGACAGATGGTTGCAAGTATTTGATGCAACTACAAACACATTCACTGTTCAGGTTCTTGATACTATTCCTTCAACAAACCTTGATGCACATACATTTGTATCAGCAGTAACAAATGGTATTAAGAAGGCAGTATCTACAGTCAGAATTGCAAATCAATCTTTGACATTCAGTTGTGCTTATGGTGGAACACCAGCTACTTTTGGATATCCACGTCCTACTGATCCTATTGGTACACAAGGTAAGATGAAGGATGTACCAGTTGAAGCAGTAACATCTACAACAATTACAGTCAATGCATTAAACGGAACAACACCTACAAACACTGATACTCACACATGGCAATGAGTTGCAACATATCAATTCCAACCAACAGGAATCGCTTATACACCTAGCACAGGTGAGATGGTTTGCACAAAGACAAGTCATGGAATGATTAAAGGTGATAGAATTAGATTTGCCAATAACTCATTAACATTTACATGTGCTAAAGATAACAATGCTACACAGCACACCTATCCTAGAGTTGGAGATCCATCAGAGGGTGCATGGCATACTATTGACGCTGTAACAAATGATACATTCACTGTTTTCGTAGGTGTATCATCTGATACATCCACTCATACCTTCGTCAGTGCCACTTCAACAGCGGTTGAGAGAGCAGTGGTATCTTACGGTGTTTATGCTTATTCTAAGGGTGCAGACGCTGGTAGCTTGCTTAGAACAAACCAAAACTTCATTGCTACAACTGCATACGGTAGGATGATGGCAGACAACTCTGGATTCTCTAGCACATATCAGGTCAAGTGTATTCGTGATACAAACTTACTAATAGATGCAGTTGCTGATAACGTAGAATTTGGTGGAAACGATGCAACATATGATGCTGCGAACTTCTATGTTGGAACAGCACATCTATCTGGCGAAGAAGGACAGTCTGTACAGGTATTCAATCATGCTAGAGATATTTGTCGTCAGGTTATGCGTAACCTTACAGTTACTACAAACTCATACAGTGTAGGA
>MDTB01162420.1_pt1 | contig 13466 bp, 11 predicted proteins | sample 811161 | NCBI WGS metagenome assembly MDTB01 (sample SAMN05326650, study PRJNA326480) | marine metagenome | isolation source: seawater | place: Mediterranean Sea | collected 2009
AAAGGTTTTGCAGTTGCAATTGCATGTTCAAGAGCAATATCTGCTACTTTTGTAAAGTCATGCGGTACAATAAATGTTTTTTTACTCATTGCTAGATTTTGGCGTAAAGTTAAGATAAAGTAATAAAAATATGACGTTTTTGTATCTTTATTTTTGATTACTAACCCCTAAAGATACTCAGTTTATGCCATTAATAGGTAGGTTTTTAAAGCAGACAACAGCCTTAAGTTATCGCAAGAACGCGAAGAAAACTCAGGGTTACAATGAGCAAGTTAAAGTGCTTCAGTATTTGTTGTCTAAATCGAAGACGACTAAGTTTGGTTTGGCCCATAATTTTAGTGCTATTTTAAGCAAGGAAATGGTACGCGCTTATCAGCAGGAGGTTCCAATTATGGATTATGATTCCTTTTATAATAAATGGTTAAAGTATTCTATTTTAGGTGAAAAGGACAATACCTGGAGAGGCCGCATAAAATATTATGCTTTGTCATCTGGAACTACTGGCTCTCCGAGTAAAAGGATTCCTGTTACCTCCGAGATGATTCGTTCCTTTCAGAAATCAAGTCTAAGACAACTAAGTATCTTGCATAGCTTAGATCTTCCGCAATCCTTCTACAGTACTACGGTATTGACAGTAGGAGGTTCTACGAAGCTGGCCTACAAAGAAACGCATGTCGAAGGCGACTTAAGTGGAATATTGAAAAAACATACTTCTTTTATCGCTTCTCCTTTTACGAAACCTGGCGCACGCATAAGTGGGGTCAAGGATTGGAATAAAAAACTTGATCTGATGGTTGAAAAAGCACCGAAATGGGATGTTGGAATTATTGCAGGAATTCCTAGCTGGTGTATCATGTTATTGGAGCGAATTATTGAGCGACATAAATTAGATTCAATTCATGATATATGGCCCAATTTATATGTATATGTTCATGGCGGTGTTTTCATGGATCCTTACGTCAAAAGATTGAATCAGTTGGTGAACCGTGAAATTGATTTGTTGGATACCTATTTGGCAAGTGAGGGTTATTTTGCCTATCAAGAGGATCCCGCTAGAAAGGGAATGAAGCTTTTGTTAAACAATGGTATTTTCTTCGAATTTGTTCCTTTTACAGCTGATAATTTTGATGAAGAAGGCACAATTAAGAAGTCTGCAGCGGCGTACACGATTGAACAAGTGCAGGAGGGGGTGGATTATGCTTTAGTTATTTCAACCAATGCAGGCCTCTGGAGATACTTGATAGGAGACTTGGTTCGGTTCACAAATACAGAAGAAAATGAATTGGTTATTTCTGGAAGAATTAGGCAATTCTTGAGCCTTTGTGGAGAACATTTGTCTTTGGAAAATATTAACGATGCTTTATTGAAGACCAGCTCGTTTTTTAACATCGACTTTTCGGAGTTTACGATTTATGCCGATGTCGATAAGCATTGTCATTGCTGGTATCTGGGGACAAATAAAAATGTTGATGACCCAAAGGCAATCATCTCATTTTTGGATGACGCACTTAGAAGTGCGAATGACGACTATAACTCTGCTAGGAAATATACTTTGAAAGCCCCTGAAATAAAGATTGTTTCGCCTGCTGCTTTTTATGGCTATATGGCCAAAGTAAAAAAGTTAGGTTCTCAAAATAAGATGCCAAGGGTATTGAATAAAAAACAGTCCAAAACCTGGCTTGATTTTATTAACGCATTTTAGAACTTGAGAAGATCGACTTTTTACCAAAGTTAAATTTGAGACTTACCTCAACGGTCTGTCGATACATTGAGGCGATTTTACCTAGCTCATAATCATAGGAAATACCTATTAAGAATCCTCCTAGGTCAAGGAAAACAGAGGGGATTATCGCACCTGTACTTCTAAAGTAAGAACCTATTACGAAGTATTGGTCGCTGACAAATGAAGTTAAACGTGATGCTGATTTCATTTTAAGTCGGTAAAACATCCCTCCAATTGTTTCAAGGTATTGAGCTTGTATAAACTGAGCAGCACTAAATTCTAAGTTGGACTCCGGAGATAATCCATATCTAAGATTGGCATGAATACACATTTTGATGGGGAGTTTGTCATCAACGAGAGAATTATACCTCAAGGTGGGGCGATTTAAATGCTGCATCGAAAACCCTCCTTGGAAGCTTAAGTCGCTTGCTGAAAGTGTATTTTCGTTGTCCTTATTGTAACTATATGCGACGCCTATGCCCGCATCAAGATGTGAGAATGAATTCACTCCGTTCACCTCATTCGGATCAATATTGGGGTCGAATTGAGTCCCGTTCCATTGATTGTAAAAGGTGAGTCTTGAAAAATCAGCTGATCGGTTAGAATAGCCCACTTGAATACCAGCGGATATGGCATGCGCTTTTGAAAGAGGTAAAACACCACTTGCTGTTACTCCTCCCGTTTTGATACTGAATTTTGAATCACCTCCAATATCATTGATAAAATAAACGCCTAAACCAGAATATGCACTTGTTCTCCGCGCTTGTTTACCTATAGAGAACTCCATCATACCCATACTTGTCATAAATTGAGTCCCTGAACCAAGCCATTGGTTTCTGTGTTGAAGTGAGATTCGTTCGAAACCAGAAAAAGTCGAGGTGGTAGCAGGATTAATCATGGCCATTGATTGGTCAATTTGGGAATAGTGGAAATCCTGTGAAAAACCACATGCTGGAAGAAGAATAAATGCCAATATTAAAATCCTCATCTTATCGAATTAGTGTTATGTTACCCGAAAGGGTTTCTGAAGAACCATCTGTATATTCAACCTTCATGATGTATGGGTATACACCAGAATTACAATCTACACCTTTATATTTACCATCCCATTGAAAGCCTTTCGTATCAGATTCAAACATTATTTTACCCCATCTATTGAAGATTTGAAATTGAAATGATGCTACATTTTGTCCAGTAATGATTTGGAATATATTGTTTTCCCCTGGGCCAATTCCATTTGGCGAGAAACCATTAGGAATATGTACACCTTCTGCCTCAATAATATCTGTCCAACCATCTCCATCTGTGTCCAGATTTGGGTCATCTATGATGAAAAATGCAACAATATCTTCTGGTGCATTTATGACAATACTATTCGTATCTTCAGTAATTGCAGAACCCAATGGACCTGTGGTATATTCCCAATGATCAAATATATATCCTGGAGCAGCTTTCGCTCTCAGATTGGTTTCAATGCCACCAAAATATTCTGTTGTCCAGGGATAGTTTGGAGCCCACACAGAATTCACCTTGATTTCTCCACTTTCAGCAGGGGAAACATCAAATGAAGTGGCGTGCGGACCATTCAAGTCATAGCAGTCGATAAGTCCTTCTTCAAGCGCCTCACATCTTTGGATAATAAAATCTCGAAGGTCTTCAACATTACTCTGCCATTCACCCATTGAACCTCCCCATCTCGCAATTTGACTTGTCATTTCAGGGGTTATTTTTAGTACCATGCTATCTAAAAGATAAAGCATAGAGTCGCATGAAAAATACGTATTTACAAGATCGATGTATCTCGTAACATAATATTGCTCTACAATTGGATTTTCAGCAATTAATTTCTCTAAAATATCAGTATGACCCTGTCCTCCTGGATTTGGCAAGTTTTCTGCATTACAAGGGTCAGCGTTTGCAGAAACATCAGGAATCCCCGTATAATTAACATAATGACCAAATGTCGCGTCCATATCCCACAATACATAACGCCATTTCTTTTTGTCCCCCTCTGGGTCCAAACCGTGCCACCAGGCAGTGTTCCAATTTAACCAGTCCATGTTTACTACGTATGAATTAAACATAAAGTAGTCGCACAAGGATTTCCAGTTCAACTTGCTATTCACGTAGTCGAAGTCTGCACCTGCTGACATGTTATTATTTTCAATATAATTCACCAAATTATCCCAGTTTGGTTGGGCGTCGGGTGCACCATAATCCTGCCATGTTCCTCCCCAAGTTTTTAAATATTCTATGTTGTATTTATCTTGATCATAATAGTAGTCGGTATAGTCACCATCATCTGCTTTTTCTCGGATTTCATAGACGCCCCAATATTCGCCATTTACGTATAGTAGGCATGACCTTGAGGTTCTTTCATCTAATCGCATACCCGCCCAAATAGACAATGTATGAATAAACGCATCTCTAATATGAGCACCACCATTTTCGAAAGGGTAATTATCGCTTGCCCCAGGCTTTAAAATTAAACGCTGAAAATCGTTTCTTTCTTTTTCTGGAAAGATTTGATGGTCGAAATCTCCATTATAACCGTATTGATCTCTCATGATAAAGTCAAAACCTCTCTGAGGGTAAGCCCATGAGTCATTACCATGCTTATTGAAATCTCCTTCACCTTCGTCAATGAATGTTCCATCTTCTTCAAAAAGTTCAAGCGAACCAATAGGTTCAAATTGAGTCCCATCTAATAGTTCGTATACACCTTCACTAGAAATCGAAACGATAGGTAAGTCATGAGATTCGTTTATAAAGTAGGTGTTGCTTTCGTTGAATGAGGGTAGTTCTGCACTAAATGCTGCTGCACGCAATACAGATGTTGAACTAATATTAACAGGACCCGTGTATAATGTTGAACCGGCATTAGGGTCAGAACCGTCTGTCGTATATCTTATTTGTGCGGAGGCATCAGGACATGTTATCGCAACGTTTATTGCTCCTGGATAAAAACCAGCCTCGATATCAAAAACTGGCTTTGGTGTATAAAAGTTTTGGGCTCCAGTATTTTGACCGTTTGGGGTTGGACTTGTAAAAAGTTTAAAGTCAGGACTTCCATCGGTTTCTCTCCCTACAGAATGGTTTGCTTGAGTTGGGTGCACAATTTTGAAAGAATCCACAACATTTCCGAATGTATTCGAAAGAATCACCCAATCACCTTCAGTCTGTGAAAGTTTAAAATTAGTGTGTAATTCTCCACCTTGATCTATGTCCCTTCCGGTACAGAAAATAAGTTTATGGTCATTTGCATTTATATCACTTGCGGGGAATGTCCATTTGAGAGGGTTTCCTGAACGATCGGAGAGATACCACCCTGTTAAATCTACATTTGCTCCCGTTGTATTGTATAATTCAATCCAATCTTCTTTATCGCCGAAGGCATCATTGATGCCATTTACATTAGATGCAGAGTACTCGTTTATCAGAAGCTGACTATTCACAGCTGAATAAAAAAGAAGTGCAATTAGAAATAAGGCGAATTTCATATTATGTTATTTAAATATTAACTTAAGTTTAAAATATTCTTATACAATTATGACGACAATTTGTCGTTTGAGTTGTATTATTGTCTAAACTTTTTTCTGATGATTCATAAAATTAAGCTATTTCTCTTTCTTTTTCTATTGATTATTACTTTTTCTTACTGCTCCAAAGTTGAAGGCCCAGGAGGCACAATTACGATTAAGGGAAAGGTTGTAGAAAGGGACCATGTTGGGGTTAATATTTTTGAATATCCTGCTGTTGACCAGGATGTTTTCATCATTTACGGGAATCAAAACTCATTTTATGATGATGACATAAAAACAAGCTATGACGGAAGTTTTGAGTTTAGGTATCTTCAAAAAGGAGATTATCAGGTTTTTGTCTATTCGGATGTAAACCCGGCTGACCAAACGCCTGATAATCCAAGTTCAACAACAGTGGTATTGGAGGCCGTCAATGTTGCTAACAATAATGAGATTTATGATATGGGAACCATCTACATAGACAAATATTAATGAGGTTATTTACAGCTTTCATTTTGTTTTTTATGATTGCTTTTTGTGGCAATGCACAAGATTTTGAGCAATGGACTTCTGTGAGGATGCGCTACAAGCTTAATGATCAAATTTCATTTTCAGCAAGCTTTTCAAATAGAATAGGAGATGGAAATGTGAAAACATTTTTTCCGGAAGCAACAGTCAAATACAAAGCCTTTAAATGGGCACACCTATCTATGGATTATCGTTTGGTATCTAAGCGAGATGATATTGGAAATTATTTGGGTGCAAATCGAGTTAATTTTAATGTAAAACTGCGTAATTCATTTAAGCGGTGGAAGTATAGCTGTCGATTGCGTTATCAGATGAGCTCAAGAGGCGGCAGTAATGACGCATATGAATCTGATTTTGATGAGGCATTGCGGTTTAAGCCAGTCATTGTTTACAACATTCGGAAGAGTATTTTTGAGCCTTTCTTTAGTTTAGATTTTTTCTATAATCCAACGAATGGTGTTTATGGAAATCGTTTTGATAAAGTCCGTTATAGCATTGGTAGCGCTATTGAGCTAGGAGATGCGCACGATTTAGATGTTTCCATAAAGTTTGACCAGCGTTTTAATTCAGGCAATAATGGCACTAAGTTAATTGTTGCTTTGGCCTATACCGCTAAGCTTAACAAGCTCCTGAAAGGTACGGCCAAAAAAGGTTTGTAATAACTTTAATTCCGTCTATCTAGGCACCTATAATGCAGAGCTTCTGCTATATGGTTCGATAATATGCCAGGGCTTCCTTCAAGGTCTGCAATCGTTCTAGATACTTTTAGAATTCTATGATATGACCTTGCCGAGAGATTTAGTTTATTCATGGCATTTTCTAGTAAATGCCTAGCATCTTTTGGCAAGCTACAAAACGTATTGATTTGGGGTGGGGATAAATTTGAATTACATAAAATATGTCCCAAGTTGTTGCATCTTTTTTCTTGGATTTCTCGCGCACGAATTACTCGTTTCTTAATATCTGAGCTAGATTCCTCCTTTTTCCTTGATTGAAGTTCGATTAAAGGTATAGAGGAGACTTGTACTTGCATATCGATTCGATCTAAAAGTGGTCCTGATATTTTAGAGCGGTAGCGTTGTACAGCATAGCTACTGCATTCGCATGATTTATTTGGGTCTGTTGCATGTCCACATGGGCAAGGGTTCATTGCAGCAATTAAAGTGAAATTAGCCGGGAATTCAGTTGCCATATTTGCTCGGGAAATACTTACAGCGCCTTCCTCTAGAGGCTGTCTTAAAACCTCTAAAGCATTCCTTTTAAACTCAGGTAGTTCATCTAAGAATAAAATACCATTGTGTGCCATTGAGATTTCTCCTGGCTTGGGTGTAGTTCCGCCGCCGACTAAAGCAACATCTGATATGGTATGATGTGGTGCTCTAAATGGACGTTTTTGAATAAGCCCTTGAATTGTTCCCTGTCTAAATGCAATACTATGGATGCTTGTGGTTTCGATTGCTTCATGTAAGCTCAAAGGGGGGAGTATGCTAGGCATTCTTTTTGCTAGCATAGATTTTCCAGCTCCGGGTGGGCCGATTAATAAAAGGTTATGTCCGCCTGCAGCAGCAATTTCAAAGGCTCTTTTTGCATGTTTTTGTCCTTGTACATCTTTGAAATCAAAAGAATCCTTGTTTTCATTTTGTTTATCCGTATTCCTTGAGGGAACAGAATACTCTTTTTTTTGTAAAAATTGAATAACATCAATAAGACCATGAACGGGTATTATATTTATTCCCTTAAGCATTCGAACCTCTTCATAATTTAAAGCTGGTACGATGATGCCCTTAAAACCTTCCTTTTTAGCCTGAATTGCTCTTGATAGAAGTCCTTTACAAGGTTGAATGGTCCCATCCAAAGACAACTCTCCCACAATAAGGTGGTCGGATAAATACTGAGCTGATATTTGATTACTTACTGCAAGAATACCAATGGCAATGGGAAGGTCGAAGACAGATCCTTCCTTTTTCAGGTCAGCCGGAGCCATATTGATGGTGATTTCTCGTCCAGGAAATTTAAGGTTATTGTTTTTAAACGCAGCCTTTATACGTTGATGGCTTTCCTTGACGGCGTTGTCTGGCAATCCTACCAAAAAGAAATTGATTCCCTTACCTAGATAAACTTCTATCGTTATTGTAATTGCGCTCAATCCATGGAGCGTACTTGAGTATGTTTTTATGAGCATTTTAATTTTAATTTCTATTTAAGATACGTTCTCCTATTCAATTTTAAAACTTGATATAATGCCTTTTTTTTACTATTTTCTATAGTCTTTTTTTATGGTAAATGTTCTAATAATGACCATGTAAAACCTAAAATTTCTATTGTATCTTTAGTTACTCAAATAAGATATTATTATGATTCACGGAACACACAATGCTGAGGCAGATGCTAGAAATGAAAATGTTTGGATTTCAATCAATGGAGATTTTTTTCAAAGGGATGAGGCAAAAATATCGGTCTTTGACAGTGGCTACCTTGTAGGGGATGGTGTGTGGGAGGGCATTCGGTTGCACCACGGTAAATTGGTATTTATTGATGATCACCTTAAGCGGCTCTGGACCGCAGCTCAAGCGACAGGTATAAAGCTTCCTTTTACTAAGAGTGAACTAATTACATCCATCAACAGCACTTTGTCCAAAAATGAAATGCATGATGGTGTGCACGTTCGTATTATGGTAACTAGGGGAATAAAAAAGACCCCATCTCAAGACCCAAGGCTGACAGTTTCGGGACCAAACGTGGTGATTATCGCAGAATATAAAAAAGCATCAAATGAGACCAAAGCGAAAGGGATCACACTCTTTACAAGCTCCTTTAGAAGAGGGAGTCCTGATTATTTGGATCCCAAACTGAATTGTCATAGCAAGCTTCATGAAGTTCAAGCCTTAATACAAGCCATTGAGGCGGGTGCTGATGAAGCGTTGATGTTAGATGTCAATGGATTTGTAAGTACTTGTAATGCAACCAACTTCTTTATTGTCAAAGATGGTGAAGTTTGGACATCAACGGGTGCTTATTGTATGAATGGAATTACAAGACAGAAGGTCATTGAAATTTGCGCTAAAAACAAGATCCCCTGTCATCAGAAGAATTTTTCGCTTTATGACACCTACGGTGCCGATGAAGCATTTGTTACGGGAACATTTGGAGGACTTACACCCGTTACCAAAATTGATGGGAAAATGATCGAAAATCAAAACGACCTATCTTTAAGAGGTAACTTGGATCGTTTATACGAAGAATTAATCGCCAATGAAAGTAAACCCTAATTGCAAAAGACTCTTTCTTTGGTCGGGGCCGAGAAATGTTTCAACAACATTGATGTATTCTTTTGCCCAACGAGAGGACACTGCTATTTTTGACGAGCCCCTCTATGGTGCTTATCTTTCTCAGGCACAAACGCGTGATGACCATCCTGGATTTGAGCAAATTATTGATTCGATGCCAAATTCTTATGATTCAGTTATCGCCGAAATGCTAAATACAGATCAAAAGCCTATTGCCTTCTTTAAAAACATGGCACACCATTTATTAGACTGTGAACTTGATTTTTTAAAGGAAGGTGTCAATATTATTCTAACCCGAGACCCAATAGAGATGTTACCCTCTTTTGATAAAGTGATTTCGGATCCTCAGATTGAAGATGTCGGTTATAAAGCTCATTCGGAGCTCGTCGATTGTTTAAAATCAATGAATGCCGATTATGTCGTTTTGGATGCAACGTATCTATTGAAAAATCCCGAAGGAGTATTAGAACAGCTCTGTGAAGCTTGTGGGATTTCTTTTGATTCTGGAATGCTCAGTTGGGATGCAGGTCCTCGGCCAGAGGATGGTGTTTGGGCAAAATATTGGTATCGCAATGTGCATCTTTCAAGAGGTTATAAAACATACAAAGAAAGGTCTGATACTTTTCCAGATCATTTACGACCATTACTAAAAGAGTGCGTGGGCTATTATCAAAAGCTTCAAGAAGTCGCTTTACGTTAGGACAAAAAAAAACGGGAAGCTTTCACTCCCCGTTTTCTCAAATTAAATATTGCTTAGTTCTTTACAATTCGTTTCGTAGAAACGGAATTGTTCGCGCGAACAACAATCATGTAAGAACCATTTACAAGATTAGAAAGATCGATGCTTGTGAATTTATTTTCAGCATTTATACTTTTAACCACTTTTCCTGTAATATCAATGACCTTGATAGATTCCATTTTCTCATCTGAACGAATATCTATGCTTGAAGTAAATGGATTTGGAGCAACTGAGAAATGTAAATCTTCTTCTATCAATCCTGCAATTGGTAGTTCATCTCTCACTAATACGAATTGCCATACACCACCACCAAAATCTATTTGAGCAGTCATAGTTTCTCCGTCAACTGAAAAAGAGATATCGTATTTAATCTCAGAAGCTACTTCTGATGGGTTCGTTAGCTCTCCATCGTTCGTGACTTTTGGCAAGCCTAAATATCCTCCTTCTCCTGTCACAGTAACTTTATTTGTAGCGTCATCAAAGCTCCATGTATATGCTCCTGTACCGTCATGGGGTGCAACAGGTGCGCCACATGCATCTCCTCCTCCTTGCCATGCTTCTATCCATGTTTCTGCTTGTAATACATTTTCAAAAGTTCCATCCTGATTGAAAACGTAATAGTCATCAAATAAACATGATCTCGTTTCAACATCTTCTGCTGTACTTTGGAACCAAGATAAATCTGAAGCACTTGGTCCAACAGCCAATGCACCTGCATCAGGCTTCAATCTCCACGCACCTTCAACACTTGCTTGTACGGGTGGCTCTCCGGTTTCTTTGTCAAGAATAAATTGCCACACTCCACCACCAAAATTGATGTCTAAGGTCATTCTATTGCCATCACCAGAAAGGCTATAGTTGTAGGTAATTGAAGCTACGGCATTCCCTGGACTTGTTAATTCTCCAGTATTATGGACTTTAGCCAATCCTAAAAAGGCTCCAGTACCGTTTACGGTCACAGTACCTGCGTTTTCTGTCCAAGTAAATGAACCTGATCCGTCGTGCGGAGCAACCGGAGCACCACATCCCTCTGCTGCGCCTTGCCAGCCCTCTAGCCAGGTGTCTGCACCTAATATGTTTTGAAATGTGCCATCGGCATTGAATACGTATTCATCGTCAAAAAGACAAGCTCTTGTATTTATATCAGCAGCTGTGCTTTGGAACCAAGATAGGTTTCCAAGACTTGGTCCAACGGCTAAAGCACCAGCCTCAGCAGCTAACTTCCATGTACCTTCAATTTGGCCAATTGCAGATGTTAGCGGGATTAAAAATAATAGGGTAAAAATTTTTTTCATAAATTATAGTTTGATTTGTTATGTCAATATGACATTAACATAAAAGTATTGTAAAAAAAGTATATTTCAAAACAGGAATTTTTGAATGAAGCCCCCGTTACTTATAGATTTCGCAGAATATGTATAGATTAGAACTTAACTTAAGATATTTGATTCCTTTCCAAATTGTCGAAAGGAAAATAGTACTGCTCCGGCAGCCAATATAACCATTACTGAGAATGATAATGCAAACAAGAGATAGTCAATATTTCCTGCAATTAAAGATTTGGTTGTAAGCACAATGTTTAAAATGGGTACACAAGCGGTGGCCATATTTAACTCAATTCCTGGAAAAAGACCAAGCATTGCCGGAATAATCACCACTATATTAAGCGGAGCAATGATGCTTTGTGCTTCTTTAAAGGTCTTGGTGTAGACAGATATCGGTACCATTATTCCCGCAAAGAATATCGTTAATGGGAGCAGCAGGAAAAAGAGGTTGACAATAAATGTAGGTGTGAGTATCGCTGAGATTACCTCAAGAAGGTTTTCATCAGGAATCATATCTAAGAATTGAATAGAGAAAAAGAGCCCTAAAAGTGCCGAAAATGCTGCCATCAATCCCGAAAGGACAATCACCAACATTTTACCCACAAGAATTTTCCAACGGTGAACAGGGGTTGATAACAAGGTTTCAATAGTCCCTCTTTCTTTTTCTCCAGTAAATAAATCAATGGCTGGATACATACAGCCCATAAATCCAAAAGCAATAAATATATATGGAAGGAACCCTCCCGCTATCTCTCCGATCATTTGCTGTTTGCTCGCTGTGTTGTCATAAATAATGTCAAATGGAACAAGGGCTTGTTCATCTATGCCTAAGGCGTCATATCGATTGAAGCGTGCTTCTGCCTCAATAATTTGCATGTAGCTCTTTGCCCGCTCAGAATGTCCCATTTTTGTTCGGTCAAGCGTCCATTTTACTCTTGCTTTTTTATTGGCATCAAGTTGCCGTTTTAGGTTTGGTCCATAAAAAAGTAAAAGATCTAATTGCTCACTTTCATAATCACTAAACATTTTTGAACTATCACCCTTGTAGGCCAATAGCTCTTTAGGTCCAAAAGAATTTGGAATTTCATTAAGCTTTTGGGCGAGGTAATCATTGGTGTCGCCAATAATACCAATTTTAAATATTTTTTCTTCAGCAGAATCTGCATAGGATCCTGAAACAGATGTCACCAGATTTATGAGCACGGGAAATACGAGCAAAGGAATTACAACCATCATAATCATTGTTCTCTTGTCCCTTAAAGTCTCTTTGAGTTCTTTTTTAAAAATTTTGAAAATCATAATTAGGATTGAACGATGTTAATAAATGCTTGGGTAAGGCTTTTGTCTTTCATTTCTGAACGGAAATCTATCATTGTTCCATGGTGCTTTAGCGTTCCATTGTGAATAATTGCCAAACGATCAGATAGTAAATCAACCTCGCCCATAATATGGCTTGAAAAAATAACTGTTTTTCCTTGCTCTTTACATGAGCGAATAAGCTTGATAATACTCTCCGCTGTAATGACATCAAGACCACTCGTAGGCTCATCAAAAATAAGTACCTCAGGATCGTGTATCATCGTTCTACAAATGGAAACTTTTTGCTTCATACCGGTACTTAGCTTACCGATTTTTTTATGTGCAAACGCTTTCATATCCAAAAGGTCATAGAGATAAGCTTTTCTCTCTTTAAGTATCGCTTTTGGTACATTATATAGCGAGGCAAAGTAATCAATGATTTCATCCGCATTAAGTCTTGCGTATAATCCTGTTGACCCCGTTAAAAAGCCAATTTTCATTCGAGCGTCTCGCGGATATTGAATGGCATCAATACCACAAATTTCCACCTGACCAGCTGTGGGTTGAATAATCGTTGACATCATTCTAAGGGTTGTCGTTTTACCCGCACCATTTGGTCCAAGTAAAGAAAAGACTTCCCCTGGGTTGCAAGTAAAGCTCACATTTTCTACTGCAGTAGTGATGTTTTCATTTGTATTTTGCTCCTTCTTTTGCGCTTTGCTAAGTGCAAATTCTTTTGTAAGGTTCTCTACTTTAATCATTTGATTTTTTTTAGGCTCCTGTTTTCTAAGGCAATGGCTTTATTTTTATTGGCCAGCTGACCACATGCCGCATCAATGTCTTTTCCTCGACTTCTTCTTACGTTTACGATGAGGTTTTTAGATTCTAAATAGGCAGCGAATTTCTCTACTTTTCCTGCTTCTGCTTGCTGAAATGGTTCTCCATCAATAGGATTGTATTCAATAATATTGATTTTACAGGGGACACATTTTGCAAATTCTGCTAGTTCTCGGGCATCTTCAATAGTATCATTGAATTTATCGA
>MDTB01017257.1_pt1 | contig 13464 bp, 17 predicted proteins | sample 811161 | NCBI WGS metagenome assembly MDTB01 (sample SAMN05326650, study PRJNA326480) | marine metagenome | isolation source: seawater | place: Mediterranean Sea | collected 2009
GCTTATTAAAACAGAAAACAAAAAAAGTAATCATAGCTTAGATACTAAAAAAGATATTGAAGCATTATTTAAAAACTAAATTATCTTTATTCTGGGTCTACCTCTCTACCATCTTCTACTTGATGTGATTGGCCAATGGGCGGCATTCCCATTGCTCTGGCTTTCCTTTCGGAGAGTCCTAATCCATAAAGTTCTTTTAATTTTTGTCTTGAAGAATCACTTCTGTCAACGTTAACAGGTCGTTGGGGTTCAAACCTAAGACCACCTGTTCCTTGCATAAATTGTTCAAATAAAGAATTGGGTTGATCTTTTTGTACTGAATCACCATCTTTACCATAAGTATGAATCTTGAGATCTTGTGTCTGTTGTACTGTTAATTTTTCTTTTACTGATTTAAAAGACCATTGGCTAAGGAATAAGGATTTAGTAGGAACAATATCTTTACCCCCCTTCTGAAGGACTATTTCTCCTTTACCAAATGGAACGATAGCTGAATTTTTTCCAGCAAAATATGGAAGTAAAAAAGCCATTTCTACATTAGTGTCACCCATCTGTTTTCCACTAACAAAGGCGCTTTCAAAAAAAACATCTCCTCCAACCTCAAAAACAATCCTTCCTCCAAACTTTTTAACGCCTTCTCTTATATGTCTTGAAATTTCCATTGATCCATACAAACCGTCCTGATCTTTGTTTTCCCCTACAGATTTAAATTTAAGATCTTCTCCGGATCTTTTTTCATCTACTTGGTTTGATGAATTTAAATGAGGTAAACTAGCCTTAAACCTGATGTTCCCTGTTTTATCATGAGCCTCAGTTTCTCCATAAGTTTCCATCCACGCATCTCTACCAGTTTTTTCTTTATCATACTCTCCTTCATATCCCATAGATTTATGTACAAACTCTCCAATAATATCACTTCTTTGACTGGCTAAACCTTCTCCTGTATTTCCATAATAATTATCCATCATATCTGCTCTTGAGTTTAAACTATCAGCATTTTTAGCATTAAGATATCCAACTTGTCTATTTCCTGGATTATAAAATCCTCTTTCTTCCCTGACTTTTTCATAGATTTCTTCCTTTCTTTCTTTATCAGCCATTGATGGTGAAATTAAGCCTGTATTTTTACCAACTTTTTTTAATGCTTTTGCCCATCCCTCCTTCGCCTTTACGCGCCTGGTTTTTGAGCGCGTCTCTTTTTTCTTGTCGTCATAAATTTTCTTATGCTTTTTTAATTCTCCGTATTCTTGCTTTTCATCCTTTGTGAGACCTTTGAAGGGGTTAAGTTTTTTTCTTTTCAATTTTTTGTATTTGTCTAATCTCTTCTTGGTTGCTTTATCACTAACCATTGCTGCAAATTTTTGAACAGATTTGGCACCTGGAGTTACCCATTCACCACGTGTGGTGCCATAATAAAATGTAGTTCTTGAAAATTCTTCTTCTAACTTTTTTCTTTCATCTGATTCTTCTTTAGGGTCCCAAGTTTGTGTTTGTAAAAGTTGTTGTTGATTTGGAGCTGCCTCTGCAGTAGGTGTCTCTTCAGTAGGTGTCTCTTCAGTAGCAGTTTCTCCTGGGTTTAGTTGAGCAACAGAATTTAAATTTTGAAAATTTGAATCTAACTTATTAGAAGCCATTTCAGAAAACGAACTTAGCTTTTCAACATGTGAGGACGCATCAGCTTTAAGTTGAGTAGTGCTTTCACTTTTTTGGTTAGCCAACTCTTGAAGTTGGTACAATCCATCAAAATCATATGACGCAGAATTAAGACTTTTTTTTGAAGATTGATTTGACTTCTCAAATGAGGATTTTTTATTTTCAAATAACTTATTCAAAATACTTAATACAAATTAATGAATTGCTATTAATGTTGTTTTAAAATTTGATACGAGTTATTAATTTATTTCAACACTAAATAAAAAATTAAATACATTAAATTAATTGCTTATTTCAACAATTAATTTTTTGAATATGTCACTTTCTTCAAAGCAGTTGGTATTCAGTAATTGGATCTATGTTTCTCCTTGACATCCAATTATAAATAGAGCTAATACAAATAAGAGTATTTTTTTCATTTTCATCATTTCATATATTTTTGAAGTTTTGTAGATAATTCCATACCCCACTGCATACTAGCTTGCATGGATTCCTGAGCAATGATTGGACTTTTCTCACTTATTTTTTTTCCAATTGGTGTTTTAAATAAATTGATAGCATCTTTTAAGTCTTGCTCAGTAAAATGTTTTTGATAGACAGGAACTAGCATCTCAATTAAGCTTGACATAACATCACTCGTAAATTCAACTTTTTCATCTTCATTTAATGTAATACCCATCATCGAAGTCATTTGATCAATCGTTGCATTGAATGTTTCAAATTGACCTTGAGCTTTAATAAAGTCTGTTAATAGGCCTTTATAATTATCTTCTTGGCTATTGGAAAGATTAAATGAAAAAAGAAAAAGTAAGGATAGAATTAATAATCTCATAAGTTTTTCTTTATAAGTTAAGAATTTATTTTCTTCAGTTTTGAATTCAGTAGTAAAAAAGTGATTTTTTTATTTACATTTATGTATGGTCAAAAAAATTAATCTCTCATTAATCTTCTGTTTTTTGTTTGTTTCAACATATGCACAGAATAAAGTGAATTCTGGACCTATGGTTGGATACTCAACCATGCAAGAGGTTTTACTGTGGGTACAAACTGTTGACAAAGCAAAGGTTCATTTTGAATATTATGAAACTAACAATCCAAAAATCATATACAAAACTGAACAAATAGAAACAAATAAGGGTAAAGGTTTTGTTGCTAAGTTAATTGCAGATCAAGTTGAACCTGGAAAAAAATATAACTATGATTTATTCATTAACGATATAAAAATTCAACGTGATTATAAGATGGAGTTTCAGACTCAAGAACTTTGGAAATGGAGAACTGACCCCCCCAATGTGAGCTTTGCAATTGGGAGCTGTAGCTATGTTAATGAACCTGAATTTGACAGACCAGGCAAGCCATATGGGAGTAATTTTGAAATATTTAATTCAATTAATAATAAAAATCCTGATTTCATGCTTTGGTTAGGTGATAACATGTATTTAAGAGAGTCTGACTGGAATTCAAGAACAGGATTTATCAACCGATATTCACACACGAGAGCTCATCCTGAATTACAACCGCTTCTTGCGTCAACTCATCACTATGCGACTTGGGATGACCATGATTATGGCCCAAATAATTCTGATGGAAGCTTTTGGTTAAAAGAAACAGCATCAGAAGTTTTTAAACTTTTTTGGGGTAATCCAAATTATGATGTCACAGGGAATGGAGGAATAACTGGATTTTTTCAATGGGTTGACTTAGACTTTTTTCTTTTAGACAATAGATATCACAGAACATCAAATAATAATTTTACTGAACCTCGTCAAATGCTTGGGAGAGATCAAATTGATTGGCTGATTAATGCTTTATCGTTCAGTCAAGCTCCATTTAAATTTATTGTAATTGGAGGTCAAGTATTGAGTACAGGCGCAGTATATGAGAACTATTCTACTTATCCTGAAGAGAGAAAAAATCTTCTAAATAAAATAAGAGAAGCAAAGATTGAAGGAGTTGTTTTTCTTGATGGTGATAGGCATCATACTATACTAAGTAAAATGCAGGAAAATGAAAATGTTTATCCAATGTATGACTTAACTTGTTCTCCCTTAACTTCAGGAACTAATAATGATGATGAATCATACAATAGTTACGGCATAAAAGAAACTCTTGTTAATGTGCATAATTTTGGGATACTTAATGTAACTGGGCCAGCTAAAAATCGTGAACTTACAATAGAAATTTTTGATAAAGATGGACAAGAACTTTGGACAAAATCTATTAAAGCGAATGATTTAAAATATAAGTAGGATTAAATCATTTAGCTGCTATATATATAGTTGAAGCACCAAAAAGCTTTGGCTCTATTTTAACATTTTTGAATCCAGATTTTAATAAGATTTTTGCAAAATCATCTCCATTAGGAAAATTCTTAGCTGACTTTTCAAGATATGTATAAGCTTTAGGGTTTTTTGAAAAAATACTAGAAATTAAGCTTATAAATACTTTAGTATAAATATTGAAAATAACCCTAATCAAAGGGTTTGAAGGAATAGAAGTTTCTAAGATAATTAATTTTCCTTTTGGGGATAAAACTCTGAAACTTTCTTTTAGTCCCTTTTCAAGATTTTCAAAATTTCTTACACCATATCCAATAGAAATAATATCAAATGAACTATTATCAAATTCTAAATTTTCAGCATCTCCTTTTTTTAGAACAACTCTTTTTGCTAAATCCTTGTTTTGAATTTTTTCTCTTCCTACATACAACATTTTAGATGAAATATCGATACCTATAATTTTAGAATTCTGAATTTCAGAGAATTTAATTGCAATATCAGCTGTTCCAGTTGCAATATCCAAAATGGTTTTCGGATTATTTTCTCTAGCAATTTTTACAATATCATTCTTCCATTTTACATGACCTCCAAAAGTTATAATGTTGTTTAAGAAATCGTACTCGTTTGATATTGAATCAAACATTGAATTAATCTTATTTTTACTTAATTTCATTAGTGAATAGCAAACTTAACTAAATAAGCATGAAAAAATTAATGGCATTTATTTTTATATGCTCTATCCAAATCAATGTATCTCAAACTTCCAATAAAGTAACTGCTCAGATAATTGGATTATCAAGTAATAAAAATTTTGAGAATGTTTTGATTAAAACAACAGCTGAGTGCAAATGTGAGGATTATAATTTTGAAACAGGCTTAGAATTAGAAAGATTAACATTCAATAATATACGGATCAATAACTCTGAATACTATAAGCTCAAAGAAGATGTAAAGGCAGTAGTTCTGAATAAAATAATTGAAATGCAAGATAATCCTAATAGGATTTTTGCAAATGTAAAGATGGAATTAGAGTTAGAAAAAAATGGTAAAATCAAAAAGAAAACTGTCTCAATAAAAGGTGATAAAAATATCTCTAATTTAAATTTTATTTTTTTCAATCCATTTTTTCACTTTAATAATAAAGTAAAATCTTTCAAGTTTATCATTGACAACAAAATGAATTTTAGAACTAATTATGAAATTTACATTCCTATACTGTCAAAAAAAATGGAATTTATTGTCAACAGAAAAATTCAATCTATATTTGGAAGTGTTTTATATTATTTTAAATTATAATTATGAAAATTAAATTAATACTTCTCTTATTTTCACTAATGGTTTTATCATGCTCTAGTAATGATGAGACACTAATTGAAGCTACAACTGAAATAATACTTAACAAGGAGTATGAAGTTGAATTTAATTTGGATGGAATTTCATTAATAAGTGAAAGGTTTGACTATAAAGAGGATTCAGATCTAAATGATGATGAAATTTTAATAATAAAGGAATTAGATTTAAAAGAAATTGAAATTACATTTGATGATTTTTCTGGAGATTCTGGGGGGTTTGACTTGGAAGTCAAATTTGGGAAAGATTTTGAAAACTTGCCATTTGAAGTAGATTTTAAAATTCAAGACATAAAAAATTTTATTTCAAATAATGAAAAGATTTCACTATCAAACCATCTTGATATTAATGAATTATCTCAAATGTTTTTTGATGAAGAATTTTTATATTTTTTGGGTGTAATTGAAACTATAGATATTTTGCCAATCCCTTCAAAAATGGTAGTTAAATTGAAAGTAGTTCTTAATGCAGAAATTACTTATTAGTATACTTTTTATAGGTTTTGTTTTAATAGAGCCATTAATTTCACAGGAAAATAAATTAGATAATATTACAATCTTTAAAGAAAAAACATCTATAGAAAATTTCAATAGAAAAAAGATTTGGTCAAATAAAAAATATTTTAACAAAAATTTTTATTTGAAGACCGGTGTTCCTTACGGACTGGGACTAGGGCTTAAAATAATTCCAGAATCCAAAAATTACCTTAAAAGCTTTTACATTGATTATTCAGATTTAAATTTAGCAGGTCTAAATGACATTATTTTAAATGAAATCAGTGAAACAGATGGTTCAAATCTAAACCTTAAACAAATTGAAATAGGCTATAATAGATTTTTCCACAGATCAAGTAAGTTTTATACTTCAATTGGTATAAATTATTGGATTTTTCAATCCAGAATTTTAAATCCAAAAATTGTGAACTTTAATGGAATTATTGATCTAAATTTCAATTCAGTACATCCAATAATAAAAATTGGATATAAAACAGGCAACAAATTTTTCTTTAAAAGTGAATTAGGATTTGCTTATTTTTTCCCAAAAAAAATTGAATTAAAAGGCAACTTTACTACATCTAGCGCATTGCTTTCTGCTAAAATTAATGTCTATCCTCACAACGCAAATATTCCTATTTTTTATAAAAGAGGGTTTTTAATCTTCAATTTGATTTGTGGATTTGGTTTTGATAAAAAATTAAAAAAATAAAATTGCTTTTTGTATTTAAACCTTTGAAGTATTAAAATGTCCTAAGATTGATAATCGATTTTTCATTTAAAAAGTTTTTAATAAGTGGCTCCCACGAATTGCGTGAGTTTTTGTTTGAGCTATTCTAAACTCATTATCCAATCGATTGATAGTGGCTTAAAAATATTTGAGGTGTAATTATCCGCTTCATAAAATATTCCAACATCACCATTACTAAGTTGTGTCATAGATGAATAAGCAGCTTCTCCTTCATAAATTACTTTAGGGCTTGACCAATTCACACCTTCATCTTCACTGTATCTAATTACTATTTCTTTTCTTTCCTCTTGATTATTTATGTTAGTTAGAAGTAATAAATTTTTGTTGTTGTAATTATATTTTAAAATACTTCCATTACATCCAGGATCAATTATATTTTCTTCTTTTTTTGATATCCATGATTTTCCATTATCATTACTAATATGAGAATATCTGTAGCCTAAATTATTAACTCTAGAATTAACCATCCAACTTCCATTATTTAACACAACAATTTTGGATTCATCGCCGGGTGATGTTGGTGTTTCTGTTATAAACCAAGTATTACCATTATCATCACTTCCAAAAACGTGTGTGCCTTTTTGAAGATTTACTAAACAATGTAGTAATGTTCCATCTTGAGTTTGAATTCCTCTGCCAGATGTAATGAACTTGAAGTCTTTTTCCCAACCAGTTTTTGAAATTTGATCAGTTATATCAATGCTTTCTGACCATGAATTACCATTATCTACTGATTTTTTATATCTCAAATAATAAATGTCTTTTTCATTATCTAGATCCATGTAATTGTAAAACATAAAAATTGTATTGGTTTTTTTATCCAAAATCATTGAAGGATCGGATGCCGATTGGCCTAAAGGATAATCAACTATAGTTTCGATATCTGTCCAATTTTTTCCATTATCTGAACTTTTTCTAATTACTATATTGATATCTCTGCTCCACTTCAAATCTCCGCAGGACGGAACTCTCTCATCTATCACAGCAATCAAATCACCATTTGAAGCTGTTATTATTGATGGTATTCTGTAACAAGATACATTAGGATTATTCTCCGCATTAAATAAATCAATTAAATCTAATTTTTGTGTTTCACAACTAACAAAAACAATAGTAATTAGAAATATTATTTTTTTCATTTTTTAAATATTGAAAACAAGAAATTTTGAGTTGTATTAAATGGCGTTTTATGATCAATTGTAAAAGATTCGATCATTTCAAATTCTGGATTGAATATTTTTTTCAATGATTCAGGTGAGTATTTAGAAACATTTAATCCACTACATTTTTCTGGACCGTTTTCTGAAAAAGCTCCTAGTATTAAATAACCCCCCTGAACAATATTTTTTTTTGCAACTTGTTTATATTTCTTAATATCTTCTTTTGAGATTAAAAAATGGAAGACTGCCCTATCGTGCCATATTGAAAAATTATTTTCTGTATTGAAATCTAAAATATTTTCTACATACCATTGTACTAAATGTTGTTTGTTCCCTAGAGAAATTTTGGATTTGGAACATGCCTCTTCTGAAATGTCTAAATATGTTAAATTTTCATATTCATTCATTATTAAAATTTTTAGAATTCTACTTCTACCGCTCCCAATATCAATAATTGAACTCGATTTGTCAGTTGAATATTTTTCAATAAGATCAATTGAGGTTTTTGGATATTCTTGAAACCAACTAACACCATCCTCATTTTTGGAAGAATAAATATTTTCCCAATGTGATTTTAAATCTAAATTCATAATTTTAAAATCACAATTTAATTAAATCAAATGAATTTTTTTGATAAACACTTTTTTGGTTATTTGCCTGATATGGTGAGAAAAATTGTAAGAGGAGTGTGTCTGATTGTACTTATATATTTAATTTTTCAGCTTGCACTTACCTTTATAATAGTTCTTTTCCTTTTTGGAATTACATCTAGATTATTATATAGATTTTTCAATTGATTGATTAAATAAAAACTCTGTTTCTTTTTTCATTTTGGGAATCGGAACATGAAAAAAAGTATGATAATTAGGATGAAGAACTAAAAGATTCATTGAGCTTATTTTCTTTCCATAATACTCTTCTAAAATAAATTTGTAAAGATTCTGTTGTAGTGCATATTTATTAAAACTATTATCAGCGATATGTGAAAGCTGATCAAAACCATATTTAAAATCACTTTGAATTAATAGCCCAGCATTATTCACAATTTTTGTGCTTCTTTTCCAATCAAATAAAAATAAATCCCCATTTTCTTTTTCATAAACCATATCAATAGTTCCAGCAAGAGTTAGCTCATCATTATAAACTCTCCATTCAGTCCTGTATGGTTTTAATTTTGGGTATTTAGATATAAATTCTTTGAAGTAGCTGAACTCAGCTGATGCTAATCTTATTTCTTCTTTATTATAAAACTTTTCAATTTGGTCATGTAAGATTAGTCCTTTTTCAGACGAATCTTTTCTTTTGATTTCCCATTGATTTAACAATACCTTTTGTTCAAAAACAACATCGGATTCTGTATATAATTCTCCTTTGTTTTCTAATTCTTCTATTGCTTTGATTCTCGACCAATGATTTGAATCAAATTCTGGAAAATGAATTTTTATAATCTCACTCACAGAAAATTTAATTTTTTCCCCTCCAACAAAATAAGAATGGTCATTTTCGATAAACTGGATTTTTTCATCTTTAGGATGAATATTTTTTCTAAAATGTTCAGCGATATGATTCAATATGCTTTAAATAATTCCTAAATTTAAACTTAATATTGAAAGCTCTAAAATTTTTATTACCCGTTTTATTTTTTCTTTTAATTTCTTGTGGAGATGATAGAAATTGTGGTGAAATTGTTCAAAAGTTTTCAGAAAATGGAAAATATTATTTCGCTATGATTGCATTTGGAGGAAGTTCATCAAGTTCTGGTGATCCTTCAGGTGGTGATGTTTTTGGAGATGCTGAAGTAACTTTAGAAGTTTATAATTCTTTTAATATTGGAGATGAATATTGTGTCAATTAAAGCTCTATGAAAAAAAAAATTTTTATTAGCCTGTTTTTATTACTGTCATGTAACGATAATGACTGTGGTGATATAGTAGATAAATATGAAAGAGATGGAAAATATTTCTTTACCCTAATCAGTGGGATTAGCAATAATAATAATAGTGAGGGAGGAGGTCAGGCTGAAGTAAGTAGAGAAACCTATGAATCCTTTAATATTGGAGAAGAATATTGTGTAAGTTAAAAATTATGAAAAAAGTATTTCTATTAATAATAGCTTTTTCAAATTTCTTGATTGCTCAAGAGGTTCAAAAAGTTGAGATTATTAAAACTGATGATCAAATTTCCAGTTTTTTTGATCAATTAGGAACAAATGAAATTAAGCTAGACTTAATCGATGTAATTGCTTATCCAGCTTTTGACATTACCTATGAAAAAATTAAAAATCCTTATAATTCTTTTGGAGCAAGCCTGTTCTTAAACTTAACTTCAGATGATGGGTCTTTGAATTGGACTGATCAATTTTCTTTGACGCCGTTCTACAGATTCTACTTTTTCAATAAAGAAGATTATGGTGGTAAAGGGTTCTTTGCAGAAGTTTTTATAAAATTTTCATCATATAATTATGATTTAGAATATTATAATTATAATCCTGATCCGACCCAGCCTGGTATTGATTACTGGGAAATTGTAACTAAAAAAAGTTTTGGAATTGCCCCAGGAGCAGGAATTGGAAGAAAATGGGTTAACAAATTGGGTTGGACTTTTGAAATTAATGTAGGAGTTGGAAGATTTATAACTAAAGAACAAATGGAGGATGCGCCGGGACCAGGTGTTAATATTTTATCATACAGACCTGAAGCTATTTTTAAAGGGGGAATCTCAATTGGCAAAAGATTCTAGTATAATAAATACTTTTTAGAATTATTATTCCAACCAGCCTGAGATTTATACTTGACAAAGTAAATTTTTAAATCTGCTTGTGATTTGTAATCGACAAAATAAATTTTTTTATCAGCATCGGATTTATAATTTACAAAATACCACAACCCATCATTTTTGATTGCCTGTGATTTGTAATCAACTTTGAATACTTTTAAATCGGCTTGTGAAACATAATCAACTACATAAACTTTAAAATCTGCTTGGGAAATATATTCAACAGAATAAATTTTTTGGGAATATGTTTTTAAACTAAATAGAATGAAAAATAATAATGCTATTCTTTTCATTTAGTAAAAATAGCCAAAATTAATTTTAAAGAATTGAACTTAACTAAATTGAAATTTCTAAATTAGATAATATAAATTATTAATATTATGAAAAGAAAAGTAGCAGCAATATGGAAAGGTGACGGTGCTGATGGAAGTGGTGTTTTAACTGCTCAAAGCGGTGCATTTACTAACTTGCCTTACAGTTTTAAAACAAGATTTGAAAATGATAATGGAGAGCTTGGCACCAATCCTGAAGAATTAATAGCAGCTGCACATGCAGGATGTTTTAACATGAAACTCAGTTTTGTATTAAATGAATCTGATTTTCACGCTGAGGAACTTAGTACTCAAGCAGTTCTAACATTTGAAGATGGAAAAATTCTTTCAATTGATTTAAATCTTAAAGCAAAAGTGCCAAATATTAGTCTTGAAAAATTTATTGAATTAGCTGAGGATGCTAAGGAAAACTGTCCAATTTCTGGAGCTTTAAACTGTAAGATTAATTTAAATGCAACTTTAATTTAGAGCTTGAGATTCATCCCATCTTCAGCTACATTATATCCTTTGCCTATAACATATTTGTATTGGTCACTCTGCTTATCAAGTAAAGGGTTTGTGTGGTTTAGATGAATGAAATAAATTTTATTTTTTTCTTTATCATCTAATGAATCAAAAAGCTGCATACTTTCGATTACAAAAGGGTGAGGAATTTCTGAAATATCTCGATAATTAACCTCTTTAGAATCATAAAAAGTTGCATCTACTAATGCGTAATCAACTTTTTTTATTTCATCAATGATTGATTTATCCCACAAATACCATTTGTCAATATCTGGAATAAATAAAGCTTTTTTATTTGGTCCGTATATTTTATAACCAACAGTTTCTGAAAACTCAGGTCTGTGAGGAACTTCAATTGGTTGAATCATTACATTTGAATCTAATGAGATCATTGAATTATTATTTAGTTCAGTAATTAAAATATTTTCTAATGAAACCAATTGGCTCCACGGTCCATTCTGCTCTAGAAATTTTTTCATTCTAGGCATTGCATAAACATTAATTGATTTAGAATTCAAAGCTTCTCTTCCAAAATACATTAATCCTGTATAGTGACCAATATGCGCATGAGTTAAAAAAATTCCTTTTAAATCATTTTTTATTCTGTCACCCATAAAATTTAGTTGTTCGTTAATATCTGGTGATGCATCAAATAAGTACGAATAATTATTGCCATTATTGATTAACATTAATGAAGTTACATAACTCTTGGATTGAGTTTCATCGCAACATAATTTATTTGATCCGAGGTGTGGTAATCCTCCATCTTGAACAACTCCTAAAACTTTCAAAGAATAGGTTGTATTTACTTGGGCAAAAGCAATCAGTGGAAGAAAAAGAATTAAAACAATTTGAATTTTAAATCTCACTTACTCAAAAATTGATTTAAGTTCAGTAGCCTCTTTTGGTTTCATTTTTCCAGCTAAAACTAAACTTAACTGTCTTCTTCTAAGAGCTGCATCATATCTCTTTTTTTCTAAATCAGTTTGAGGAACAACGTCAGGGACCATTACTGGTTTTCCATTTTTACTTAAAGCAACAAATATAAAAATTGCTTCATTCACCTTTTTCTTTTCTTTATGAGTTTTATCTTGCTTATAAACATCAATGAAAACTTCCATCGATGTATTGAAAACTCTAGAAACTTTTGCTTCGATAGTTAAGATGCTCCCTTTATAAACCGGTTCTCCAAAGGATATGTTATTAACAGAAGCAGTAACAACAACATTTTCGGAGTGCTTAATTGCTGCAATACTAGCTACTTTATCCATCCTAGCCATTAATTCACCACCAAACAATGTGTCTAAGCTATTTGTATCAGCAGGTAAAACAATGTCTGTTTGAATTGTTTTAGAATCTTCAGGAAATTTTGATTTCATATTATTCTTTTTCAAAAATCCAAGCATCTTTATTTTCAGATTTTTGAAATTTTCTTAATGCAATAACAGCATCTTTTCTATTTGAAAAATTATCAAATGAGATTGGATTTAAGCCCTTGTCATTAAGTGGAAGTTTTGTAGGATTATACCCTTTTGAAAGAAGTAAATCAAATAATTTATTTGCATTAGACTCTAACCTGAATGAGCCAGCCATAATATGATATTTTCCTGAACTTACAGGACTATTAATTTTTAAATTAATTGAAGGGAGTGTCCCAAAATCAAAAATAGCTTTTTCAGCTTTTTTTATTGACTCTGCTCTAACTTCATTTTGAAATGATATTTCTTGACTTGTTTTAAACTCATTATATCTGTTTTCAGCAAAATAAGTTCCTGCTATAAGAGCAACAAAAACAGCTGCAGTCTTTAAAAATTGAGAAGTTGAATTTCGAGATTTGGATTTAGAAAGTTTATTATATCTATTAAGTGTAGTTTCATTATATGTTAGAACATTGTTTTCTACTTTATGAATATAAATGGGCTTTAATCCGTATGAATCAGCTAAATGGTTATAATTAAAATCAGGCTTGAATACAAGTATTTTTTCTGTATTAAGACTAAACTCTCCAATTCCAACGAGGAACAGTGGCTCATTATTAATTTTTATTTTCCATTTAACAACTTCGCTATGAATCAATTCAAGTGACTTTTTAAACGAAATCTTTGACTTTTCAGAAATATAATTAGCAACTAATCCATCATTGTTTTGAATTTTAGAATTAAAAGA
>MDTB01088748.1_pt1 | contig 13464 bp, 6 predicted proteins | sample 811161 | NCBI WGS metagenome assembly MDTB01 (sample SAMN05326650, study PRJNA326480) | marine metagenome | isolation source: seawater | place: Mediterranean Sea | collected 2009
CTAAAAAACCTCCTCCTTTTAAAAATAGTTCCATATAATTTAATTTATTAGTTCAAAAATTCCTGCCGCACCCTGTCCAGTTCCTACGCACATTGTAACCATACCATATTTTTGTTTTCTTCTTTTTAATTCATGAATAATTTGTGTTGTTAATTTTGCCCCAGTACAACCTAGTGGATGTCCTAATGCAATAGCTCCTCCATTAACGTTCACAATGTCGTTATTTAAATTTAATTCTCTAATTACTGCTAATGACTGAGAAGCAAAAGCTTCATTCAATTCAATTAGTTCAATATCTTTAATATTCATGTTTATTTTATCAAGTGCCTTCGGAATTGCTTCAATTGGTCCAATACCCATATGTTTTGGTTCAACTCCTGAAACTTGATAACTTAATAGTTTAGCAATAGGCTGAATTTTTAATCTATTAATTAATTTTTCTGACATAACAATAACAAAAGAAGCTCCATCTGAAACTTGAGATGAATTTCCAGCTGTAACTGATCCTTTTTGAGCAAATACTGGTCTTAATTTTGATAATTTCTCTATTGTTGTATCCTTTCTTGCACCCTCATCTGTATCAATAACATATTCTTTACTAATTTTTTTTTCATTACTGTCTAAATAATTCTCTGATACTTTTATTGGAATAATTTCTTCTTTGAAGAAACCACTGTTTATTGCGTTAATTGCTTTTTGATGAGACTTAAATGCAAATTCATCTTGATCTTCTCTACTGATTTTGTAAAAATTAGCTATGGCTTCAGCTGTATTACCCATTCCCCAATACCAGTCTGGGTTTTTTTTTGCTATGGAGTAATTTGGTACTATTCTCCATCCACCAAATGGAATTGGTGACATAGTTTCTACTCCACCAGCAATGATACAATCTGCCATACCTGATTTAATTTTTGCAACTGCAATTGCAATTGATTCTAAGCCTGAAGAGCAAAATCTATTAATTGTCATACCAGGTACTTTTACTGTATCTAATCCTAAAAGAGAAATTATTCTTCCAATATTTAGACCCTGTTCTGCTTCGGGAGTTGCATTTCCAACAATAACATCATCAATTAAATCTTTATTTAACTGAGGATAATCTTTCATCATTTGTCTAATTAAGTCTGCAGCCATATCATCAGGTCGCATAAACTTAAACCCACCTTTTTTTGATTTACCAATTGCTGTTCTTTTAGCTTTTACTATGTATGCTTCCATAAAATTTAATTTCTTAAAGGTTTACCAGTTTTTAACATGTGTTCTATTCTTTCTAGTGTTTTTACTTCTCCACACAGAGATAAAAATGCTTCTCTTTCTAAATCTAAGAGATACTGTTCTGATACTTTTGTAGGAGAGGATAAATCTCCCCCACAAATTATATTTGCTAATTTTTTAGATATTAAAAATTCATGATCTGTAATATATCCGCCTTGTCTCATAGAATCAGCTCCAACTAAAAACATTCCAAGTCCTTGTTTCCCTAACACTTTAATATCTTTTTTCAATGTAGGTTTATTGTATCCTTTTTCAACTAAAGAAATAACTTTTAATTTAGCATCCTTGATTAATGAATTTGAGTTTATAGATATATTATCGAAACCTTTTCTTAAGTAACCTAAATCAAATGCTTCGTGTGCAGATGTGGAGACTTTTGCCATTCCTATATTTAAAAAAGATTCTTTTAATCTTGGCAATTCAATATCACCAGAATAATATGCATCGGATGCACGTAAAGCCATTTCTTTAGTTCCCCCTCCACCAGGAATAAGACCAACACCTATTTCTACTAGTCCCATATATGTTTCAGCGGAACTTTGTACTGCGTCAGCGTGCATGGCTAACTCGCAGCCACCTCCAAATGTAAAACCATGAGTTGCTACAACTATAGGAACATTTGAATATCTTAGAAGCATGGATGTTTGTTGAAATGTATGAATAGCTAAGTCCAAATCATCATATTCTTGTTCAGCAGCTAACATAAATATCATTGAAATGTCGGCGCCAGCAGAAAAATGAGTCCCTTGATTTCCAATGACTAAACCTTTATAATCTTTCTCAGTAATTGAAATGGATTCTCTTATTCCTTTAATAACATCCTCACCAATACTATTCATTTTAGTTTGGAACTCTAAGTTTAAAATACCGTCTCCGATATCAATTAAACTAACACCATTATTTTTCCAAATAGTATGTTGAGTTCTTAAGTTATTTAAGAATATAAAATTAGTTATTCCTGGTATTTTTATAAATCTTTTAGTTTTTAAATCATAATAGTGTTGAATTCCGTCTATTATTTTATAGAAGGAAAAGTTACTATCATCTAGATTAATATTATTAACCCATTCAGGAGCTCTTAGGTTATTTTCTTTAATAAGATTTAGTCCGTTTTGAAATCCAATTAAATCCCATATTTCATATGGTCCAATTTCCCATCCAAAACCATTTATAATAGCTTTATCAATTTTATATATTTCATTAGAAATCTCAGGAATTCTATTTGTAACGTATGAAAATAATGATGCAAACATTTTCTTGTAAAATATATTTTCTTTTTCATTACCCTGAATAAGTAATGGAATTCTTTTTTGTAAACTAGGTTCTTTTTTAGCAACTTTTATTGTATTAAAGCTTGGCTTTACCTTCTTTCTATATTTTAAACTTTTTAAATCTAGAGTTAAGATTTCTTTCTTACCTAATTGATTTTTAATTTTTTTATAAAAACCTTCACTAGTTTTATTACCAAGGAGATTTTTTTTGATCATTTCTTGAACAAAATCTGTGAGTTTAAATTCTTCATGGAATTCATCATTTGGGCAGTTTTCATAAATTCCATTTGCTACATGATTTACGGTATCTAATCCTACTAAGTCACATGTTCTAAATGTAGCTGACTTTGGAATACCCATAATAGGTCCAGTTAAAACATCTGTTTCTTCTACAGTTAGATCCATTTCCTTTACAATTTTGAATAGTGATGCAATATTTGCAATACCTATTCTATTAGCAATAAATGCAGGAGTATCTTTACAGCTAATTGTAGTTTTTCCTAGGAATTTTTCTCCGTAGTTAATTAAAAAATTAATGATGTCAGGTTTGGTTTTTTTTGATGGAATTATTTCTAACAATTTCAAATATCTAGGGGGATTGAAAAAGTGTGTGCCACAAAAATGTTCGCAAAAATCTTCACTTCTATTTTCAATCATACTATTAATTGGGATACCAGACGTATTTGAGCTTATTAAAGATCCTTTTTTTCTATACTTATCTATTTTTTCAAAAACAGTATTTTTTATTTCTATTTTTTCGATAACAACTTCAATTATCCAATCAGCTGTCTCAATTTTTTTTATATCATCATCTAGGTTTCCAATATCTATTTTCTCAGCAAATTTTTTTTTATATAACGGAGATGGTTTAGATTTAATAGTATTAGCTAATGAAGAAGAGACTATTTTATTTCTAAAAATCAGATCTGTTTCTTTAATACCTTTTTTAATTTCTTTATCACTTAATTTATTAGGGACTATATCTAATAATAAAACGTTGACTCCAATATTTGCAAAATGGCATGCAATTGATGATCCCATTATTCCTGAGCCTATAATTGCAACTTTGTTTATGTTTCTTTTCATTTGATAATTATAATTTAATTTGAATATATTTTATTATATAAATCTTTATATTTTTCTAAAACATTTCTTCTTTTTAATTTTAGAGTTGCAGTTAATTCCCCCGTATCTGGGCCCCAAATTTTAGATAATAATTCAAATTTTTTAACTTGTTCGTATTGATTAAAGTTGCTATTATACTTGTCGATTTCGAGAGAATATTTTTCTAAAACAGCTTCTTTCATAATAATATCTTCATTATTATTAAATGAAATATTATGATTTTCACACCATTTTTTTAATATTTCAAAGTCTGGAACAATTAATGCAGCAGGGTGTTTTTCATTTTCTCCAATAACAATAATTTGTTCAATAAACATTGATTGCTTGAATTTATTTTCCATTACTTGAGGGGCTATGTACTTTCCGCCGGATGTCTTAAATATTTCTTTTTTTCTGTCAGTAATTTTTAGATATTTCCCGTCTACAAGTTTACCAATATCACCAGTATGAAACCAATTTTCTTTATCAATAACTTCTTTAGTTTCTTCAGGTTTATTATAGTATCCTCTCATTACATTTGGACCTTTAACTAAAATTTCTCCCTCTCCCTCACGCATTCCATCTTCATGATTAATTTTAACTTGAACTCCAGAAATAATTTCTCCAACTGTGCCATAACATGGTTTTTTTGAATGAGCTAGATTTACAGAAATAACAGGTGATGTTTCTGTTAACCCATACCCTTCGCTAACTGGCATCTTAGCTGCAGTAAATACTCTTGCAAGTCTTTCTTGAAGAGCAGCGGAACCTGATATAATCATCCTTACGTTACCACCCACAGCTTCCCGCCATTTTTTAAAAACTAATGCATTAGCTATTTTCAATTGAAACTCATACCATAAGCCATTCTTCCCATTATATTCATGTCTTAAACCTAAATTTAGTGCCCAAAAAAATAGATTTTTTTTGAAACCCGTTAGATTTTTTCCTTTTGTAAGTATTTTGTCGTAAACTTTTTCAAGTAATCTTGGTACCGTTGGCATAACAGTTGGTTGTATTTCTTTAAGGTCATTTCCAATGTTTTCTATACTTCCATAGTATATTGAAACCCCTTTAAAAAGATAATAATATTCTAGCATTCTCTCAAAAATATGGGATAAGGGTAAAAAGCTAATTCCTCTGTCAGATTTACCTAAGTCAAGTAAATTTTCAATAGCATAAAGTTGGCTTAATATATTGCTATGTGTAAGCATAACACCTTTTGGATTTCCAGTAGTCCCCGAAGTATATATAAGGGTAAATAAATCGTTTTCAGAAATTGAATTTTGAATTCCTTCAACTTCATCTTTTTTTGGGTTAATCAGCCCTAATTCAATTACTTCATTCCAGCTTTTAACATTTGAAATATTTTCAAAAGAATAAATATGTTCTAAACTTTCAATTTCTTTATCTAATCCTTTAATCTTGTTATAAACTTCTTCGTTTTCAATAAAGAGTAATTTAGCTTCACTATCATTTATAATATACTTATAATCAGCTCTCGTTGAATTAGCGTATAGGGGCGTATTTATAGCTCCTATTTTGTTAATACCCATATCGGTTAAACTCCATTCAGGTCTATTATTTGATATAATACATATTTTATCATTTTTTGTTAGTCCTAAATTAATTAGGCCGTATGCAATTGAGTCAGATGTTTGAATATATTCACTGCAACTATATTTTCTCCATTTGCCATTATTTTTTCCAGCAAGCATATCATCTTTATCGTAGAGATCCGCATATCTTCTATCTAATTCATATATTTTTAAGTTTTCCATAATTTTTTTTGTAAGGGCTATTTATATATAAAATTAAAAAAATAATAATTTAAAAAGATGAATATTTATTTATATATTCTATTAGTTTTTAAAATATTTATTTTAATGGAAAACAAATCAATATTACAAGGCTCAGTTAATGAGGCTACTGAAATGGGATTGCTTGTTGAAGAATATGCAAAAATATGTACCATTTTAAGTCGAACTCCAAATTTCACAGAACTATCTATATTTTCTGTAATGTGGTCTGAACATTGCTCTTATAAAAATTCAATTTTTTGGTTAAAAACTTTACCAAAAGATGGTCCACGTATTTTAATCAAAGCAGGTGAGGAAAATGCAGGTTTAGTAGATATTGGAGATGGTTTAGCTTGTGTTTTTAAAATAGAATCTCATAATCATCCTTCTGCTCTAGAACCATATCAAGGAGCTGCTACAGGAGTTGGAGGTATTAATCGTGATATTTTTACCATGGGAGCAAGACCAATTGCTCAGCTAAATTCTCTTAGATTTGGTGAAATTAATTTATCCCATACTAGGTGGCTAGTTAAAGGAGTAGTAAAGGGAATTGGTGACTATGGTAATTCATTTGGTATTCCTATTGTTGGGGGCGAAACATATTTTGATAAAAGTTATAACTCAAATCCTTTAGTTAATGCTTTTTCTGCAGGAATTGTCAAAACTAAAAATGTAATTTCTGCAACAGCAAAAGGTGAGGGTAATCCTGTTTTTATTGTAGGTTCATCAACTGGTAAGGATGGTATTAATGGAGCTGCATTTGCTTCAAAAGATCTTACTGAAAATTCATCTGATGATATTCCCTCAGTTCAAGTTGGAGATCCATTTCAAGAAAAATTATTATTGGAAGCAACAATGGAGCTTAGTAAGACTGATGCAATTGTTGGAATGCAGGATATGGGTGCTGCTGGTATTATTTGCTCAAGTTCAGAAATGAGTGCTGCTGGAAACTGTGGTATGGAAATAAATTTAGATTTAGTTCCATTAAGACAAAAAAATATGGAGCCATATGAAATTCTCTTATCAGAATCTCAGGAAAGAATGTTAGTTGTTGTTAAAAAAGGAAGAGAGAAAGAAGTCAAAAAGATTTTTGATAAGTGGGATTTAAATTGTAAAAAAATAGGAATTATAACAAGAAAAAAAGATGTTGTTTTTTATTCAAAAAAGATAAAAGTTGCTCAGATACCAGCTGACTCATTAGTCTTAGGTGGTGGTGCTCCGATATATGAGCGAGAATACAGTATACCCTCTTATTATTCGGAATTTAAAAAATTTGATATTAATTCTGTAAGTATACCAGAAAACATTATTGATTATGCGTATAAATTGTTAAGCTTACCTAATATTTCTTCAAAAAAATGGATTTATAATCAATACGATTCTATGGTAGGTACAGTTAATATGTCTACTAATTCACCAACTGATGCAGCGATTGTTAATATAAAACACAGCGAAAAAGCACTTGCTTTAACTGTTGATTGTAACTCTAGATATGTTAACTCTGATCCTGAAATTGGAGCCCAAATAGCTGTTGCGGAATGCGCTAGAAATATAATTTGTTCTGGAGGTCAACCTGCAGCAATAACAAATTGTTTGAACTTTGGAAACCCATATGATAAAGAGGTTTATTGGCAATTTGTCTCAGCTATTAAAGGAATGACAAAGGCATGTAAAAAATTTAAAACACCTGTTACTGGAGGAAACGTAAGTTTTTATAATCAAACACATAAAAATGATACTGTTCAGCCTTGTTTTCCTACCCCAACTATTGGTATGGTTGGTATTTTAGAGGATAAGAATAAGTTTATGACTTTAGATTTTAAAAAAGAGGGAGATTTAATTTATTTAATTGGTCCTTCAAAGGATGATATATCATCTTCAGAATACTTAGTTAATATTCTTAATATAGAAAACAGCTCTAGTCCCTTTTTTGATTTAGATATTGAGTATAAACTCCATCAAGTTATATCCAAATTAATTTCAAATGAAATTCTCCAATCAGCTCATGATGTTTCTGAAGGTGGTTTATTTGTTACTCTTGCAGAATCTATGATTCCTAGAAAATTAGGATGTGAGATTTATACAGATCCTAATTTTAGACAAGATGCATATTTATTTGGAGAGTCTCAGAGTAGGGTTGTTGCAAGTTTAGATAAAAGTAAAGAAAAAGAATTTTTATCATTATTACGAAAAAGTAAATTTCCGTTTTATAAGTTAGGAGAAGTTTCATCAGGTAAAGTATTGATTGATGATGTTGATTTTGGAAATATTAAAAAGTTAGAGTCCGTTTATACTAATTCTTTTAGTAAAAACTTTAATTAATTTTCATGATAAATACTTTTTTTGATACCTCTTTGGAATTCCTTAAAGGTGTTGGCCCAATAAAATCAAAATTATTATTTAAAGAACTAGGGCTTAAGACTTATAGAGATTTAATATATTTTTTTCCATTTAGATATACAGATAGAAGTAAATATCTCAATATTAATCAAATTCAATCTGTTAATATTGATGTCCAACTAAAAGGAAAAATTAGTCAAATTGAAATTATAGGATCTGGGAGAAAAAAGAGATTAATTTTTAAGTTTGAGGACTCTACAGGATCAATAGAACTAGTTTTTTTTAAAAGAATTTCTTGGATTAAAAAATTTATAAAAAAAGATCAAATATATGTTGTATTTGGTAAGCCAAATAGTTTTAATTCAAAGTTTTCAATTATTCACCCTGAAATTGAATTATATGAAAAATTAAAGAATTTGCCTCAACAAAGTTTTTGTCCTGTTTATCATTCTACTGAATTATTAAGGAAAAATAATCTCAATAGTAGAGGTATTCTTAAGTTAATGAATGAATTGTTTATTAAGTCTAAAAAATTAATAGAAGAGGAAAACTTATCTTATAATATTATTAAAAAAAATAATTTACTAAAAAGAAGTGAAGCTGTATTTAATATTCATTTTCCAGAAAATGAAAATTTACTTAGCAGGGCTATTTATCGAATGAAGTATGAAGAATTATTCTTTCTACAATTATCTATTTTAAAGAATAAATCAATTAATCATAAAAACAAGTCCTTTAAGTTTAGAGAAATTGGCAAACATTTTAATTCTTTTTTTTATGATTCTTTATTATTTGAGTTAACTGGAGCTCAAAAAAAAGTAATGAAAGAAATTCGTAAAGATTTATTAAGCGGGTTTCAAATGAATAGACTTGTCCAGGGTGATGTTGGTTCTGGTAAAACTATAATTGCAATAATGTCATTTATGATTTGTGCTGATAATGGATTTCAATCTTGTTTAATGGTACCCACAGAAGTTTTAGCCTTTCAACATTATAATAGCTTGACTTCTTTATGCTCTAATTCTAATTTAAATATTGCCTTACTTACTGGCTCAACAAAACTCTCTGAAAGAAAGGAGATATTAGAAAAATTAGATAACGGAAATATAAATATTATTGTTGGAACACATTCTTTAATTCAACCAAACATTAAATTTAAAAACCTAGGCTTAGTTGTTATTGATGAGCAGCATAAATTTGGTGTAGCCCAAAGAGCAAGTTTATCTCAAAAGGGAATTAATTCCCCTCATATTTTAATATTAACTGCAACTCCTATACCAAGAACTTTAGCCATGACTTTTTATGGTGATTTAGATGTTTCAGTTATCGATGAAATGCCACCAGGTAGAAAACAGATTAAGACAGTACATAAATTTGATAAGGACGATGATGCAATTTTATCATTTTTACTAGATAAAATTAAGCAAGGAGAACAAGCTTATGTTATTTTTCCTCTAATAGAGGAAAGTGAAAAGTTAGATTATAAAAATTTAATTTCAGGTTTCAATAAACTTCAAAATTATTTTTCGCAACATAATATCTCTCTTTCAATGCTACACGGAAAAATGAAAAGTGATGAGAAAAATGAACAAATTGAAAGGTTTGTTCAGAATAAATCTAAAATTATGATATCTACAACTGTAATTGAGGTAGGGATAGATGTTAAAAATGCTTCAATAATGGTAATTGAAAATGCAGAGAGATTTGGTCTTTCGCAATTGCATCAACTTCGAGGAAGAGTTGGTAGGGGAAATTTACAATCATATTGTATTTTAAAAACTCCATATAAACTAACTCATGACGCTAAATATAGAATGAATATTTTAGTAGAATCATCTGACGGATTTGAAATATCAGAGGCTGACTTAAGATTAAGAGGTCCGGGTGATATGTTAGGTACACGGCAGAGCGGAATGTTAAATTTAAAAATCGCAAATTTAGTTAAGGATGGAAATATTTTAACGATAGCTCGTCATGATGCTCAAAATATTTTAGATGAAGATTTTAATTTGATTGATATTCAAAACAAATCCATAAACAGATATTTTGCAAAAAATCTTCATCAAAAAATAAAATGGATGAAAATATCTTGATAATCGAAATAAATGAATAATTAATTTTTTTACATTTACTGCAAATCTTTTTAAATGAAAATATCATATAATTGGTTAAAGGACTATATAAAATTTGATAATTCTTCAGAAGAAATTTCTGATATATTGACAAATACTGGATTAGAAGTTGAGAAATGTAGTCCAAGATTTAAGGATGTAGATTCATTTAAGAAATTAATTATAGGCAAAATTACATCTATTGAGCCTCACCCTAATGCTGATAAGTTAAAAATAACCAAAGTTGATATTGGAACAAATGTTTTAAATATTATTTGTGGAGCTAATAATATAAAAAAACATGATTTTGTTGTTGTTGCTATTTGTGGTGTAACATTAATTAATTTAGATGGCGAGATTTTGAATATCAAAAAAACAAAAATTAGAGGCGAGTTTTCTGAAGGAATGTTGTGTTCAGAGTTTGAAATAGGTTTAGGGTATAGTAATAGTGGTGTTATTACTTTATCTAAAAAAAATGATATTAAGGTTGGTCAGTTAGTTTGGGATTATTTTGATTTAAAGCAAGATTATATATATGAAATAGGCTTAACACCAAATAGAACTGATGCTTTTGGTCACATTGGATGTGCCCGTGACATATTAGCTGTCCTTAATTTATCTAAAAATAAAACCAAGCTCAATATTCCTGAACTTAAATTTAAAGTTGATAATAATGATTTGCCATTTTCCATTTCCATTGACACACCTAAATTATGTCCAAGATATTGTGCGATTACTTTACAAAACGTACAAATTGAGGAGTCACCTTATTGGCTAAAACAAAAGTTAATTTCTATTGGTGTAAAACCTATAAATAATATTGTTGACATTACAAATTTTGTTTTATTCGAAACTGGTAGTCCTTTACACGCTTTTGATTATGATAAAATTGATTCGAAGTCTATTTTTGTAGGAAATCAAACTAACTTTTCTAAGTTTACTAAACTAACAGGCGGTAATATAGATTTACATAATGATGATTTGTTAATTTATGATAAAAAAGAACCTTTATGCTTAGCTGGTGTTATTGGTGGATCTAGTTCTTCGATTTCTAGTCAAACTAAAAATATTTTTCTTGAGTCTGCCTTTTTTTCTCCTAATACTATTAGAAAGACATCAAAAAGACACGGTGTTTTAACCGATTCTTCATATAGATATGAAAGAGGAGTTGATATTGACAACTGTTTATTTGCTTTAAAAAGAGCATCTACACTAATAAAAATGATTACTAATGCCAATATAAGTTCTGATATATATGATTATTATGAGAATAAAAATAATCATATTAATATAATATCTTTTTCACACTCTAGATTAACTAAACTTTTAGGATATGAAATAGATCTTTTGAAGACAAAAGATATTTTAACAGACCTAGGTTTTGACATTATAAGTTTAAATAAAAAATCAGAATTTAAATTAAAAGTTCCTAATTACAGATATGATGTGACAAGAGAAATTGATGTTTTTGAAGAGGTTTTACGAATTTATGGATATAATAATATTCCAAAGTCAAATAAAGTTTCATTCCCTTTAAATTCTAGTGTTAGTTCGTACAAGAATTATGATTTAAAAAACAAAGTTTCTGACTCTTTACGTAATAGTAGTTTTTTTGAAATAAAAAATAACTCTTTAGTTAGTTATGATTTATTAAAAAAGATTAATACAGATAATAATTTAGTAAAAATTTTAAATGCATCAAGTAATGATCTCAACGTTTTGAGAAATAATTTATTTTTAGGAGGATTAGAGTCAATCAAATATAATTTAAATAGGCAAAATAAAAATTTACGTTTTTTTGAATTTGGAAATATTTATTTTTCAGAAAATGAAAATTATATACAAAAAATGAAGTTAGCATTATTTTTATGTGGTAACTCTAGTTCAGAAAGTTGGGTTGGAAAAACATATAAAATGGATATATTTTGGGCAAAAGGCTTTGTTATGAAATTATTTAAACATATTAATATCGAACTAAATTCTGAAATTAAAAATGATTCTATTTGGGGTGAGTATTTATCATTTTTTTCATCTGAAAATGAAATTGTTTCTTTGAAAAATATACCGTTAAATATTTTAAATCTTTTTGGTATAAAAGATAATGTTGTATTCGTAGATTTTAATTGGGAAGAATTTGTAAAATATTCAGATTCTGATAAAATTAGATTTACTCAAATACCAAAGTTTCCAAGAGTCAGAAGAGATTTGTCTCTCTTAATTGATAAGGATATCTTATTTGAAGATTTAAGAAGAGAAGCTTTTAGTTATTCAAAAAAATTATTATGTGATGTCGTTATTTTTGATTCTTTTTACTCTAAAGAATTAGGTGACAAAAAATCATATGCCTTAGGTTTTATCTTTCAAAACCCTTCTAAAACTCTTACTGACAAAGTTGTTAATTTAGAAATTAAGAAAATTTTTATGGCTTTAAAAGATAAGTTTAATGTTGATTTAAGGGATGGTGAGCTACCTTAATAATATAAATCAACATCTTTTTTTGTTATTGTTTCAGATGATAGTATAATTAATCTTTCAATAACATTTCTTAACTCTCTAATATTCCCAGTCCAATCCTTTTCTTGAAGAAAAAGAGTTGCCTCATTATCAATGCTTTTTGTATTGATTCCTTGTTCTTTACATATTAATTCAATAAAGTATTTAATTAATAAAGGAATATCTTTTTTTCTATCTCTGAGCGCAGGCACTTTTATTTTAATTACACTGAGTCGATGATATAAATCTTCTCTGAATCTTCCCTCATCAATTTCTTTTTTTAAATCTTTATTAGTTGCCGCTATAACTCTAACATTAATATCTATACTTTTTTCTCCGCCAACTCTAGTGATTTTATTTTCTTGTAATGCTCTTAAAACCTTTGCTTGAGCAGAAAGGCTCATGTCACCAATTTCATCTAGAAAAATTGTACCCTCATCAGCAATTTCAAATTTACCTTTTTTTTGTTTATGGGCTGAAGTGAATGAGCCTTTTTCGTGGCCAAATAATTCACTTTCAATTAATTCGCTTGGAATCGCAGCGCAATTAACTTCAATCATAGGAATTTTATTTCTATTACTATTTTCATGAATTGATAGTGCTACTAGTTCTTTTCCAGTTCCGTTTTCCCCTGTAATTAATACCCTGCTGTTTGTTGGGGCAATTTTGTTTATAATTTCTTTTACATTTATTATGGGCTGTGACTCGCCAATCATTTTATGTGAAAGATTTTTAATTTTATTTTTTAGTATTTTATTAGTGTTTTCTAGATTAGAAATATTTAATCCATTTCTTACTGCAGTTAATAATCTATTCAAATCAGGTGGTTTAGAAATGTAATCATATGCGCCATTTTTTATACACTCAACCGCTGTTTCAATATCACCATGTCCTGAAATCATTATAAATGGAACTTCATAGTCTAATTCTTTTGATCTTTTTAAAACATCTAATCCATCCATTTTTGGCATCTTTATGTCACATAGTACTAAATCATATTTTTTTGAAAATAATAGGTTGATTCCAATTTCTCCATTTTCAGCTTCGTCTATTTTATAGCTTTTATTTTCA
>MDTB01072079.1_pt1 | contig 13463 bp, 9 predicted proteins | sample 811161 | NCBI WGS metagenome assembly MDTB01 (sample SAMN05326650, study PRJNA326480) | marine metagenome | isolation source: seawater | place: Mediterranean Sea | collected 2009
ACCTCCATGCCAAAAATCTTAGCCATGGTTGCCAACTTTTTCCCGACCCTTCCATACCCTAGTATTAATAGTTTCTTTCCTAGTAATTCTCGAGACTCTAGTTTATTTCTATAGCTCCAGGGACCGCTCCTGACCGCCTCATCACTCTTAATTAGCCTCTTAAATGAGGCCAAAATAAGTGCCATCGAATGTTCAGCAACCGAATGTGAATTAACATCACCTACAATTGTGAGCAAAATCTTTTTGTCTGTAAGTGCAGATACATCAACCGCATCGTAACCCACACCATGTCTGGAAACTATTTTTAAATTTTTAGCATTAATGATGTCCTCTTTTCTTAATGGCTGAGTTCTTATGATCAAGGCATCAGCATCTTTAATAAGCTCTCTATAGGTTAAATCTTCATTATCTCTAAGGTAAGTAATATTAAAGTCCTTCCTAGAAGAAAGAATTTTTATTCCTGTCTCATGAATAGCACCAGCGACAACAACATGTGGCATTAATAACCAGCCTCATCTGACTCTAACGAACTTTTCTCTTTGAAAACTTCAGGCAACAGCTCTCTTAACTCAAGTATACTATTTCTCGCTGCACTTGCCAGCAGTCTAGCGTCCGAACCGACTGTAGTCATATCAAAGCCCCAATTGATTGCCTCAGCTGCATATTTTGAAGAACCACAATGCAATCCTGCCACAATTCCTGCTTTTTTTGCAGCCTCCAAGACACTCTTAATAGCTAGTTTCATTTCCGGTTCTTCTCGATCAAAGCCTGGCGGTAATTTGCCATTGCCGATTCCAAGCGATAGATCTGAAGGGCCAATATAAATCCCATCAAGACCTGGTGTTGAAACTATACTCTCTAAGTTTTCCATCGCCTCTGCAGTTTCAATCATTGCGAGGCAAAGTACCTCCTGATTAGCTTCATTATAATAATTGTTACCGTACGAATATACGGCTCTGGTTGGGCCAAAACTGCGCATACCAAGAGGTGGATAGCGACAAAATGAAACAAACTTTTCAGCTTGTAGTCTATTGCTAACCATCGGACATATGATGCCCAATGCCCCACCATCAAGAGCTTTCATGATAAGAGCTGGTTCAAGCCAAGAAACCCTAACTAAGGGTGTTATCGGATAAGCTGCTACTGCTTGGAGTATCCTAACCATTTCAGAATAATCAATAACACCATGCTGAATATCGATAGTTAAACTATGATAGCCTTGAGATGCCATTACTTCAGCACCAAACGCACTTGGGATTGAAAGCCACCCATTTATTGTAGTACCCCCTGAAGACCATATTCTTTTAAGTTTATTTTTACCCATTTTTTAACCTCTATTATAATGATTCATTTCAATAATTTCATTTACTTTAACGACTCTATTCTGTTTCAGTGATAGATAGGCAGCCTCCGCAAGGATTAAAGCCTTTCGACCATCCTCAAATCCAACTTTAGCTGGTTTTCCAATCTTTATTGAATCTACAAAAGCATTTAATTCCGCTCTAAAAGACTCTGAGTACCTTTCAATAAAAAAATATTGAAACGGTTCAGATATTTGCGAACCATCCTTATTGAATATTTGCATTGAATTTGGAGTTTTATTATTACTCTGCACCATACCGCATGATCCTAATAATTCTACTCTTTGATCATATCCATAAACCGCTGTTCTAGAATTATTTATAAAACATTGTTTTCCACTTTCGGTTCTTAAAATTATCATTGCACTATCATGATCCCCTAATTCACTCATTAATGGAGGATCTATTAAGCCTCCAGCAATTGCAAAAACATCTTCAGGCTCTTCTTCTAACATAAACCTTGCTAAATCAAAATCATGGATGGTCATATCGCGAAACAAGCCACCTGCAGTTTCATAATAACTACGCGATGGCATTTCTGGATCCCTTGACGTTATAAGCACTTGATGCAAATCTCCAATTTTACCTTCCTGGAATACTCTCTTGGCAGCAAGATGACCTGGATCAAATCTCCTGTTAAAACCCATTTGGATAAGCACTCCAGAATTTTTGATTTTCTTATAAATCTCGTTCACTCGCTTTAGATTTAAATCAATAGGTTTTTCACATAGCACTGGCTTTTGACTAGCAACTGCCCTTTCTATATAGTCAGCGTGAGTAGGAGTTGATGAAGCAATTAATATTGCATCAATTTGATCACTCTGAAAAATTTCATCAATGTCAGAAATTTTTTTTGCAGAGAATTTCTTTGCTACTGACACAGCCAAAGCAGAATTTATATCGTAGACACATGAAAGTTCTACTTCTGAATTAGCGGTAATATTTCCAGCATGCAAACAACCAATCCGTCCACAACCTAAAAGAGCAAATTTCAGCATTAGGTAATCTCCATTACATCACAAAAATTTTTATTATTCTAAATATCATATTTTCATCTTAATTAACTTATGAAATCTTGAATAGAGCTTTATTTCGATTGCCATTAATTTTAATTTTTTATAGATACGCTAATAGAAGTTTCTTTAGGAGTAAAAGGCAATGGAAAAAACTATGCGTATGACAATGGCAGAGGCAACAATAAAGTATCTATGCAGCCAAGCAACAGAAATCGAGGGGGCTAAAGTTCCACTTTTTGCAGGGGCTTTCGGTATATTTGGGCATGGAAATGTAACTTGCCTTGCTGGAGCTCTGGAAAGAGCTCAGAATAAATTGCCCACATGGAGAGGGCAAAATGAGCAATCGATGGCATTGGCAGCAATAGCATTTAGCAAAGCTAAGAAACGACGTCAAATAATGATAGCGACGTCTTCCATCGGTCCAGGAGCAACAAATATGGTAACTGCAGCAGGTTTAGCACATGCCAACCGACTCCCGATTCTTATCATTTCTGGTGATGTATTTTCGAATAGAAGACCGGACCCAGTTCTTCAACAGGTGGAGCATTTCAATTCACCATCAACTACGGTCAACGACTCTTTTCGAGCTGTCACCCGCTATTGGGATAGAATTACTCACCCTGAACAAATAATTTCCTCATTACCTCAAGCAGTCGCTGCAATGTTAGACCCAGCCGATTGCGGGCCAGCTTTCATTGGTCTATGCCAGGACACTCAAGAGCTCTCATTCGAATACCCAGTTGAATTCTTTGCGGAAAGAATCCACCATGTACCACGCCCTCGCCCTGACATTAAACAACTTAATCAAGCTTTAGAGATCATTAAAACTGCAAAACGACCATTAATTATCTCGGGTGGTGGAGTAATATATTCCGGTGCAGAGAAAGAAGTTTCAGACTTCGCAAATCAACACGGAATTCCAATTGCGGAAACTATCGCAGGAAAAGGATCAATGACCCATAATTCGCCCCTGCACGTTGGCCCTATTGGGATCATTGGTTCTTCGTCAGCAAACTTAATGGCTGCAAACGCAGATGTCGTTATAGCAATTGGAACAAGATTACAAGATTTTACTACTGGTTCTTGGACGGCATTTGCACATGATGCTACATTTGTTTCGATAAACACCGCCAGATGGGACGCAACAAAGCATTTAGCTATTGCCGTTGTAGGCGATGCCCGGGAAACAATTAAGGAGCTTAATGCTTATCTCTTTGGTAATGTTGAAGGTTTAGATGGAGGCAAGAAGAACATTAAATTTAAGGGCTCAGATATAAAAAACTGGAGTGCCGATGAAAATTGGAAACAGAAAGGTGCAGAAGCGTTTAAATCTTGGAATAATTTACTTACAAAGCTTCAAGCTCCCACTAATGCTAAGTTACCCTCTTACGCTCAAGTTGTGGGTATAGTAAACGATTTAGCAGACCCACAGGATACACTGGTAACTGCCGCTGGAGGACTACCTGGTGAAGTATCAAAAGGGTGGCGAGTAAAAAATCCCAATACATTCGATTGTGAGTTTGGTTTTTCATGCATGGGTTATGAAATTGCCGGAGGTTGGGGACATGCTATTGCAAAAAATGGTGACGGCGTTCCCATTGTAATGACTGGAGACGGCTCCTATCTGATGATGAATTCAGATATATATTCAACTGTCTTAACCGGACACAAAGTTATTATTATTGTCTGTGATAATGGCGGTTTTGGGGTTATCAATCGCCTTCAGAATTTTAAGGGCGAAAAGTCATTTAATAATTTGATAAAAGATTGTCACATAAAAGAACCATTTTCCGTAAATTTTGCTCAGCACGCCACCTCAATGGGAGCATTAAGTCGACACTGTAATGGCCTCACTGACTTAAGTGATGCACTAAAGTGGGCAAAAACAACAGATAGAACTACGGTGATTTCCGTAAAAACTGATCCGTATATTTGGACTCCGGGCGACGCCGAATGGGATGTTGGTGTACCAGAAATATCAGAGCGAAAGGCCGTAAGAGAAGCACGTAAAACCCAAGAAAAAATTAGAAATAAACAGAGGTTAGGAGTCTAAATCATGAGGGCCTATCTAGGAATAGCACCAATAGCCTGGTCAAATGATGACTTACCTGAGCTAGGTGGAAAAACAACGCTCGAAACCTGTTTAAAGGAATCTAGAGAAGCTGGTTTTAGTGGGGTTGAAACTGGCGGGAAATTTCCCAAGAATCCTGGAGAACTAGATAAAGTTTTGAAGAAGCATAACCTGTTATTATGTGGCGGTTGGTATTCTGGTACTTTGTTGGATACAGATTTAGAAGAGCAGAAAGATTTGGTATTAGAACAACTTGACTTATTCAAGCAACTAAAGGCACCATGCCTAGTATATGGTGAAACTGCAGGAACTATTCAAAACATTAGGAATGCACCTCTGAATACAAGAAGAACGTTAGATGATTATGACTTAAAAGTTTACGGAAAAAAAATTACCCTATTTGCGGAGTGGTGTAATGAAATGGGTATGCCGATTAGTTTCCATCATCACATGGGAACCGCAATTGAAACTGAGCATGATGTCGATCGTTTAATGAATTACTCAGGTGAAGCTCTTAAGCTACTCTGCGACGCAGGGCATATGGCCTTTGCAGGAGGTCATACCGTATCTTTGATTGAGAAACATTCTAATAGAATATCACATGTACATGCTAAAGACGTTAGACTTGAAATAATAGAGAAACTAGACAGAAATAAAGAAAGTTTTCTCGACGCTGTTCTTAAAGGAGCTTTTACTGTACCGGGAGATGGATCCTTGAACTTTAACGAAATTATTTTTAAATTAGCAGATTATGGATATGAGGGTTGGTTTGTAGTAGAAGCTGAGCAAGATCCTGCAATGGCTCCACCTTTTGAATACGCTTGTATCGGTCACAAAGCACTAGTTAAAGCTCTAAAAAATGCCGGCTATGTTATTCATGACGGTTTTAACGCATAAAACAACTCTTTTAGAGTCATAGGACTTATAAAATCACAAATTTATAAAAAGATTATCATTTAAGAATAAGGATCACCCATGCTAACACTTTACTATTCAAAGAATTCATGTGCGTTTGCAGCACACGTGGTTCTTGAAGACGCCAAGGCACACTATAAAATTATCCATATCAATCTTCAAAAGGATGACCAAAATTCTGCTACTTATAGAAAAATAAATGCAAAGCAGAGAGTTCCAACCTTAGTTACCCGATCAGGTCCATTGACTGAAACGCCAGCAATAATGGTATATATTGCCCAAGAGCATCCTGGTGCAAACCTTTTACCCTCTGATAATTTCAGATTTGCAGAGATGCAAAGCTTCAATAACTATTTATCCTCTACTGTTCACGTCGCTCATGCACACAAACATCGTGGGAAACGCTGGTCAAAAGATGAAAAATCACAGAAAAGCATGACAGAAAAAGTGAAAGAAAACATGACAAGTTGTGGTGAATTGATTGAGGGCCAACTTCTCAAAGGGCCCTGGGTATTAGGAAATCAGTATACTATTTGCGATCCATATCTAGCAGTAATTACTCGTTGGCTTAAAGATGATGGAGTGAATATCTTAAAATTCCCAAGAATTATGGAACATAATCAAAGATTTCAAGAACGTGACTCAGCAAAAAAAATAATAAGAATTCATAATTCCTAAACAAAATGAGTCTACTCTCAAAATTAAATAAAAATCTCTATTAGATTGGTTACCTACTTTATATTTATTAAGTTCAAACTAAGGTTACTGTCTTAATGCACTATGGTAAATAAGATTTGTTTACATAAATATGAGCTTCTAAATTAAAAACAATAGCAATAATTTAGAATTAGAACTTTCTTGACATAGATATTTTTCTGGATTGTAGTTTTTACAAAAATTAATTTAATTTAGTTGAAAGTTGGAAATTAAATAGGAAATTGACCCGAACCCAAGCCAATTCATTAAGATAAATTGTTTATGTCTTTTCTCATTAAGAAATTACCAGAGAACTAACAACTTTATCTCATTTATTAAAGGATATATTGAGAAAATAATGGAACCAAAAAAAGTTCAAAAAGATAAGATGATAGCACATGATTTCAATGACAAAAAACTACCAAGCCATTCAAAAGTAGTTATCATCGGAGGTGGAATTGTAGGATGTTCAATTTTATTTCATTTGGCAAAATTTGGTTGGAAGGATGTAATACTTCTTGAGAGAGCTGAATTAACATCTGGGTCATCTTGGCATGCTGCGGGACAAATTCACACCATAAGTTCAGATCCAAATATTTCTAAACTTCAGAGTTATACTATCGATTTATATAAGGAAATTGAAGAACTCTCTGGGCATTCTGTTGGATTAAACATCACAGGAGGTTTCTATCTTGCATCTAATAAAGTTTGGTACGATTACCTTAAACGAGAGCGATCAAAAGCTAGATATATGGGTTTAAACCAAGAATTTATCAGTCCCAAGGAAGTAGCCGAGCGTCATCCGCTTATTGACCCTAAACACTATATTGCCGCTCTTTGGGATGATCAAGATGGTGATCTAGATCCGTCAGGTGCCACATATGCTTTTGCTAAAGCGGCACAAAAATATGGAGCAAAATTCTTCACCCATACACCAGTACAAAAAACAAACCAACGATCAGATGGTAGCTGGGATATAAGCTCTCCCAATGGTACTATTAATGCTGAATATTTAGTAAATTGTGCTGGTTTATGGGCACGAGAAGTCGGTCAAATGCAAAATGTAAACTTCCCCGTTCAACCAATGGAACATCATTACCTTATTACTGAAACCATTCCTGAAATCCAAACTCGCATGATTGGCAAAAAGCCCAAGCGATTGCCCTCAGGTATTGATTATGAAGCTAACATTTATTTTCGTCAGGAACAAAATGGTATGCTACTAGGAACTTATGAACCTAAGGGGACCCCGTGGAAAGTTAGTGGCACACCCTTAGACTTTGGACATGAATTGTTACAACCTGACCTGGATCGCATAGGTGACCGTTTAGAAATGTCTTTTGAGCGTATTCCAACAATTGCCACGGCGGGTATAAAGGATATTATCAATGGTCCTTTCACTTTTGGGCCTGATGGTAATCCCATGATTGGACCTGTTCCTGGAGTGAAAAACTATTGGTGTGCGATTGGTGTAATGGCAGGCTTTTGTCAAGGGGGAGGCGTAGGCTTGAGCATTGCTGAGTGGATGATATTTGGTGAACCAAGTATCGACGTCTGGGCAATGGATGTCGCCCGTTTTGGAGATTTTGCTACGCCAGACTGGGGCACAATTAAATCAATTGAAAACTATGAGCGCAGGTTCGTTATGACTTTCCCTAATGAAACTCTTCCCAAAGGGCGTAAGCAAAAAACAACTGCTATCTATGATCGGCTGAAGGCAAAAGGTGCGGTCATGGACCAAAGTTTTGGCCTAGAACATGCCATTTGGTTTGCAGATCGACCTGAGAATGCAAGAGAGACTCCAACTTTTGAACGTAATCAGTCACATAATTTCGTAGCAAAAGAGGTAGACGCTGTAAGAGGATCAGTCGGGGGAATTGAGATTGCTAATTTTGCCAAACATGAATTTATTGGTGCAAAGGCTAGATCTTATCTTAATAGGATGTTGGCTGGTTATATTCCAGAACCTGGAAGGCTCTGTTTAAGCCCTATGTTGACGCCAAAAGGAAAATTATACGGGGATTTCTCAATAGTTTGTCTCTCCAAAGATCATTACATGATCTTTGGTTCTGGAATTATGCAGGAAGCACATCGTCGATGGTTTGAAGAGAGAGTCCCAAAAGGCGTAATTTACAAAAATGTGTCAGATGAATGGCATGGGATAGCCTTGTCAGGTCCTAAGTCTCGTGAACTACTTAAACAAATTACCAGAGACGATGTTTCAGCTGAGAATTTTAAATTTCGTGATGTCAGGCAAACTTTTGTTGGTGGCGTCCCAGTGCTTATTACCCGACTCAGTTTTTCAGGCGAACTTGGTTATGAAATTTACTGTAGACCACAATACTTACTTCGATTATCAGAAGCAATTGAAGAAGCTGGAAAATATTTGAATTACGGATGGTACGGAGCTCGGGCTCTATTGTCAATGCGCCTTGAAAAAAGTTGGGGAGTATGGGGACTGGAACTACGCCCAGATTTTAATGTGGTGGAAAGTGGTTTGAACAACTTTATTGATTGGAATAAGGACTTTATTGGTAAGGAGGCTACACTAAAAATATTAAGAGAAGGTCCTAAACGCAAACTTATAACTTTGACAATCCAAGAATGTAACATAGATGTTTCAAATGATGAAGCGATCTTGAAGAATGGTGAAACAATAGGTTATGTCACTTCGGGAGGCTACGCCCATCATGTGAAAAGATCAATGGCTATGGGTTATGTAAAAGCAGAGCATGCAACTCAGGGGAATATGGTAAAAATTGAAATCTTAGGTACTTTTTTTGATGCGACGATAATCACGCATCCAATGTATGACGCTGGTGGAATAAATATGCGTTCTTGACACTGGTAAGTCTAGCCTAGAGACCAACCCCCATCAACAATATGAGATTGACCAGTAGTAAATTTACTATCATCCGATCCTAAATATAAAGCCATTGCAGCTATTTCATCAGCAGTGCCTATCCGGCCCATTCTTTGCCTAGCTACGAACTCCTTCATTGCTTTTTCATAATCTCCAGTTGCTTTTAGCCTTTCATGAAGAGATGGACTGTCTACAGTACCAGGGCAAATACAATTACTTCTGACCCCATTGGTAATATATTCTATGGCTACCGATTTAGTTAGGCCAATGATTGCAGCTTTTGTTGTGCCATAAATAAATCGATTTGGAGCTCCTAATATTGATGAACAAACTGAAGCTATATTAATTATTGAACCTCCACCGTTTGATATCATTTTAGGCAAAGCCGCCTGAATAGTGTAAAACATGGATTTTACATTCAAATCAAAGGCAAATTCAAGATCGGTATCTGTAGCTTCCAGGATTGTTCCAGAATGCACAACACCCGCACAATTTACTAGGATATCCAATTCCAGAGGCTCCAATGCTTTGAAGACTAATTGTTTACTAGTGACATCTAGATCTAAATGCTCAGCCCCATCCAAGGAAGAAAGTAGATCGAAATTAATATCAGCTGCGATAACGTCAGCTCCTTCGTCAACAAAAGTTTCAGCTATAGCACGGCCTATCCCTTGAGCAGCCGCTGTAACAAATGCTTTCTTCCCCTCTAATCTCATAATTGCTCCAAATTTTTCTCTAATAATGTTTCATTTTATGCAAATGAGTACCAACAATAAATTCTATTACCAAACCCTACATTACTGCACCAATTTGCCAAGGCACAAACTCAAAATCTCCTAGCCCTTGAGTTTCTGATTTAGTTTTCTTTCCAGACGCTACATCTAAAAATGAAGCATAGATTTGTTTTCCTAGGTCAACAACAGAATGATCATCACTCAATATATCACCTGCATTTATATCCATATCTTCTGCCATCCGAGTGAACATAGAGGTGTTAGTTGCTATCTTTAGGCAAGGTGCAGGTTTCGATCCAAAAGCTGATCCCCGCCCAGTTGTAAATGCAACTAGATTACAACCACTTGCTATCTGACCTGTAACAGAGGCTGGATCATACCCTGGACTATCCATAAAAACAAATCCCTTTTCTCGAATCTGTTCACCATATTTGTAAACATCAATTAAAGTCGATGTACCAGCCTTAGATACTGCTCCCAAAGATTTCTCTAAAATCGTAGTTAATCCACCTCTTTTATTTCCTGGTGAAGGATTATTATCCATGGATCCCCTATTCCGATTTGTGTACTCTTCCCACCATTTTATTAACTCTATCAATTTTTCGCCTACTTCTGGAGTTATAGCACGTCTAGTTAATAGATGTTCAGCTCCATAAACCTCTGGAGTTTCTGCAAGAACACCTGTACCTCCGTTGGAAACTAATATATCACAAGCATGACCTAAAGCTGGATTAGCAGTAATTCCAGACCATGCGTCAGAGCCACCGCATTGAAGGGCTACTGTCAATTCTGAAACTGAACACTCACTTCTTGTATAAGAATTTACCAAAGGTAACATCTGATTAACCTTTTCTATTCCCACTTTTACGGTATTTCTTAAACCAGAAAATTCTTGAATATTCATAACTTGAAATAATGGTCCTGGAGACAAACCATAGGCTTCTATTAACCAGTCAATTTGATTCATTTCACAACCAAGACCAACCATCAAAACTCCTGCTACATTTGGATTCTTTGCATATCCCCACATGACTCTCTGTAAACTCTCAAAGCCTTCTCCCGAGTCTGCCATGCCACATCCAGTGCCATGAACATAAGCAGTTACATTATCAATATTGGGATAATCCATTAAAAACTCACCTGAAAAGTAATCTGCAATTAAACGTGCAGCAGTGGCAGAACAATTAACGGTTGTTATCACAGCAATAGTGTTCCTAGTTCCTACCTTTCCATTATCCCTTTTAAAACCATGAAAAGTATCTATCACACTTGATAATCTAAGCTTTCTTGTACTGGTACAAAATTCGTATTCTTGAGACACGTTTCTAAATTGTAAGTTATTCACATGAATATGAGATCCAGCTTGTATAGACTTTGCAGCAAAACCAATCACCTGAGAATATTTAATTATAGGTTCTCCTTCAGAGAAGTCTTTTAAGGCCATCTTATGGCCTTGGGGTATCATTTCCGTGGCACCCTCATAACCTTTCTGAATCAATGATTTGGCCATTGCAACATTATCGTTATGATCAAGTTTTATAAGCTCAGACATTTTACAAAATCCATGTCAAAAAATCTTTCCACATTTTCCAAATTTTTTTAGTATCGACCCTCTATCATCATAACACTTTAATCCTAACATGCTGTAAAATTTTGTTATAAAAGGGCGATATTCTTACCCATATCATATCAAATGTACAAAAGAAAAGAAATAGAAATAAGTTCCTCTAACTGTACTTAATATTAATACTTGATGATTAAATAAGTCAACGGAGCTTCCACTTAGCTCATGTATTTTATTCAAAAGCGTTCTGGTTTTTGATTAGATTTTCTACACAAATTCTGCTAGAAAAACGTATTTATTAACTTTCAAAAATAATAAAATTTTAATTTTTTGTTGGTAAATTTTTATTACCTGTTCTTGAAATATTAGTTAACGTTGGTTAGTCCATGAATAACACCCCTCAATTCGGCAAGGCCACGGAGTCGTCCAATTAATGGGTATCCAGGATGAGTTCTATTGTCCTTATCCCAAAGCAACTCATGTCCGTGATCAGGTCTAAACGGTATTTCTTGAAAATCTTTTCCCCTCTTAAAACGAGATACTTCTTCCTTTATTAAGACACTAACTAATTTTGCCATATTTGTATCTCCAGACAAGTGAGCAACTTCTTCAAAGGAGCCATCAGCATCTTTTTTTACATTTCGTAAATGGGCAAAATGAATCCTTTGCGAGAACTGCTTTGCAATTTCTATGACATTATTATTCACACCCGCTCCAAAAGAGCCGCTACATAATGTTAATCCATTGGCCTCTGAGTTACATTCACCAAAAAGCCATTCCAAGTCCTCAATACTAGATACTATTCTGGGGAGTCCTAAAATGTCCCTCGGCGGATCATCCGGATGGACGCACATTTTTATTCCTAATCTCTCCGCTGTAGGTATTATTTCATCGAGAAAACGAGAATAATTTTTTCGCAGTCTATTCTTATCAATATCTTCGTATAATGAAATCGCTTTCCTCAAACCCTCAACCGAATACCTAGTGAACTTGCCAGGTAAACCTGCCATTATGCTAGTCAGTAACTGATTTTTTTCTGTAGCACTGGCCCTGCTCACCCAAGCCAAACCAGCCTGCACGGAGTCAGTTGTATATTCTAATCTTGCCTCATTTCGGCCTAACATTACAATCTCAAAGGCTGCCATATGTGGTGCAGAAAATCTTAAAGCAGTTCCACCACCGATGGCATCAACATTCAGGTGGGTTCTGGTCCAATCTAGTATTGGCATAAAATTATAACAAATTATTTTCACCCCAGAATCAGCAAGATGCCTTAGTGATTTACGATAGTTATTAAATAAGTCGGTAAGATTTCCTTTACCCATTTTTATATTTTCATGAACGGGTAAGCTCTCAACCACATCCCATGTAAAACTGAACCCACAGTTTTCAATTTTAGACTTTAACAAACTAATTTCTTGAATCGGCCATACCTCCCCATAAGCAACATTATGTAAGGCTGTTACTATTCCCTTCGCTCCAGTTTGAGAAATTTGAGACAATGTAATTCTATCTAACTCTCCATACCATCGCCAAGTTTCTTTCATTTAACTGCCTCCTCCACTGACTTTAAAGAACCAATTCTCTGTTGCCTTTCAAAAGATATTTTGAGCTTTGAATTAAATTTTCTGCTTTCTTTAAGATACTTAGAAAAAATACTGTCCAGACTAAAAAACTTCTGGATAACCTGGTTTGTGCGCTCTTCACCAGAGTGTATTTTTAAAAACTTTTCCGCATTAGGATCAAGCACCACAAAATTTTCTCCTGATTCATCTTTTCCCATGGTGTATCTAATCCAGCCTGCAACAATTTCACACAATAAGTCTATTTTTCTACTTTGAATTAAATTATCTTCAATAGTGCTCAAGACTCTTTGTGGAATTTTTTGAGAGCCATCCATAGCTATTTGACTTGTGAGATGTTTGATTTTTGGATTTTTATACCGGTACATTAACTCGTTCACATATTCTCTAAGTACAAAATTAGAAGGTGGTATCAGACTTGGTAAAATTTCAGTTGACCACAAAACCAGAAGGAAACTTTCAAAAATTGGATTTGAAACTGCATCATATATGGTTTTGAAGCCTGACAAATAACCTAGATAAGCCAGAGCACTATGGGTTCCATTTAAACATCTAAGTTTCATTTTCTCAAAATTTTCGATATTGGTAACAAGCGGTACCCCCACTGACTGAAAGTCAAACGGGTGAGCCTGAACGAATTTGTCCTCTATTACCCACAAA
>MDTB01210732.1_pt1 | contig 13462 bp, 13 predicted proteins | sample 811161 | NCBI WGS metagenome assembly MDTB01 (sample SAMN05326650, study PRJNA326480) | marine metagenome | isolation source: seawater | place: Mediterranean Sea | collected 2009
AGTTTAATGATTTGACTATCCTCATTTGAGATTTTTTTAAACACCTTTCTTGTTTCATCAGGAGCGTGGTGAAAAGCAATTCTTAGAATATCCATCCAGTTGACATTATTTTTGGATCTAATCGCTTGAATTTCATCAATAATTGATATATCATTTCTTTTGTTCATGTTATTACTTTTTCATAGGTTAAAATATTTTCTTTTTTTGATTTAAGATTAAACTGATTCGATTTGCACATTTTAATACTTCCAATATTTGACTCTTTAATTTCACATAAAAATATTCCCTTTTTGTCAAATAAAAACATATACATCATAAGACTTCCATATCCTTTTCTTCTAAAATCAGGATTTATAGTATATGATAATTTTGTAAAAGATTTCTCTGTATTATCAGCTTTAATAGTCCCTATATAATAATCATTATGAATAAAAATAAATTGGTCTATATTTTTATTTGATACAATCTTATTTAGAAAATTATAATGCTCAGTTTTGGAAATTTTTTTATTGACTAAAGACATCATTTTGGTTGATGGATCATTTCTCCAATCTAACAATTTATCCCAATCTTTTTTCTCTATGTTTTTAAATTTAAATTCCATAAAAACAAGATTATTTAATAAAGTGCATTGAATTATAAAAATTCATTTTTTCGATATCATTTCAAAATAAGGGCTTGAGACATTTCGGAAATAAGTTCTTTTTAAAATATTCCTTAAAGTTATTTGAAAATGAGATATAGGAAAAATATCAAAATAAAAAAGTCCTTGGTTTAACTTATAATTAAAAATATTAATTGAATCATCATAAGTTTTTTCAAACAATGGACTACTACAAAATCTATTTACAAAATAGATATAATCTGAATTTCTAATGACAGAGCTATTTATATATTTTTCAAAAGTGATTTTCTTCATTTCTCCAAGACTAAAAAAATTTGTAGTTAAATTCACTTTGAAATTATTTAATTTTTCAAAATCATTAATTTCAACATATAAAATTGACCCATTTGGAAGAGATTCTATGCTTTTAATAGATGAAATCTCGTTAGGAAAGACATGTTTCGCATCAGGATATAATTGTTTTAAATAGATATAACTTCTCGTAAGTTGATGATTAAAATCAACCATAATTAATTTACTTCCTGGGAAATATTTTTTTACCAGCCCCTGAAGCCCTCCATAATATGATCCAATATCAACCCAAATGGAAGAATTATTAATTAATTTCTTATTTATAATTTGGTTTAATATATAGATATATCTTAACCATCTAAAAGATACAGAATAATTATTTACCAAAGGAAAATTGATTGCTCCTGGCGTTTTATTTTGTGGGTTTTCATTTAACAAATAATCCCCTCCTAGACTTTTTATTATTTCAATATCATCTAGCATAGATGAATATTCAAAAAAATGATTCAATCTTTTTTTAATTATTTTAAAAAAATAAAATAAAAACCGATTTGTTTTGGATTCCAAAAAAACTTTAGATAAATATGTCATTGGATATTTCAATCCCATATCGTTTTGATCAGACCAATTCCTAAAGTTTAATTGATTAAGAGATTTTAAGTTATTTTTTGAGTTATTAATTATCCTAATATGTTTTGAATCTAAGTTTTCCAAATTTGCATCTGAAGAATTAGATTTTTTTTGGAATTCTTTATATAGAAGTTGAATATCCATTCCTTACTTTAACTTTTTTATTAGGTTTAATAAATTATTGTAGCCTAGAATTAAATTATCAGAGATATTAATAAATTCATCTTTGAATATTCCAGGCACATAATAAATTCTGTTTTTAGTCAGAAAATCAAAGGTATAATTTGTCGATGTAAAAGGGTAGTTAATCATTAAATCAAATTTTTGTTTATTTAAAATTATCTTGCCATAAGGATCAATTACTTTAATCTTATTTTTTACTTCAATGTCTGATCTTTTTAAAAATTTATAAAAATTTTGATTTGTATTTTTTTTTAATGAATATTTTGGTTTAAAATAAAACTGGCAATCACAATCTGAAATAAGTTTTATAAGATCTTTATAAAAAGAAAATCCAAATTTTTCAGAGGAAATAATATCCCCATTGATTATTCTGCTAAGAATGGTTTCTTCAGACTCAATAGTAACATCGAAAAATATAATATTAAATTTTTTTTTGGAGAGTTTAATTTTATTTAAAAATTCATACCCTAAATTTGAAAATGATTTTTTTTTAATAGAATTTTGTCTATATATCATAAGATTAGATTGCAGTTTTTTATTTAATATTTTTTTTGATAGATTAAAAAGTTTTACTGTTGAGTGTAGATTGATTTGATTGAAATAGAAATTAGAAAAGTTATTTAAATTAAGTTCAGAAAGTATGTCTATTGATTTCAAATTATTATTAGGGTTAATTAATTCTCTTATAATATTTCTTGCGGGAGCAATAAAATAATTCTGACTATAAGAAAAAACACTTAAATTATTTTTGATATTTTGATATTTAATTATTCCAATATTATGATTATGCATCATTATAATTTTTAATGTTTTAATATCCCTTTGTTTTAATTTAGTTAGTAATCGTTCATATATGTCCCATGTAGAATGTTGGTCAAGATAAAAACTAAAAAATGAAATACTTCTTATATTATATTTTCCTAAATAAATGATAAAAGATTTAAAAATCCGAAAAGGTATATTTATAAATTCTAATAGATTAAATTTTTTATATAGTTTGAATCGAGTTAGATTTTTTTGAATAAGTTTTCTATTGTCTTTACTGGTATAACTTGGTCTGACATATTCGTCTAAGCTAAAATATCCAATTTTTCTATTTTTATATATATTAACATAGTCTAAATATTCGATTAATGATCCTGGATTGTCAGGGTTATTTTGAAATGAAAAGGAATGTTCTGGGAAACCTATATTTATTATAATTTCTTTTGAGTTAGTTTGTGGAACCTTATACCGTTTTGAAAAAAGAAATATACCTCTGATAAGAGACGCAAAACTAATCAAAAAGATATGCGTGATTGATGTTAGAATAAAAAAATAGGGGCCTAAAAAATATGATGTTTTATAAATTGAAATTCTTTTTTTTAAGTGTTTATTCAAATAATAAACAACTGAGTCTAAAATAAATTGGTGATGATTTTTGTGTTTTTTGAAAAAAATATTCAGCCTACTCAAAACATAGTAATTAATCCTAAAATTATTCTTCTTTTGATTAATAAAATATGGTTTCGAAATTATCTTTTCTTTTTTCCCATTTAATTCTTTGTAGGATTCTTTAAATAAAAAGAAAAATAATTTTAGCATTCCCTTTTTATTATAAAAACTTGCAAATTATAATCGCTGAAATACATTTCGCCTTTTATTATTACTAAAATATATTTTTAATCGGGTACGATTTATGAGAAGCATAAATTTCATTAAAAAATTGCACTGACTGTTTTTTTACTTTATTGCTAAAAAACCTTTAAAACATATATCTGTTACAACGGTGGTAATATCTTTAAAGCCTGCTCTTTTTAGCATATCAATATTCCCTTCTGTAGAAAATGGTTCCATCACACCTTTTAAACTTCTTGTTTTGTTTATAATTTCTTCTGGAGAATAGCCTTTCTCCAATTTATAATCATTGTATAAAGTTGTAAATATGTCCTGAAATCTAGCATCATTATATCTTACTTTTTCAAAAAATAAAAATGCTCCTCCCCAATTTAGCGAATTATATATTTTATTAATCAAAGTTTGACGATGTTTAGGATGGACAAATTGAACTGTAAAATAACTTATTATTAAGTCATTTGGATCTAAATCATATGTAACAACATCTTGATTGAAAAATTTAAGTTTTTTTGAACTTATTTTTTCTGCTTTTTGTTGTTTTTGAGCAAATTTAATCATGTCTTTTTCAATATCTAGACCAATAAATTTAGATTTAGTTTTATTTACATTATGTTTTATAAGGTCTATTAATAATTTTCCAGTCGAGCATCCAAGATCATAAACTAAAGAGTCTTCCTTAACAAAAAAATCACTTAACTGTTTTATTAGCTCATGCCCTCTAGAATATATAGGGACAGATTTTGATACATGAGATTCAAAATCATTCACCATCTTTCCTGAAAACTTCCAATTTGCGTTATCAGAATTTATATTATCACCTGTTTTTGCCATTTAATTATGAAATTAATTATGTGTTATTCCCTGAGGATTAAATTATAAAGGATTTTTTAAAAATATTTTTATTAAAGAGGCCTGTATTTTAAATATATTATGAAAAGCTTAGGATCCGAACGTTTAATTTTACACTATTAATAAAAAATACAATCATAATTTAGTTTAATCTTTTAAACCCGTTATGAATTATTGGTCCATTGATTATATGATCTATAGATTTTTTAGTTTCAATACATTCACTAATATCAAATAGAATTTGTTCAAAGATTTTTAAATAATTTGAAATTATTTTTTCTGAGTGAGCTGTCGAAGTATAAAAAGAATTGGATCCTAAAAATCCATTTTTTAAAAATTGCTGAGTTAGGTATGTCCTGAATTTTAAATCATCTTTATGATTGAAAGTAAATGAACTTAAAGCAGGTATTCCATTTATCTTAATAGGAACATTATTTCTTTTAGCAATTTCGTCCCAGCCATTTCTAACAATTTTCCCCAATTTTGTTATCCTTTCCCATGATTTAATTTTATCCATAATTTCTAATGTTTTTAAAGCTGCTGTAGGGCCTGTTCTCTCCGTCCAAAAAGTACTACTTATAAATGTTTTTTGAGCAGATTCCATTATGTTTCGTTTCCCAACAACAGCAGTTATTGCAAAACCATTTCCTAGTGTTTTTCCAAACATAGCTAAATCAGGTTCAACACGGTATTTTTTAAATATCCCCCCGAATGTTTCCCTGAAACCGGAAGTACATTCATCAAAAATTAGGACTATATTTTTCTCTGTTGCTAATTTTCTGACCTTTTTTAAAAAATCATTTTGTGGTTGATGATTTCTAATAACTTCCATTTTTATAACTCCTATATTTTTTTCAAAAACTAATCTCTCAAGCTCTTTATAATTATTGTATGTAAACGGAAAAACCGAGTTTTTAAGTTTTTTCGGAACTCCTAAAGGATTTAATCCTGGTAATAAATGTGAAGATAAATCATTCCCTCTTTTATTATGATTAACTGACAAGTACCAATCATGCCATCCATGGTAACCACAAATAGCTATGTTATCCCTACCTACTGCAGCTCTTGCTATACGAATTGCAATTGAATTTGCTTCACCACCAGTCCTAGCAAATCTAACCATATCTGCCCAAGGGTTGATTTCTATAAGTTTTTCAGCGAGCATAACCTCCTCAGGACAATTTAATGTTGACATATTCCCTGCTCTTATGGTTTTAATTACAGCAGAATCTATATCCTTATTACTATACCCTAATGTATTTGTCCCAATACCCATAATGCTTGCATCTACATATTTGTTATTATCCAAATCCCATACAAAACACCCTTTCGCTTTAGAGAAATATGAAGGCCAATTGTCAGGAAGGAACATTTCAGGCCTTTTAGATAATAGCATTGTTCCTCCTGGTATTATATTTTTTGCTTTTTTATAAAGTTCTTGTCCTTTTCCCATAGTGTTAGTTAATCATTCAATAAAGATTTTATCAACCCAAAATTTCTTTTATTGTTTTCATTTATTTTAAAGAGGTTGTTTTCTATAATAAAATCTGCATATTCCTTCCAGTTTTTATTATATCCCAAATTATTTATTAAAATTTCTATCAATTCAAAGTCTTCTTTATTATCAACTGTCATTCTAATTTTAGAATAATCATATTTTGATTTATAGTTTATTGCCTTAAATATTTTTCCACTATTGAAGTTAGAGTTATTTTTTATGAATGTTGTTACATGTTCTTTGTCTGAGTCTAGTTTTACATTATCCCTAGCTTTTTTTAGAGCAGAAAATCTAAAAACTTCGACATCTTGACCATCTGGAAAGTTTTCTAATAAAGTATTTGACCCATAATCGACATCTTTTTTAATAACATAATCAATTACCTGATCAATTAACTTGGGGTCAATTAGAGGGCAATCAGAAGTTAGCCTAACTATCCAATCTGGATTCTCTTCAAATGCGGCATTATAAAATCTTTCTAAAACATTTTTTGTTGAGCCTCTATAGAAATCTACACCCATATCGCTGGAAATTTTAGTGATTTTTTCAATATTTAATTCATTAGTAGTAGCTAGAATTAATTTAGAAATTTTCTTTGCCTTTAAAATTCTTTTTAAGTGTATCTCAAGTAAAGTTTTGTCTCTTATTTTTAATAGAACCTTTTCTGGAAGTCTGGTTGAATTTAACCTTACTTGAGTTATTCCTAATATCTTCATTAATACCAATTTTTTGGAAGCAATAACATACTTTCAATTACTCTAATGTTATTTATTAATTCGACAACCTCTTTATCTAATAATAAATTTGATATTTCTGTATTTTCAACTAACTGTTCAAATGAGTCAACTCCCATTATTAAATTATCTATTAATTTATTATGATTAACATAACCTAGACAAATATTTATAAGGGTAACTTTTTTTTTTAAAACAATTTCATGAACTTTTCTAATATATGGTTTTAACAAAAAAAGATTCTTAGGTATTTTATCAATTTCCATAAAAAACAATCCCTGAAGAAATATTGATCTTGCTTGGATTTCTTTTCCTTTTCTTTTAGCAAGTTTAATCATTTTACTTCTCTGACAGTCATTATCTAATATATTGTAAGGGAATTGGATAACATCAATCCAATTTGTCAAACATGCCTTTTCAAACTCAACATTTGAGTAAACAGAAAGTCCAATTTTTTTTATTTTACCTAAGTCTTTAAACTTTCTTAATTTATTTCCATGTTCTTCAAAATCACTATAATTATGAAAAAAACATGTGTTTATATCACAAATATTTAACTTTGACAATGTCTTATTCAATTTAACATCAATTGGAATTTGGTCGAATAAGAATTTAGTGTTTATCTTAAAGCTATTTGGATTTTTCTTAATAAAGTTTCCAATAATGTTATTCGCACTTCCGTAAGCATTAGCGGTATCAATTATGTTAATTCCTCTTTCTCTAGAGAAGTCTAAAATCTTAAAGACTTCTTTTTCTTTTAGCTTTCCAAAACTATTATTAATTCCATAATCTAAGCCAAACTGTGCAGATCCAAGAATAATTTTTGATGATTTAGTTTGATTCATTTTAAAAATTTTCCAATCCGAAATATCTTATTTTGTGAGATTTCCTTGCTATTATATTCAATCTTTTTAATTATTAAATAACCTCCTTTTACGCAGACCTTATATTCGTTCATAATTGTTTTTCCGTAAATCAGCCCATTAGCATATGAATGAAATGTTTTATCATTGAAGAACTCAACTCGAAGAATATTTATTTTTTTTTCTTCTAAAAAACAAAAAGCTCCTTCAAATGGATATCCAAAGGCTTGAATAAAAAGATAAATTTCATTCCCATCGAATTTATCGAATTTAATTCTTCCATCTTTAGGTGTAAAAATTCTTGGGAAAGAGGTTGATTTAGAAAAATCTTGTTTTATTGGTTTAAAACTTGGGTCATTTAAGTTCTTCAAACTCTTAGTTACAATTTCTGGAATAATTTTCATTCTATATTTAAATAAATCAATTGGATAGCCAACTTTTGGTAAATAATAATCCACAGTTGCAATAATATCACCCGTATCTATCCCTTCATCAATATAGTGGCAGCAGCCAAAAGTTTTTTTACCTAAATCTCCATTTAAGATCATCCACGAATCACTTGCAGCTCCTCTATATTCAGGAAGAGGAGTTGTATGAATATTTAGTACTTTATGAGAAAACTTGTTTAAAAAATTTTTCTTTAAAATATTTCGGCATCCTAAACTAAAGATATAATCCGGATTTCGGATTTCAATCCATTTTATTGTATCTTTTCCATTTACATCCTCAGACTCTAGGATTTCTATACCATAATCTTTTTTTACATTGAAGACATTGTAAGCAAATCCTTTATACATGATTTCTCTTTTTCTAATTAATTCAAAATCATAATCGTGTTGTTCTTTTGGATGAGTTATCAAACCGACAACTTTAAAATTATATTTTATTTTTTTTAATGAATCAATAAAAAATTTAACTCCAACTCCATGACCCAATAAGATGATTTTATTCATTCCTGTTTTGTTAAGTTGATGTTCTTATATTAAATCCTGCATTCTGAATATGTCCCCTCGTTTGCATTGGGTTCTGATCTTGAAAAGAGAAAAATGTCCCAGCTGCTACACCATCGGCTTTACATTCTTTAAAACCTGAGATAAAATGAGAGGCATTTCCACAACCTCCAGAAATAACCACTGGAATTTTAGAGTTTTTACAAATTGTTTTTAATGTCTCCAAATCTAAACCTTTACTGGTGCCATCGTAATCAATATTAGTTAATAATAATTCCCCAGCACCTAGGTTTTCAACTTCTTTTGCCCACTTTATTGGACAAATATTTTGCTTATTTTTACCTCCTTCAATAAATATATTATTTCTGCCCTTTTTGTCAGACATGTAATCAATACTTGCTACTATTGTTGATGAACCATAAGCCTTAACTGCATCAATTAAAAATTGAGGATTTTTAACAATGCTAGAATTTATTGAAACTTTGTCTGCTCCATTATTTAAAAGTGTTCTTATGTCTTGAAGATTATTAACCCCCCCTCCTATTGTAAGTGGTAAAAAAACTTCCTTAGATACTCTTCTTAAAACATCAATTAAAAAACCATCTTTTTTCATTCCTTTATATCTTCCAATATCAATTAGAATTAATTCGTCAGCTAACTGAGCCTCGTATATTTTAGCTTGAGAAACCGGATCACCAACCTCAATTATTTTATTGAATTTCTCCGTTGTTACCAATGAAATCAGATCCTTATCAAAATTTGATTGCATCAATTGTAACTTGGGAATAATTCTTTTTTTTGCCACTCAGTAATCAATAAAATTAATTAGAACTTGTCTTCCAAAATCTGAGCTTTTTTCTGGATGAAATTGGGTGCCAAAAATATGATTTTTTTGAATTGATGATATTACTCTATGCTTTCCGAAAAAATACCAGGAGTCGACATCCTCTTTTTCTTTACATTGCATAAAATATGAATGGACAAAATAAAAATCTGGATTTATGTTAAATCCACGCATTAAAGTTGTTTTTTGAGAAATTTCAATATTTTCCCAACCGATATTAGGAATTTTTTCGTTTTTTCTTGTAGAAACTAAAGGTATAACTTCAGCATTTATCCAACCAAGTCCTTCTGTTAATTCAAGTTCATATCCGTATTTGACCATTACTTGCATTCCAAGACAAATTCCTAATATTGGTGTTTTTTTTTGGAGTACAATATGGTTTAAAGAATCTATAAATCCTCTTTCGTTTAGATTTCTAATACAATCTGGAAAAGCTCCAACTCCAGGTAAAATAATTTTATCCACCTTATTCAAATCATTAGTGGTAGAACAAAAAATACTATTTTCTCCTAAATAGTCTAAGGAGTTTTTTACTGAAAAAAGATTTCCCATTCCGTAATCTACAATACCAATCACTTATTATTTCTTTTTTTCCAATTATTTATTTGATCTAAAGATTCTGACCGATTCATACCCCCCTCTTTTGACCACTTATCAAAATCTGATGTTTTTTTACCTGGCTTTATAAGTTTTTGATTGTGTTTATATGGACTAACCATATGGCCTTCAACAATCTCTTGAAATTCATCCTCTGTCATACCAACAAAGTTGAGAAAAAGATCAAGGCTAGGAGGTCTATAACCTTCATGTTTTGATAACTGAGTTAAGGCTTCTTCTCTATTCATTCTTCCCATTCTTATATCTATAGAAGATAAATGAGTTGGTCTTGTATACCCCCTTTTGATGTATTTAATATAGTCCCTAACTCCCTGCATATAACATTCTATTTTCTCATAGTCGTATTTTTCAGGGATGTTTTCAACATCATCTCCTTTCCAATCTAATTCTTTTTTTATTATTGATACTTGTTTTTTTACATCCCATGGGATATATGACCCGAGACAAACAGAATTATATTGTAATTTTCTTAACTCTGAAAGAGGCGGATAAGTGAAGTATTTTAAATCTCTTTTGTCAATACTTCCTTGTAATCTTCGATACATATCTTCAGCATTAATTCCAAGGTTAGTAAATCTGTTGAATCTTTTCTCATCCACTTGCTCTGGTTGATCATAACTATAATAAGAAGTATATTCTGCAGACGGCTCTCCCCAAAAAATCAGCGGGACATTAAATTTTAAGGCAGCCCACATTGGGTAACTAAAAATCCCCACATGACAATGCCAGCAAAAGTCTCCTTTATCTAAGAAGCTTTGTAACATTACTTTTTTTACCAAATTCCAATTTGGGGTATATTGATGTACATCTATTCCTAGTCTTCTTTGAATTTTTTTTACATTTTCTTCTAGATTTGGTCTCATAAAGCCATGGTCAAATCTGACAACTAAAGGTTTTAATTTTTTTATTACAGTTAAGTAATATAAAGTCCAAACCGAATCCTTTCCACCACTAAATGGGACTAAGCAATCATAGTCATACTTTCCCCGGTACTTTTCTATCAGATCATCAAGCTCTATTTCCTTTTTATTCCAATCAATATTATTTTTGATTTCAATATTAGTACATATATTACAGATACCCTTATCATCAAAAATTAATGTTTCATGAGTTTCTGGAGTAACACACTTTGTGCATCTTTTTAGTTCCATAGTTTAATTTAATCTAAATATTAAAATAAATTTTGATAATTCTGTGACTTATTAAATAAGTTAACAGTAAAGTCAAATTGTTTATCATCAAAATCCGGGAAAATTGGAATAGATATTGCCTCCGAATAATATTTTTCAGAATTAGGGAGAGATTCATAGTTTAGTTTTGCATAAAAGGGATGTTTATAAATAGGGATGTAATGAATATTAACATATATCCCATTATCTCTAAATCTCTCAAAAATTATTTTCCTACTCTCACCTTTGCTTTCATCTACTCTTATGATATATAAATGATATGATGAATATGAATCCTTAAGCTGATAAGGAGTAATTATATTATCAAGTGCTTTAAGCTTACTATCGTATTTTTTTGCAATTAGATGTCTTTTTTTAACAAATGAATCAACTCGCTTTAATTGACTAATACCTAATGCAGACTGTAAATCATTTAGCCGATAATTAAATCCTAAATCAATTTGTTCATAATACCAAGGTCCATGGGATAAATTTACCATTTCATCCTGATTACGAACCACCCCATGGCTTCTTAGCTTGTATAGCTTAGAAAATATTTTATAATCATTTGTTACACATGCACCTCCCTCACAAGTTGTAATTATTTTTACCGGATGGAAGCTAAATACTGTAATATCAGAATAGTCACAATTGCCTACAGGTTTATTCATATATTTACCTCCAATAGCATGAGAAGCATCTTCAATTATCTTAAACCCATATTTAACAGAAAGCTTGTGGATTTCAAGCATATTGCAAGATTGTCCAGATAAGTGCACTACAACCACAGCTTTAGGCAACTTTCTTTTTTTATTTGCCTCGATTAATTTTTCCTCTAATGAATTTGAACATAGATTATACGTTTTAGGATCTATATCAACAAAATCTACTTCTGCTCCACAATATAAAGCAGCGTTTGCAGTCGCTACAAAAGTTATTGGGCTTGTCCAAACAATATCATTTTCCCCTATATCTATTGCAAGATAAGCTAGATGTAATGCGCTTGTTGCATTTATTACAGCAACCGCATATTTTGCTTGACAATATTCTTTAAGTTCAATTTCAAACTTTGGAGTAATTGGCCCCTGAGTTAAATAATCAGATTTCATCACTTCTACAACTGAATCAATGTCATCTTGATTTATATTTTGTTTGCCGTAAGGAATCATATACAAGTAATTTTATAATTTAATTTATTAATCACATTTATTTAAATATCTTATCTGGTCTCTTATTGGAAGAACATTTATTCCGACTAAATTTTTTAATTTTAGATTTGATAAACTCATATCTAATGGCCTTTTTGAAAGATCTTTTCTATCTAATAATTTACCTTTTTTTAGATTTTGATTGGGAAGATTTAGAATTTCAGAAATCAAAACACCAAATTCATATTTTGAAATTCTCTCATTACAAACTACGTTATATATACCAGAAAAATTTCTCTCTACCAAAATGTTTACTATTCTTGAAAACTCTCTAATATGAATTGGAGTAAAAAAAACATCTTCAAATAAAACAATTTCTCTTTTATTTATAATTGAATTAATTATTTTATCGGAAAAAGATGGGTTATAACCAGGTCCATTACCAAAAAAATTTGTTCTTATAATAAGTGAATCTTTTTTTTCTTTTAATACATTTTGTTCTCCATGAAGTTTTGATTGAGCATATAAGTTTAGAGGTTTTGTAATACCAGATTCTTTTGAAAAAGGATTTTCACCGTCAAATAAATGGTCTGTGGAAATATGAATGAATTTTATTTTACAATAATTACAGACCTTTGCCAATATTTGTGGAACTAAAGAATTTAGATAATTAGCATTCTGCAAATCATTTTCACATTTTTCTACATTTGTTAGTCCGACACAATTTACAATAAATCTTATTCTATTCTTTTTTATCATTGAGATTAGACTTTTTTCATCTATCGCATTAGCTACATGGAGTATTTGACAACCTTTATTTTTAATCTCTTGAATATGTTTCGTTAAAAAAATATTATCCTTTTTCATAAAAGTATTTGTCCACATATGTGCTAATAAACTAGACCCCCCATAAAACAAAACATTATTTAGTTCAAAATGGTTATCTGATTCCATTAAAAATGAGTGTTGATTTATTTATCGATTCCCAATTAATTGTTTTAAACTCCTCCCAGTTGGTTAAAACAGCAATAGCATCTGAATTTTTTAAGTTATTTGAAATTCCGGATATTATTTTTACTCTCATTTTCAAATCATTATTGTTTATTTTTATTTTCCAATATTCTTTTATATCACTGTAAATCTTTTCTGAAGATACCATGGGGTCATAGATGTTTAGTATTGCCCCTGAGTCGAATAATCTCTTAGAAACATATATTGAAGGGCTTTCTCTACTATCATTTGTATTAGGTTTAAATGCCCATCCAAGTATTGTTATTGTCTTACCATTTAAATCCCCATCAAAAGCATTTATTATTTTTTGAGCAAATCTATTCATCTGGTAATCATTAATTTTTACAACTTGGTGCCAATATTCTGCAACCTCATTAAGCCCATAATGTCTACTTAAATAAACTAAATTTAATATGTCCTTTTTAAAACAAC
>MDTB01096862.1_pt1 | contig 13461 bp, 8 predicted proteins | sample 811161 | NCBI WGS metagenome assembly MDTB01 (sample SAMN05326650, study PRJNA326480) | marine metagenome | isolation source: seawater | place: Mediterranean Sea | collected 2009
AGATTTTCAAGTGACTCAATACGATTGCGTTGTTCTTTGAAGAGGATAAATTCTAGTGAATTTTGTGATGATAATTTCTCTAATCCTTCAAGGTTTACCGGTGAAGATAGACTATTATTGGAAATGTAAAGGAGTTTTAAATTTGAAAGACCGTCCAAAAAGGATATTTCATGTATCAGATTATTGCTTAAGCGAAGTTCCTTCAACCCGGACAGGTTTTTTAAACTCGCAGCATCCTCAATATGATTGTACTGCAAGTGGAGACTCTGCAAACGAGATAGTTTAGAGAGTGCTCGAATGTCGCAGATTCTGTTTTCAGAAAGAAAAAGCTGGGTTAAATTCACCAAATTTTGCAAACCATTGAGGTTTGAGATCTGATTATTGTTCAGGTGCAATTTCTGAAGACTTCTTATGGTTTCTATGCCATCTAAATCATTCAATTTATTACCCGACAAGAGTAAGACGCTAAGATTAGGAAAGTCACCTAGAGAGTCTAGTTTTGATATATGATTATCATATAGATAGAGGTTCCTTAATGACTGAATGGTTGAATTGAACTCAACCAAAGGGTCGTAATCCCATTTCCCGTTTCCACTTAAATCGCTAAACGGTTCTCCCATATCATACATCTTATTTTTGTTTAGATCTTCAAAGCTTTCTGGAATCCCCAATTGATTTCCTTGCAGATGCAAGCTTATCAAAGATTTAAGTTTCCCAACTCCATCTAGATCAATTAAAGAATTGTAGGAAGCGTTGAGGGTCCTAAGACGAACAAAATGTTCAATTCCGCTCAATCCAACCAAACGATTTTTTGAAAGATTAAGTTCCTCTAAAGAACTGTTAGCGAACAGCTCTTTTCCGGAAAGTGAAGTCATTTCAAGTAGAAGATTAGCTTTCTCATTATCCAATGTTTTGGTTGTTCCTAATGAGTCCCGAATTTCACTGATTCTATTTTCAACAGATTTATTGGTAAGGAAAAGTAAAGAGCCCAAGTTGGAAATCTTGTTTCCCGACAAATCCAATTTTTTAATCTTTGGTAGTTTTGCAATTGGGCCTAAATCTGTGAGTAGATTATTCTTTAAAATTAGAACCTCTAAATTGCTCGCATGCTCCAATCCTTTCAGGCTTCTAATCTTAGCATCGTTCAATTCGAAATACTTAAGCCGCTCCCTGATATGAGTGGAGGTCAAATTCCTGACTTCAACACCCACCTGTAGGGCAATTGCTTTCTCCAATTTAGGTTCGTCAAAATACAAATCTTGATTCAATTTCGGTTGAGCAACGCATAAAACAGGAATAACACACAGCAGGTATCTTAAACTAACAAGGAAGATATTTATTCTTTTCATAGCGTTTGGAAATTGGATTTAGACCTTATCAACATCATGCTTTACTTGATTCGTGCAATTAAGTCTTTCGATTCAACAGAATCTCCAACTTGAACAAGAATTTCATCGATGACTCCGTCTGCGGAAGCATAGATAGTAGTTTGCATCTTCATCGCCTCAAGAACAGCAATCTTCTCCCCTTTGGAAACGGATTTGCCAACACTGGTTGCTATACTACTAATTATAGCCGGGATTGGAGCTCCCACATGATTGTTGTTGGACGGGTCAGCCTTTTCCCTCGCTTTGGCTTCTCCCTTGATGCTTTTATCTTGTACTAGGGTAGTTCTGGCCTTCCCATTAAGTTCAAATGTAATCGAACGAATTCCTTTTTCATCAGGTTCACCAACATGTAGCAATTTTATAAAAAGAGTTTTACCTTCTTCGATTCTAATTGAGATTTCTTCGCCTGGTTCCAGACCATGAAAATAGGCAAGTGTTGGCAATACAGAGACATCTCCGTATTTCTTCTTAAAGTCCTGAAAATCTGTGTATACTTTAGGATACATAACTGATGAAAACAAGTCATCATCCGAACACTGTTTGCCAAACTTTCTTACCAATGCTGCCTTTTCCTTCCTTAAGTCCATTTTAGGAGCAGAAGCACCGGGTCTACCTCTCATTGGCTTTTGTCCTCCTAGAATAACTTTCTGCACATCTTTAGGCCATCCCCCTTTGGGTTGTCCAAGATTTCCAGATAGAAGATCAATAACAGATTGAGGGAAACCAGTTTCTTCGGGTAAATTGACTAGATCTTCCGGCTTAACTCCTTTGGTAATAAGAAAAATTGCCAAATCCCCCACACTCTTGCTACTGGGGGTAACTTTCACGATATCTCCAAGCAAACGATTACAAGTCTGATATGTGCTCACCACATCGGGCCACCTTTTACCCAAGCCAAGAGCAGCAGCCTGCTCACGTAAATTTGTGTATTGACCACCAGGCATTTGATGCTGATACACTTCTGCACTGCCAAAGGGTGGAGATGTATCGAATGGTGAATAAAATTGCCTAACAGCTTCCCAATAGATGGAGAGTTTATTAAGGGCGTCTACATCGAGTCCAGTTGATCGGGGTGCATTACGAAGGGCATGAACAATTGAGTTAAGATTGGGTTGGCTCGTACAGCCCGATAATGATGAAACCGCCAAATCTACAACATCAACTCCTGCTTCTACAGACTTGATGATTGAAGAGGAAGATATACCACTTGAGTCATGGGTATGAAAATGGATCGGCAAGCCAACTTCATTTCTGAGAGTTTTGACCAGTCTGCTAGCCGCAATTGGGTGACAAAGACCAGCCATATCCTTAATTGCAAGGATATGAGCCCCCATCTTCTCAAGTTCTTTGGCTAAATCTACATAATAATTCAAGACATACTTTTCTTCAGACTTGTCAGTGAAGTCTCCAGTAAAGCAAATTGCAGCTTCGCATAGAGATGGTGTTTTCTCCACCACTGTTTCCATGGCAACCTTCAAATTCGGCAAGTAGTTCAATGAATCAAAAATACGAAAAACATCCATCCCTGCTTCCGAAGAATGAATGACAAACTCGCGAACTACATTATCAGGATAGTTCGCATACCCTACGGCATTTGAACCTCTTAAAAGCATTTGAAAAAGAATGTTTGGTATCTTCTCTCGCAAGCTTCTTAATCTCTCATAGGGACATTCACCTAGAAAACGCATGCAAGTGTCATAGGTCGCGCCTCCCCACATCTCTAAGCTGAAGAGTCCTGATACATTTCTGGAGATATAATCAGCAACTTCAAGCATATCGTAGGATCGCATACGGGCGGCCATCAGTGATTGATGTGCGTCACGCAGAGTAGTGTCAGTCACCATGAGAGGCTTTTGTTCCCTCAACCAGCTGGAAAACTTTTTTGCCCCTTGTGAAAGCAATAAATCTCGAGTTCCCCGGGGAGGATTCTCTATCGCATCACATTCAGGAACTATAAGAGGTAAGGGATTCTTTAGGCGCGGTCTTCCTTTAACCTGAGGATTTCCATTTACAATAACCTCACCCAAATAATTGAGAAGTTTTGAAGCTCTGTCTTTTCTCGGTTTGAACTTAAAAAGACTGGGAGTCACATCAATCATCCGAGTCGTCGCATTTCCCTTCACAAACTCTTTATGTGTGATGACATTTTCAAGAAAAGGAATATTGGTCTTCACTCCTCTAATTCGCATTTCCCTCAAAGCTCGGTGCATACGATCCAATGCTTGCGAAAGATTTGGACCAGAAGTGGTTAGCTTGACTAGGAGCGAATCATAAAATGGAGTAATGATAGAACCAGTATCTCCCATTGCACCATCCAGCCTGACCCCAAATCCTGCTGCAGACCGATAGGAGAGAATCTTTCCATAATCTGGACTGAAATCCTTTTCTGGATCTTCAGTAGTCACTCGGCATTGAACCGCACATCCATTTCTGGGGATTTCAAGCTGGGTTGGAATACCAATTTTCTTTTCATGTAAGGCATGATCCATAGCCACTAAGATTTGAGACCTGACAATATCAATCCCTGTGATTTGTTCAGTCACAGTATGCTCCACTTGAATCCGAGGATTCATTTCAATGAAAAACCATTCTTTAGTATCCTGATCGAGAAGAAATTCAACGGTTCCTGCGTTGTCGTATCCTATCTTCTGAGCCAAGTCCACACCTGCCTGACAAAGCTCGTCTACCACTGCATCGGGAAGACCAATGGAGGGGGCAACCTCCACCACCTTTTGGTACCTTCTTTGAACGGAACAATCCCTTTCATGCAAATGAACAACATTTCCATGGCTGTCTCCAAGAATTTGGACTTCCAAATGCTTGGCTCTGCCAACATACCGTTCAAGAAAAACCGCGGCATTCCCGAAAGCTCTTTCAGCCTCTCCTTGAGCTTCCTCAAGCATAGGCTGTAGTTCGTCTTCTTTATTCACGACCCGCATTCCTCTGCCACCTCCCCCGAAAGCTGCCTTTATAATGAGCGGGAAACCAATTTTCTTTGCCCACTTGAGGGCATCTGCTGGTTTAGAGACTGGATCTGGGGTGGCTGGAAGGGTGGGAACTCCAGCAGCATCAGCCGCTTTTTTGGCAGCCACTTTGTCGCCCATTTTCTCAAGTAAATCTGCTTTGGGTCCAATGAAGATAATTCCTGCATCCTCACATGCCCTGGCAAAATCTGCATTTTCTGACAGGAAGCCATAGCCCGGGTGAATCATATCAACCGCTTTTGCCTTAGCCAAAGAAATAATTGATTCAATATCTAGATAAGCGGCAACTGGACCTTTACCTTGACCGACTAGATAAGCCTCATCTGCTTTAAATCGATGCACTCCAAAACGATCCTCTTCAGCGTATATGGCAACTGTCCTTAGATTTAACTCGTTCGCAGAACGAAAAATTCTTACTGCAATTTCGCTACGATTTGCGACTAGAAGTTTTTTCATAAATTAATTTTCAATTATATGACGGAAATCTCTAATCATTTAGCGAATCTGGCTGATCTTCAATGTTAAAAGAATCACACAAATGAAAATAAATGAATAAAATTCAATCTTGTTTTCTCAAACCATGTGTCAACATACAGATGCAAACCCAAAAAATAGGCAAGGGCTGCCATTCCAAGAAATGGTCCAAATGGAATCTCTAAACCCCACCCTACCTCAACTCTTCTATTTTTTTTATTTAATTTCAAATATTTGGAAACCAGCATTAATGGGATCATGATGATCGATCCCAAGAGGGCTCCTGCAAAAATTGTAAACAAGCCACCTTCCCATCCACAGAAGGCTCCGACACAACCCAAAAGCTTGATATCCCCCTGCCCCAACGCTTCTTGTTTCATTAGTTTTTCGGCAAACGCACCGATCCAAAAAAGTACTGAAGAAGAAATAATCATACCAAGAAGTGAAGTCATTACTGAAGACAATCTTTCAGGGAAAAGGGGATCTGATGAAAATCCATGAAGCAATGGAAAATATGCCGAACACACCAAGCCCAACAAAGCACCACCCATGCTAAATCTATCAGGAATAATCATGGTTTCTAAATCAATCACGATTATTACAATCATCAGAAAACCAAATGCTAATGACACAAACAAGCGGGACTCGCTTCCAAACAGAGAATACTGATAAAAAAAGAAGCCAAAAAGCAAGGCTGTTAGAAACTCAACTCCGATGTAACGAAACGGGATTTCAAAATTACAGCACATGGCTTTTCCCCTGAGCATAAGCCATGAGAAGATTGGTAGATTATGAAACCATTTGATCCTAACATTACATTGAGGACAGGAAGAAGGGGGATGAATGACCGACTTACCAAGAGGAATTCGAGTTGCACAAACATTAATAAAACTTCCAAAAATAGAACCCAAAATAAAGCCCACTAGAGTTTTGAGGTAAGCGTCTTCGAACATTTGACTAATTATTATTGAAAATGTTTACAAGCAGCCTCGAACATTATGTCTGCTGGAATCTCTTTTTGAGTCCAAATCTCCAATGCTTTTGCTGCTTGAAAAACCAACATGGACAAACCATTTGAAAAGTCTAGACCTGCTTTCGCGGCATCTTTGAGTAGGGTAGTTGTCGTCGGATTATAGATCATATCGTAAACAGCACTTTCTGGGCTCAATAAGGAGCATGAAAATGGTAAGGAAGAGGGATCCTCTTCTGAAAGGCCGACTGAAGTCGCATTAATCACCAACCATTTTTTATCTTTAAAATCGGATATTTTCAGGTCTTCAAGTGACGAACCTTTAATCCGGTTGCGACCAAACCTCTCGGCAAGAGGTTCGACCAGTCCATTTAACCTCTCTTTAGAACGGTTCAAAATATGGACAAATTCGCACCCCTCTAGCAAGCACTGTACGGAAGCAGCCCGAGCAGCTCCACCAGCTCCGATTATCAGTATGCATTCGTCCTGAAATCTGATACCAAGATCAGTCGAAATAGCACGACTCAGGCCAATACCATCGGTATTGTGACCGACCCAACTTCCGGAACCGAAATGGAGGGTGTTGACCGCACCCATCAACTGAGCTTCAGGATCGATATCATTTAATACTTTTAGCACTTCCACCTTATGAGGAATCGTTAGATTAAGTCCTATGTAGCCAGCCAGCGAAAGCTTCTCCAAAGCTTCCGGTAATAGACTTGGCTCCAAATCGATGCGGTCGTACTGCCAAAGATCAAAAGATGCATCTTCTTTGGAAAGTACCGAAAGAGCAGCGTGATGTAAAATTGGGCTTATAGAATGGCCTATTGGCCTGCCTAAAACGGCAAGACCAACCCTTGGCGTAGAAAGGTCACCGATCTCTTCAAGAAAAAGAGGGTCAGGAAGCATTTCTTTCGGTATCACGCATTCTCTCAAATTCCTTCACGAAGGATTGAAACATGCTTGATTCATTTTCTTGTCCAGCTAAAGCAAAGTGATGAACCAAATTCCTGCACCCCCTTGTTAATGTTTCTGCAACACTAACTGGTAACAAGATACCACCAGAGCATTCGTCTGTACTAAGCCCCAAGTATGAGCCCATACTTTCTAACTCAACAAACCTACCACCTGCCCATACATCAATATAAAATGGAATTTCTTGAGAAAAGCAGCCAACCATAAACCGGTTGGGTAACCCAATAGGTTCCAAGTCAAAACTAATCCTTCTGGCAACTAAAATGTAGATCAGTGAAAGTGTTATTGGCAGCCCACGCTTATTATCAAGAACGCGATGAATAAAACTGTTGTCAGGATCTTCAAAATTTTTCCCAGCACCCCGAAAACCGTACTCATGAAAAAGCACTCGATTTAAAATTGAACAGGTTTGCCTGGGGTCCATTGGAGAAATGGATAATTCCCGTACCCTGTCCGCCAATTTATCAAGCATCAAGCTTGTGCCAGAAGAGTCAAAGTTCGGAAAAACCGTCCGGTCAAGCAAGTACCAGCCAGTTTCAAGTTCATATCTTCGTGATCGGATAAAATTAACAAAATCTTCTTTCCCATTCGTCCAACCTAATTCCTGCTGAAGTGCTCTTGCATGCTTTCCCAAAAGATCGTTGGAACCATTTATCACATGGTTCAAAAACCCCTGTGCTTTTATGGGGTTGTCATTGAACAAATTAACCAGCGAGTTACGAACAGCAGGAGACTCATCATCGAGCAAGCTAGACAAGGCTGCTTCTCGGGGCCATGGTTCTTTGACTGAATTAATTTTAGGCATTAAATACTACCTTTGCACTCTGAACCTGACGAAGCAAGCAATCTTAATTCACTAATTTTCACTCTTTTGCCGATGGCCAAACAAAGCCGAACCAACTCTTATCATTGTGCTTCCCTCAGAGATTGCAGTTGGAAGATCATCTGACATGCCCATTGACAACTCACTTAATTCAACTCCAAAGTTTACTTCCAACTCATCTCTCAATTCTCTTAGCTTCGAAAAGCATATTTGGGCTACAGAAATATCATCAGGGGCATAGGGTGCGATCGTCATCAAGCCATCAACAGTCAGAGAATTAATCTGCAGTGCTTTTTCCAAAAGCGGATGAGCATTTTCAACAGAAACTCCATACTTGGCAGGGTCATTACCTGCGTTGACCTGCAACAAAACCCTTTGCTTGCATTTCATCGAAGATGCAAAATTTCCGATCCGTTCTAAAAGTTTTAACGAATCTACAGTTTGAATTCTCATGAAACTTCCAACGACTTGTTTTACTTTATTTCTCTGCAGATGTCCAATTAGTTCAAACTCAACCGCATCAACCTTATCCATTTTTTCAATGGCTTCCTGCACACGATTTTCGCCCACAATATTAATTCCGGCATTTTTACAGTAATTGACCGCATCAACGGGCCAATTTTTAGTCACAGGTAAAAGAGTGATTTCATTAACTGACCTGGAACATTTTTCACAAGCAATCTCGATTGCATTTTTTACTTTTTGGTAATTGCTATAAAAGTCCTGCTCCTCAATCATAAGTTTTTCGAATATAAAATTTGCATGTAATAAGTTTTATTAATAACATAAATTTATGCATATACAAAACTTCAAAACCTTTTGCGATTTGGTCGAGACAAAAAGCTTCTCTAAGTCCGCTCGATTAAATGAGGTTACCCAATCTGCGGTGAGTCAGCAACTCAAAGCAATGGAATCACATTACGACATGCTTATTATCGATCGTAATCAGAAAAAGTTTCGTCTCACACCTCAAGGGACTGTTTTGTATACAACATACAAGGAAATCTTAGGACTTTATGAGAAACTGAATTGTGAAATCCAAGAGATGAGCAATATCGTTAGCGGTACCATCCAAATCTCGACAGTAAATAGTATCGGACTTCATGAATTACCTCCTTATCTAAAAGCCTTCATCAAAAAATTTCCCTCCGTAAATGCACGGGTTGAATATCGCAGGGCAAATCTAGTGTACGAAGATGTCTTGCATGGAAACGCTGATCTTGGATTAGTGGCTTTCCCTTCCGCACACAAAGAATTGAATATTATTCCATTTGCGAATGATGAACTCATCATCGCAATGAGCCCTAACCATAAACTAACCAAAAAGAGAGCAATCGCAATCGATGATCTTGCGGGCATGGATTTTATTGCTTTTGAAAGGGATATCCCAACTCGTAAAGCTACTGACGAAATTTTAAATCAAGCTGGTGTCCAAGTTTCCGTGGCCATGGAATTTGATAATGTAGAAACCGTCAAGCGAGCAATAGAGATCAACGCGGGAATTGCCATTTTACCAGCAAGTACAGTAATCACAGAGTCGGAAAGAAAACAACTTGTCACATACAAACTTGAAGGTGGAATGCACAACCGGCCTCTCGCAATCATTCATAAGAAAAGTAGACTACTGACACCAGCCTTACGCTCATTCGTTGAATTAATGAAAAACAAACCACCCGAAGTTGACTAGTCTTTTGCTAATCTGTTCAAGTTTGTTGCTCTCCTTAATTTTGCAGTAAAACTGCCAACCACAACTTTACTACTTATTTTTATTGGTATCATTCGGTTATCTGAAGTATACCACACGCGAAGCATTCCTTTCGGGCTTTTCTTAAATACACCGCTTAAGTTTTTAATCTGGGGTCTAGCATCGTATGCATTAAATGAGCCGAAAGGAACATTGATACTTTCCTCCGCAACAACTTTGACAAGAACACTTAAAGATTTCTTGCCATCACATGTAGGCAAAATTCGCTCATCCCCTTTTTTTACAGGAATTTTTCGAAATGCATAAGTTATCGCTAACGGATCAAACACATTTCCAGTTATGTTCTTTTCCAATGCTTTAGAATCGTTTTCGACATAAAGACTCTTTTGATTTTCATAATCAAAATCAACGACAATTTCTTTCTGCGTTTTTCCTTCTTTCTGAGATTTTTTGTACATAAAAGTGCGGGTAAAATTTCCATCAACCAAACTCACTGCTTTTGTTCGTACCTTGTAGAAAGCATCTGCAAAGTCATTCGTTCGCACAAAAAACTTAATTTCCCATGCTTTAAAACCGTTAAAATTAGTCTCCAAAATCTCTAGAGTTGCCTCTCCAACGGGAATAAAGCCCCAGTTTAAGTCATACTCTAATTTTTCACCGCTAGAAAAAGGTAGTGCTGATAATTTCGTTCCGGAAATAGAAACACAGACCAAAAACAGGAGTATTCTCGGTATCATTAATGGGAGAATTCAGTTGATAGAACCAAGTTTCCAGATTTCTTTTGCATATTCCCCTATTGTTCTATCTGAAGAAAACTTTCCTGAACCTGCTACATTACGAATAGCCATTTCCGCCCAGAGACTCTTGTCGGAATAGACTTCCCCAACTTTATCTTGTGCTTCAATATAAGATCGGTAATCCGCCAGAACAAAATAAGGATCACCCCATTCAAGAAGACTTTTAGATAGGTCAGATAAAACCTTACCCTCATCCGGTGAAAAATAATCCGAAGAAATCCAATCAATCACTGCTTTCAATTCCTCATCTTGCTCATAGTAAGAGTATGGATTATAGCCTTCATCACGAAGTTCCTGAATACCCTCGACTGTTTTACCAAATATAAAAATATTATCTAGCCCTACCTCATCACGAATCTCCACATTAGCACCGTCTAGAGTGCCGATAGTTAAGGCTCCATTTAGGGCAAATTTCATGTTTCCAGTTCCAGATGCCTCCTTGCCTGCGGTTGAAATCTGCTCGGACAAATCACTTGCAGGAATGATTCGCTCAGCAGCAGAAACTCCGTAATTAGGCCAGAAAATGACCTTGATGCGATCACGGATTCTAGAATCCTCATTAATTCTCCGTGCAACAAGATTAATCGCATGTATAATAACTTTCGCCAGATGATAGCCAGGTGCTGCCTTGGCTCCAAAGATAAATACTCTCTTACTGACCTCCAAATCCGGGTTGTGCAAAAGCCTCCGATAGAGTGTTAAAATATGCAGAAGATTCAAGTGCTGTCTCTTATATTCATGAAGACGCTTGATTTGTGAGTCAAAAACTGCCTCTGGATCAATTTCCAAACCGATCTTTTGCTCAATGATTTCACCAAGCAATTTTTTATTTCGTAACTTAATCGCCATGAAGTCTTCTTGAAATGAAGTATCCCCAGCATACGCTTCAAGTTCGCGCAATTTTTCCAGGTCGGTCATCCATCCAGAAGAAACTTTACCATCAATGAGCTTGGACAGCTCTGGGTTACACCCGAGTAACCATCGGCGTGGGGTGATTCCATTTGTCTTATTATTGAATCTATCAGGATAAACTTCTGCAAAATCACTAAGTAGGCGCTCTTGCAGCAACTTGGTATGTAAAGCAGCAACGCCATTTACCGAAGAGCTTGAAACTACGGATAGAAATGCCATACGAATTTGGCCACCATCCACGATTGACATTCTTCTTACCCTGTCCTCGTCACCGGGAAATCGAGTACGGATTTCTTCTTCAAATCTACGGTTAATCTCCTTTACCAACTGATGGTGACGCGGAAGTACCCTTCCAAAAAGATCTTCGCCCCAAGTTTCCAAAGCTTCAGGCAGTAAGGTGTGATTGGTGTATGCGAAAGAATTACGAACCAAAAGCCATGCTTCCTCCCAGGTCATACCCTCTTCATCCAGGAAAAAACGTAACAATTCAAGAATCGCAACCGCAGGATGAGTGTCGTTAAGTTGAATAATGACCTTCTTTGGAAACGCATTCCAATGGTTGCCATGCTCCCTACGAAAACGGCGTATCATGTCCTGCAATGAACAAGATACGAAAAAGTATTGTTGAACTAGGCGTAATTCTTTTCCGCTTTCAGTTTCATCATTTGGATAAAGAACTTTTGATATTGTTTCTCCCATCGCTTTTTCGCGAACGGCTTCCACATATCCTCCTTGATTAAAAACTTCAAAATCCAATTCCTGAGAAGCTTTGGACTCCCAGAGTCGAAGAAAATTTACGGTTTCAGTTTCAAATCCAACAATCGCAAGATCGTATGGAATCCCCTCAACCTCTTTAAATCCGGTCCAGCGCGGACGGTAATCCCCGATATCATCATATTCATGCTCAACATGGCCATACAACTTAACCTTCTGGGCATATTGCGGACGAGCAATTTCCCATGGATTTCCATCTCGTAACCAATCGTCAGGTTTTTCCACCTGCCGACCATTTTCGAAACTCTGACGAAAAAGGCCAAACTGATAGTGGATACCATATCCAATAGCTGGTAGGTCCATGGTCGCCATAGAATCAAGAAAACAGGCTGCTAATCGACCAAGTCCTCCATTACCTAAGCCCATATCGTGCTCTTCCTCAAACAACTCCTTGAGGTCATAGCCTAATTCCTCCAAGGCAATCCCGATTTCAGAAAATATTCCCGAGTTGTGAAGATTTGAATTTAGTAATCGCCCCATCAAATATTCAAGACTCAAATAGTATACCCTTCGAGTTTTTGACTCACTGTGCTTCTCTTGAGTCTTGATAAAGCGATCCACGATACGATCCCTTACTGCATAGCATGTAGCCATCCAAATTTCCTGCTTGGACGCACTTTTGAGATGCCTTGCAAGAGTTATCCGCAAATGCCTTACAATCGAGTCCTTCAAGTCATCACTCAATAGGCTGCTTGGGTTTTCGACATTAGATTGGCCTGAAGATTTAACGGTATTCGAAGAACTCATTTTAAAGAATTAGGCAATGTCCATGCCAAAAAAAGAAAAGGGTACTGTATGATGAAAACTTTTGCGCCTTTTATTCAGCAAAAAATCGATGGATCGTTTTGTGGGTATAAACATCCCCCGGTTTAAGAACACAAGACTGCCAACCTTTTTGCCCTTCTCTATTCGGACTGTCTGGAAAAACTTGAGTTTCCAGGCACAATCCGGACCGCAGGGCATAGGACTTACCACCGTGTCCAGTAAGCGTACCATCCAAGTAATTACCGGAATAAAACTGTATGCCTGGCTGATCTGTAAATATCTCCAAGCACCTACCGGTTCCTTGATGCTTTAGGGTCGCTGCATGATTTAAATCTTCTTCGTTTTTCTTAGTACCAACCAACCAAGTATGATCATAGCCTTTACCAAATTTAATCTGTGGGTGAGCCGATTCTATACGATCACCAATTTTAGTTGATTTCCTAAAGTCCAAAGGCGTACCTTCCACACTCATAATATCAGTAGGAATATTAGTCTCATCTGTCGCAACAAACTGGTTGCCCGGAAGCATTAGATGATGGTCTAATATGGTGGAAGCACCCTCTCCGGCCAAGTTAAAATAAGTGTGATTCGTCAGATTAATAACCGTTGGCTTATCAGTCTTTGCTTCATATTCTACAACCAATTCATTTTCATCAGTCAGGATATAGGTTACCTTGCAATCGAGATTCCCAGGGTACCCCTCTTCTCCGTCCGCACTCGTTCGACTGAACTCAACTCCCGTTCCTGTCTCAATGATTTTCGCTTTCCAGACATATTTGTCAAAGCCACGAATGCCTCCATGTAAATGATTGGGTTCATTATTGATAGCTAGAGTATATTGTTTATCTTCTAATCGAAACTTCCCTTTCGCAATGCGGTTAGCATACCTTCCGG
>MDTB01242409.1_pt1 | contig 13461 bp, 2 predicted proteins | sample 811161 | NCBI WGS metagenome assembly MDTB01 (sample SAMN05326650, study PRJNA326480) | marine metagenome | isolation source: seawater | place: Mediterranean Sea | collected 2009
CGGCTACTGAGGCTGTTGAACAGGCTATTAGAGACCAGATGGTTCAAGACGCTGAAACTGAAAGACTGGTGGCAGAGAAAGAGGCGGAAGTTGTAGACAAGGCTAAAAAAGAGGGGGTAGAAACGCAAGAGCAAGCCAAAGCTCTAGTTGAAGGAAATAAGATGTACCAAAAAAGCGTTAAGCTAGACGAAGAGGCTAATAAGGCTTTGCCTAAGATGTTCCAATCTCTTGCTGGGGCAGACGCCAGAACTCAACTAGGAGAAAGAATTACAACTGGCGCTCAATTAACTCAGGCTGTCGGCCGAGGCAGTGGAAAACAGGCTGGAAGTTTTGATAACACTATGCTTGCGCTACATAATAAAGCGTTCGGAAGCTTCAATGAAGCGTCTTTGCAAGGGGACCAGTTTAAAGCCGCTAATGAAATTAAAAATATGGCTAATGAAATACAGGCTCAATTTCAACAGCAGGGCTTGATGGATAGCTACATGACAAGCGGGCAAGGAGGAGAGATTGGAAGGTCAAAAAGAGAAGAGATAGTCAGGAAAACATTGTCACAAAGAGGTTTTGACACTAAAAGTGATACTTCCATGAGGATGATAAAAGACCTTGGAAATATACTTGAAGTTGAAGGGGGATTTCTTGAGTTTGACAAGGCGGCGCAAGCAGATTTCATAGGCGGACATATGTATCAGTCAATAGCAACAGGTCAAGGCGCTGAAGATTTTCTTAGAAAAAAGGCGGAGGCTCAAAAATTAGTAAAAACAGCTGGCGACACTGTAGCAGCAACTGGACTACCCGGAAGCATGGCTGTTATAGGCGAGCCTAGTGATGCGGTTAGGGCCAGAGCCAAGGTTAGTGATGAAGACGCAGCAAATCTAAAAGCTAGAGAAGAGGCAACAAAAGCTGCAGCGGGCCAAGCAGCGGCAGCGGCAGTGTCTGTTGAGGGAAGGCAAACGCCAATAGAGGGGACGACTGTTACTGTCGACAATCAACAGGCGGCGGCGGCGAAGGCCAAGATTGATGCGGCGGGAGCTGTGACAAAAGGCGCGGCGGCGGGCATACCTAAGACACAGGCACAGATAGCGGCTGAGATTGGCCCAAGAGACGTCAAAGGCGGCGAATCAAAGGAAGATTACAGAGATAGAGTAGCGGCTGCTCAAGCTACCGGAACGATTCCTCCCGCTAGCGCTCCTGCCGGAACAACCCCTCCTGCCGGAACGGTTCCTCCTGCCGGAACGGTTCCTCCGCAAGTAGCAGCGGGGGCAACCGCTGAGTCGTATAGAGCCCCACAGTTTAATATGGATGAAATTATGGCCAGGGCAAATCAAATAAAATCGCTTCCTAAAGGAACGCCAACGTCTGAGGGAGGAGCTGATTTAAGAACTAGAAGGGCTGCATACAGAGCAAGGCAAGGCGAAGAATTAACAAGAGAAGAAAAACAACTTCTTTCTGGCCAAGAGATTAGCGGCGAAGAAGGAGGCAGGGGCACAGACTCAAAGGAAGGCGGCAGCTTACAGCAGGCGCTACAGCAATTTATAGAAACCGAACAGCTTTCTGCTGCCCTTAATAATTTCTCAGAACAATTTGGAGGTGACGGCGCTATAAAACACGAACTGTCTGGAACAGATATAAGCGTTACATTCTCAGGTCTAGAAGAAATAAAAGGTGCTTTCCAAGAAGAGATTATCTCTCAAGTGATAAAGCGGCTCGGAGATACAAGAAATCCGAATCCGGACCCATCGAAACCGGTACAAACTTAATAGGACAAAAATGGCAAACGAATGCGTATTACCAGATTCCGTTATAAATATAGTTCAGTCAGACGGAAATAAATTTGTATTTAATAATGGCGGCATTTATGACGCCAGCACTAAATATGCGTTAACAACTGGAACGTATAAAATATTAAATGCCAACTCCTCTCACCCAATCGCAATACTTAACGATGGAAATAGCAATATAAGCTATACTGGCGATTCATCAACCAGCTTCTCAAAAACTGTAAGCGGTACAACTGCAGATGGCACGTACACATTTTATTACGGAACAATAACTATAACGGTAACAGGAGACTTTGGAACGCTAAGCTATTATTGTTACAACCATGGATACATGGGTGGCGAAAACAATTTAGTTTATGACGCATCATGCTCAGCCATAGCTTTTCCTCCTAGCCCAGAGTCTCCTGCCTTTACAGAGGTTGGAACACTAAGGTCATATGGACAAACAAAATATACCGACTCAATCTTTGAGTCAAGGTTTTCAACACCAGCAAGCGGAACGTTTACATTTTCAGACAAGCCGAATGAAGGCTCTACAATCACCTTAACTGACTATGAATCAACATCTAAAGTTTTTGAAATAGACAATGAGATAGACGGAGTCTCCGGCTCAAATATAGCTGTAAATGGAATTGCTGCCGCTGGAGGCGGTTTGGCTGGTACGGCAACGGACCTCGTTGCCAAAATCAATTCCTCATCTCTTAAAATGACGGCAACCAACCCATCTGCCGGAATGGTGGTTTTAACTCAAGACTCAGTTGGATATGCCGGAAACACATCCATATCCGTAAACGACTCATCTCACTGGAATTCGTCAACATCAGTCAATGTTCCCTCTGCTTTTGCCGGTGGGGCGAGTACCCCTGAGCCTAACATAAAAACTGTTAGAGTTGCATCTCATCCACAGGGCGTTGGAGACTTTACAACAATTCAAGCCTGGGAAGATTACGCTGATGGACAGTCTCATCCTTTTCAATGGGCAGAGTGTTATGATGGCGGTAATCTTGGAACATTCACAGTGGACGGATGGTCTTCTACTCCGCTAGCTTCTGGATATCCTAGAATATTTGGGGCAAAGTCCGAATACCATGACGGCAATTTAAATGACGGCGCATTCATACAGGCTGCCGCAGGAAGCATCAACACAATATCTGTCCCTTATACTAGAGTTGAAAGGCTTAGGTCAACGGCAGGTATTCACATAGACTTATCCAGCGCCTCTAATGTCTTAGTTAGAAACTGTGCTGTCATAAGTGACAGGGGCATAAACTTCAAAGCAAAAGCTGAGGTTAGCTCCGTTAGTAGTTCGGGTAATTTATTTCATAACTGTATGTCTCTTGGAAATATAAATCCTTCTGGGATTGTTAATACAGGATTTGAAATAGGTGGCGAAAATATGATTAACGGCTTGCCTGAAGTAAAATGTATAAATTGCACATCATACGGCCATAACAATGTTGGCTTTCGCTCATACAACGGGAAGCTAACTGGATTCAATGGCGGGGCTCACACCGCTTTTGTAAACTGCATCTCTGCGTCAAATAGCGGGTCTGACTTTGCCTTCTCTGATAACGGGGATGGCTCTGGTATATTTGCCCCAAACTTACTAACTGATAATTCAAATACAAATACCTATTACTATAATAGAGATGATATAACTTACATCAATGTGCCTAACTACTCTGAGACCAACATATTTAAAAATCCATCAACCACTGTTAATTCGATAAATGGTGTTCAGGGAGACTTTAGACTTAGCGGCTCATATCAGTCTGTCTTTGGATATAGCGATTACACGATACCGCTAACTCAATCAATAGCTAGTACAGGAGAAAATATATTTAGATACTCCGATAATCCGCGTGACAGCACAAATGAAGGCGGCTTTAACTATTCTATAAATGGTGTGCAAAGAGGCTCCTTTGCTCTTGCCGAAAGTCTTGGTGGTCTTGGAGATATATACGAAGAAGCTAGCGTTTGGGACTTTGGCGCCTACGAGTATAGCACTCAAATACCGCAGCGTAGAGCAACCCTATACATATTTGGTTCTGGTGATTTTCCGTCTGTGTCTGGTGTTGCGAACTTATTTTCAAGGGGTGCAGTTGTATCTCAGTCTGGTTTAGACTTGTATACAAAATCTAATAATCCATCCAATGAAAGCCTGGACCTATTTATAAAACAAGAGAGATTTACCAGAAATGCAACGCTATATACGAAAGGCTCTGCCCTCGAAGAGGCTACTCCTGAAGATGTAGACCAGTATACGGATACGTCGCTAGGCGACAGCATAATAAACCTAAGCACTACGGCTGGTGGTGCTGGTGCGGGTGGTGGCGTTGGTACAACCACACCCGCTAATATAAGAGCGCCTCTTTTCATAACCACATCTTTTCCTGCAGAGGGCCTTTCACCCGTCAGAAGAAAGAATGCCAACCTTTTTGTGGTTGGTGTTAGTGACATGTTTCCAAAGGCTTTTGCCCTTGGCGCTTCTTCTTATAATAGGTCTCTTACTTTTGACAGCAAGGGATATATTCCTCTTGGAGAATCTAGGTTCTTATTCTCTAAGACGGAATCTGATTGCGATATTAGTTCAGCTCACTATAAATTTAATGAATCTGCAAATGACTCAAATACAGACGTAACTATTACACTAGCTGGACTTGGCTCTGGAACCGTTACAAAGAACAACTCTTACGGTAACGAGATAACAACTGTAGGAAACTTTAATGGAGTGTACACCAGAAGACAGCCGGACACATTTAATTTTGATGATTTTCCAGACGATGCTCTACCGTACGTTTACAATAATGACGAGAATGTATTTTTCTCAAACAACTTCCTTTTGACAGGATGGACGTTATATAAGAGACAAGATAACTCGTCTCCATTTGGAGATGTTGATACACAAACATATTCAATATTAATTTCGCATAGCGGATTTAATCAAACCAATAATGTAAACTACACATACGCCTCGGGATATGTCTCTCCTGCACAAATAGATGTTTGGTCATCTGGAGTACAAGCCTCTTTCTCATCTGTTCAAGACCATGACATAATTAAGGCTGGACAACCAACAATAACGGGAGGGCCAACAAACCAATTTAACTCTTCAACTCCAGTTAATTTTGATTTACAGGGCAGACCTTTTGCTTACATTGATAGAATAGTAGTCAATGAGTATGACGAAAAATCTAATACAGTCTCAACAAATCATATAGAGGTTGGTTTAATCAGAGACTCTGCTATATTTTTATCTAAGTCCATAAATGGAATTGTGCAAGACTCTAACAATTCTTCGGGCAAAGAGAATTCACTACAGCACCCACATAACTCAGTTTTCTCTAGCAATGGAGGAATAGCCGTTGCGTTTTGGATAAATAGGCTTGGATATCAAGTAAAGTCCGAAGGTTTTACCTCATCTAGCACCGAACTACCGCTCGCTGCTGAACCACCAAGAGGAGACGAGGTTTTAAGTTTTCCAGAAACTGCAGTTGAAGTGTACAAAGAGGCCAAAGACTTTGATGAGCTTCCAGAGGGAATAATAACTAAAGGCGAAATGCATTTTAATTCAAATGGTAATTACAACTTTTTCTCAGGAGATTGGGGTATATTTAAGAGTGTGAGCAGGGATGAGCGCAGAAAAGACTTAGAATTTTTCGTTAATGTACTTGACAGAGATAGGTCGTCCAGCGTTATAAATGAAGGGATTAATATACCTAGCAAAAAGTGGTTTTATGTTATGTATGTTATAGACACGGAACGAAGGCAGTCTTACGTTATTATTAGAGACCAAAAGGATGTTGATAGAGTAAATACTGAAATAGTGGATTTACAAAACTGGAAAACAGCAACTCTCAGCTCAAGAGAAAACGAAACCCAGACTGTCGATGGCTCAACCTCAGCAACTGCTGCGGCTACACAAACAACTTCTCACAAATTTAGAATTGGATACAATACCTTCAACGATAAAGACCTTGGAATAACACATGGAGATGTATGGGGTTTGGAGGAGCTAAAAATATTTAATAATGTGTGTAGTAAAAATGCGATGGTGCAGCTTTTTGACTCAGAGTTTAATAATTATTTAGGATTTTATTATCAGAGAGATTCCGTTGACCTTTACATGAATGGTATTTTATAATGGCAAATACAGTAACATATGAAGTTCCAGGCACAACATACACATTAAAACCAGCGCCTCAAGTTAATGTATCCAAGCAATACATAAGAACTGGAGATGGGAAAAAGGTTGGAGTCACTTATTCAGTTGAATTATCTGGAACTATAGTTCCGAACAGAGCGGTTCTTGGAGGAGCTGCGCAAAGCCCTGCATCCGCATTTGAAGGTTTGCTAGATAATGCTAAAGATTTAAGAGAGGCATTTTCAAAGGATGGTGGCCGACTAACAATTGAAGCTAGCAGCACTAAAATTGTAGGCCATGCAAGAGTAATATCTTTAGCTTTTCCACAAAGTCAATACACAAGTACGCTACCCTATACAATTTCACTTGAGCTTGACGATATTGGGGATGGAAGTGGCGATGGCGTATATGATGATATAAAAGTACAATTAAATCTGAAGGACCCTACAAGTGGAAGCGGAACTTTAGTCACCATACCATATATATCAGCGGCAACAGATACATGGCAGATAGCAGAGGCAAACCAGCTTAAATCTTTTGTCAGTATAAGCGGTTCTACAGTTTCTGTTGACAATAGCAATGTTTACACTTTAACACACACAATATCAGCAACAGGGAAGAGAGCTTATGGAGGAGACTTAGACGGTGACACCGATGATTTGTGTGCCCTAATTAGACCGCCTTGGCAAAATGCAGAGCTTTTTTGTTTAAGCCGACTTGGCATTCCAGATGCAACCGGCGACACAGACCCAACTGGAGTAGATAAACTTTTCAGCAATCATGGAATAACGATTGATACTGATGGAACAACTAGTAACGAATATGGTGTGTTTAACTATACAAGAAATCAAGATGTTAGCCAAACAGAAGGCACTTTTCAAATAACTGAATCTTATCTTCTTGTAAAGAAAACCGCAGCGGCTGGTGCAACTGCCGTTGGGAACACAATTGAACAAATCAATGTTGACCTTAGTGTCGACATAAATTCTCCCGGCGATTTTTCTTCATCTACTGACAGCGCAGATGGGCTGCACACTGTTAGTGTAAATGGAACTATCAATGGCCTAGAGACTAGAGCAATCGGAGAGACCGGCATAACAACTAATGGAACAGCAGACACTTATACGTCAAACAGCTATACCACAGTAACCCAAACAAAAATTCAAGCAGCAGAGGCTGAGTTTGATATTAAGTTTACCGACAGCAACTTACTGCTTATAGCCAAGGCCTTGTCAGAGATTGATGGCGCGACCGTTCCTGGATGGAATGGCTCCGCCATACAAACGCTAAAGTCTACCCCAGTTAGCAAGACTTTTTCTAAAAATAATTCAACAGGAGTTATAACTTTTACGGTTGTTTTTAACAATAGGCCCCAAAAGGTTAGTGGAACAATCAGCGAAACAGGCTCTTTTCAAAGAACTCTTCCAAGTAAAAAATACGCCATTATTGAAGTTCCTAATAGAGCTGCTGGCCCAGTGGTTCAAGATTTGGGAACGCAAACCATGATGCAAGAAACCGCTCAAGTGAGCATAGTCTTTGCTCCAGGCTTTCGACAACAAGATTCTAAATTTACAGAATCTATATCCGGCACCGTTGGTGCCGTGAGTGATGCAAATTTCTTTGACATAGCTGGAGTTCCGTTGGCGGCTAAAATGAGGGGTGTAAATCACGCTGGTTTCACCGTAATAGTTACACAAGATAATACGTCATATGACAGAGGAACTGGAACGTACAGTAGGACTAAAACCATACAATATGTACAATCGTGTTCATAGGAATAAATAATGTCTCAACCAGCACAATGGTTTTCAACAAAGCAAGTTATACAGCTTTCCGGCATAACGAACACCGGATTAAGTAATACTGATTATCTAAATACGGCGTCAATTAATGGTGAGTATTTTAGACTCAACGAAATCTACAATGGCGAACCGATTCTGGTAGACATAGAGATGCCTGATGGGGAGACTATAAGTTTTCCCCTTCCAGCGTTGGCGTATCGTGGGGGCGGGAACGCAAATGTGCCAATTTGGAGAAGATATTCAGTTAGCGCTTGGCCAGACTTGGCATTCTGCGATATATACCTTGATACAGATGACAAGTGGACTATAGAAATATTTAGATATGAAGAAGATACAACAGAACTGCTTGACGAAAATAACGACCCTATTCCATACGAGAAGAATTTAAACCTGGCTGATTTAAACGTCTCTGAGTCGCAACGAAATTTAGCTAGAATTAAAAATGTAACAGGTATCGTTGTTGCTAAGTCTACAGACACCTATGTGGCGGTTGATTCAAATGGTTCACCAAATGGAATATCTCCTGAAGATGTAACTTCTTGGGATGCTTTCGACACGCTTTCGTTTACTCTTTATAATGACTTTCAAGATTATTTTTCAGCCGAGACATCATCTCCATTTGGAGGGGGCAGCAGCTTAGATGGGATAAGTGGCTTTTTGCCGATGGTTTTTAAATCTTACTTTGACGAAGCTACTCTTGATTCAGCTTTGGAAAATGGTTATATAAGAAGTTTTATTTTTAATGCATTTGACCCATCTGACTCTAATTATTCAAATAGGGCCACGGGTAATTCTCCAAGCGGTGGTCCCTACACAGATAGCATATCCGCAAAAAGAATTAGAACTGTTTATGTAAATACTTTTGGTAAAAATACGCCAGAATTAGTTATTGCAGAAATCAGAAAGGCTTTAGACTCAGATAATGGGTATGGCTTTACTTTGGCAGAGGGAAAGACGGACAAGGCTGGAGACTCCCTGTATGTAAATAATCCGACAATAACCAATGAATATTCTACTGAACCTTTGACCAAAGAAATACCTGGAATCTCTAGCGCGGATTTGGCTGACACATCATCTTGGTACTCAGATGGCGCAGCGTTGGCGGCAGAACATTCAGACGTAATAACATCAGTAACCGCACCTTTAAATCATGGGGAGACTTTTGAGAAAAATGTAACGGCCCCCAGAAATGTCAATATTAGAACTGCTTCAACAACTAGCACAATAGCCAGGACTTTTAATATAAGCGGTGGCACAAATTCATTTACATTTAACCCCTCTACTTCTGGAGACGTTAAGCAGATAGAGATAGGCATATCTTCTAAAGCGTTGACAGACTTTTATTCTGCCACTCACGAAGATGTGTCAACTATAAAAGTTGAGCCTTGTATACTTCAAGGCAATACAATTTTTATTGCAAAAAATTCCGCTATGTCTGTAACAACGGCGGATTTTACAACACAAACATTTACATATACAGACGCAACTGATTTTATAGACGCTTACAACACCAATAGTAGGAATCCGGTGTGGGCGGGGACTTTTGCCAAAGAAATGTTTTTTGGATATGTGTTAAGTATCGAGGGGGCTGCTCCAGACGTATTGTACGAAGCGACACATAGCCTAAACGACTTTACAGTTGTGGTTGACAGCACAGACAACAGCGAGCTTCGATTATATCTTCCCGTGGGCCAAACTTACGAGTTTCCATTTGACCAGTCTGCCTTTACGACAGAATCAGGAGACCCCGCCTCTCCTAATACTCCGCTTTACAAGGTGCTTTCGTCTACAATTAATATACAGAGAAGAATTCAGACTGGCGAAGAAGACTTTAATTATCCAGACATTTTCGGTACGATAGACGGCTCTCCAGGCATCTATATAGACTATAACGCAAGAAACGTATACATAGACGGTGTTCTAGGTAGAGTATTTTCAGAGCCGCAAAGAACGACCGCTTTTGTTACTCAACCGTCTTTTACTGTTGTCAATGATGGTCTTGATGGTAAAATTCCAGGAATTTATGATGAGGAGGAGGATGAAGACCAGAAAAAGTCTATCCTGTTGGTTGACCCAAATGAGTTGTTTAATTTCGACGGTAGCCTAAAAGATATAACAAATGAAGAGATTAGTGAGGTTATTAGGTCGGGCGGTCAAATAATAGCCTCCGCAGACTTGATTGCTCCCGGAGTGGGTCTCATTATAGCTGAGGGCGATATAATAGCTGTCGAAGAAGTGCAGACACTTCTATACATAGACCGAGATACTGGACAAGAAACCACTGATAGTGGCGCAAGCAGACCCGATGGGATACTAAACGAAATCGCTCCTGTACAGGAAACTAACAGCAATGGAGACCCTTTATTTACATCTCTTGGAGCAAAGGCTACAGCAACCATAGCTTTTAGTGGAACAATTACAGCCGGTAAGAGCATAACAATAATTGACCACGAAGGTAATGCTATAACCTATATTGCAAGCAATTCTGAGAATACTTCACAAAATAAATTTGATTCAGATGCAAGCGCAGCAGCGACGGCGACTTCATTAAAAAATTGCATTGAAGCGACGGTTCATTTAGGCAAAATAACAGTTGCGAACAATGGCAGCGGCACTCTTACATTAACGCAATCCGTAGAGGGTCCTCAGGGCAATAAACCAATAACAACGACTATATTATCAAATGTCACCATAACGAGATTTTCTGGCGGCAAAATCGAAACAACAACTACGGAGGGCACCACAGATGAAGGCGGCAATCCAACAGGAAATGTACCCAAACATGTTCTAGACGATAGTGGAAATCCAGTTCAAAAAACAACATCTCTTAAAGACTCTGAGGGCCTTTTAGTCTACACAATACCATCCAATCCTCCTGCTGGACCAGGACAAGGAGGACCGGCTTTTCCATATCCAGGCACGACGCCATCAACAACCCTTTCTTCTTTTATGGGCGGAAGAATAATAAGTGTTGACTCGTCAGTGGGTTGGGGTGGAGAGTCAACATCAGTGACAGTTCGCGTCGTTGAGTGTGGTTCTAATTTTGCACAAGTGAAGCTTGGCACGCCAAGGGGGTTGCAGGTAGGCCAGTTTATATTCGCGGGATTATTGCACAGTTGGGAAAAAACCCTTAGCACATCTGGCGAGATATACACGGTTAGATTAGTTTCGCCAACCCAAGTTCTTAGAAACACATCTTGTATTCTGCGTGGCATATCAAGCTATGACCAAGGGTCATTTTTTCATGGTAATGTGGCTCCAGTCGCATTTGGCGGAAGCGCCAGGAGAAATAACTTGCTTGCGATAAGGCCGGAAACAGCATGGTGTAATGACTACGGCCCAACTTGGGCAGATATAAAAAGCGCAGCCGAATCTGCGCCATACTATTATATGGCTAGTTCATTTACATTGAATTTATCAAACGTTGGTGATAGTGTTGGGCAAATGCGTTTTGATGGCGACTCTATTGATTTAATGACCGCGATAGAAAGAGCAGCCGATGCTGCGGGCCAAAGAATATACGTTCAGCTTAACCCTGACGGAAGAACAATATTAGTAGTAGGTGTTAAAAAACAAACTACAAATAATGACCTTGCCTTGGATAATGGCAGTAATAGCTTTACCATTGAGTCTAATTTGCCAAGCGGGAATTGTATTGAAGTCACAAGCATAACAAAAGGTCTGGAAACTGCTGACGCATCAACGGCCATAATGATTAATGGAGACAACGAGAGAAATATACATACTTCACAGACTATGTATACTTACTATGGCAAAGACCCAGAGTACGGCACTCCAGTTGTTGGGTACGACCAAGGAGATAGGGATTTAGAGGCATTTGAAGTTTCAACCTCTGCAAATGCAGTTGTGGCTAGCGCAACGGGAGGAGGCACATATAAAATAACAATACTGGAACTTAGAGCTGCTATGGCTGGATTTGACTCTTGGTTAGAATTTATGAAATGTGCTGCGGCTGGAGGTTCTGCGCCTAAGCGAGCAGTCTTATCGAATTGTGGAATAAATAACCCATCCCCATCATGGAATAGGGGCGCGTTTGCGCTTTTTGCTGAGTCCACATCAGAAAGTCCAGATGCAGCGTTGATAGCTGGTCTTCAAGGCGGGCAGTCTGGGTTAGGTCAAATTGGCACGCAGAGAGCCGGAAAAATAAAATTACAAGCGCTTCATCAATTTGTCAGCTCATTTAGTTCTTACTATGGCCAAAAATATATATTTCTACTGCCCGAGGGGCAAGGAGGGTGTGGCGCTGAAACATTAAATTATGAAAAGTCTGACTCTGGTTGGTCGCCTCAAGGAGCCTTGGGGTTATCGTATGGTAACATACCAGGATTTTTTAAGGCGGATGATGGCAAGATATCTTGTTTTGTTGGATACAACATGCAGGGTTTGGGTGAGTGGCGTTCAATAAAAGATTCAAGCAAACTAAGAATAGATGGAGACAGTCTTGGTGACGAGTTTTTAGTCCAGGGAAGTAATATATATGTTGCCGCTAGCGTTGAGGAGTTTACTACTATTCCTGGTCTTGGCCCTGCCGCGATAATATCAACCACACCATTAAAACTAAAACTAGAACCCGGCGAAGACCTTTCATCTGATTTTTCAAATATGTTTGTGGGATACTGCCAAGGAATTAGTCAAGACCCAGATTATCAAATGTCTTCATTAAATTCTAGGCAAGACCAAGCACTCGTTCGCATGTTAAATACAATGAACTCCTCTAAACTTAGAGGAAAGTCAATAGCTCCTCCAATTTATAACAGACCTGCAGCAGCAGCAATACCGTATAAAGATAATAGAAAATTTTATGGGCCATTTCCATTTGCATTAACAGCAAACGGCGGTAGGACTGGAAAGTGTGAATACAGAAGGGATAGCTCCTTAAACCCATGGACATATAGAGGAATATCAAACGTACAAAGCGCAGCGAGATTTATGGCAGAGGTGTCGCTGCATGGGCAGTCTGTTATAGAGGCTGGAAGTTATTCTCATACGGGATTGCCAACATTAAACCTTGGCGCAAAACTTGTTACGGGTGGACCAGACATTACTGGAATTAGCGTTCAAGTTGGAATGGGAGGCATACAAACAAATATTTCAATGAGAACTTTTATTCCAAATAACGCCGCTATATCTGAGCAAAAATTGCAGTCTTTTCAGAGAATGACTCAAAACGCACAAAGAATGCAAAGGGCTTTTGATGAGCGGATGGCTGAAAGAATAGCCCTCAACAATCGGAGAGCTATATCTGGGGCAGCTCTTGCAGAACTTGGCGGTGGGGCTGGTTCTCCAAACTCTGCAACAAGCGACTCAGAAAGCCAAGCGCCACAACAGTCAAACATGATTATGGTAACTAACGCCGGTGATTCCGTTAATAATGACGATGTATCCTCTGGAGCAAATGCCTCTCAAATGCCACAATCTGAAGTTGGAAGAGTCGCACCAACTGAGGGGGATTATACAAATACCGGCGGCGCAACACTTGACACTATATATAGACCCGTAGGAATTGGGGACGGTCATGGCTCAAGAATTTCAACTCTAGATACTAGTTTAAGCCCGACTGATTCTGATGACGAAACAGATACGGCTACCGCTTCAACTTCTAGTACAAGCCCAACACCATCACCGAGTCAGACTTTTCATAATTTAATGTTTCAGCGCCACACCCTCCTTGCCCCTCGGGCAGTAGAAATATATATTTTTGGCCATAGTAAGA
>MDTB01038676.1_pt1 | contig 13459 bp, 12 predicted proteins | sample 811161 | NCBI WGS metagenome assembly MDTB01 (sample SAMN05326650, study PRJNA326480) | marine metagenome | isolation source: seawater | place: Mediterranean Sea | collected 2009
TGATAAAAAAATTAATTTTATTGCTCAAAATATTTTTAAAAATTACAAAAATAGAATATTTAAAAATTTAGTTTGTACAATATTATTAATAAAGATAGTTCTTTCTGGAAAGAAAATATTAATTCTATCATTTAATTCAAATTTATATGCAACTTTATTAGCTAAAATATTTAGAAAAAAAATAATTGTTAGGATAAATGCTTCACATAAATTATGGGCAACAAATTTTTTAAAAAAAAAAATTTTTAAATTTTTCTTAAAATTGCCAGACGAAGTTATTGTAAATTCAGTCGATCTAAAAAAAGAAATAAATGAAGAATTTAAAATCAAATCAAGATGTATACTTAATCCTTTTAATAAAAAAGAAATTTTGAAACTAAAAAAAAATAATCTTAAACTTTTTAATGTCGATAAAAAATTCTTTAAGATTCTTTTTCTAGGAAGACTTGTAGATCAAAAAGATCCTTTTACTTTTTTAAAAGCCTTAAAGAGAATACCAAAAAAATTTGCTATTAAAGCACTCATAATTGGCAGTGGGTATATGAAAAAAAATATTTTAAATTATATAAAAGAAAATTCACTTGAGAAAAGAATAAATCAAATTGATTTTACCCCAAAAGCAATTCAATATTTAAATCAGTGTGATCTATTTGTTTTAACTTCAAAGTTTGAAGGTTTACCCAATGTTTTATTAGAGGCCCAATTTTTAAAGAAATATATAATTTCATCTAATTGTCCAACAGGCCCGAGAGAAATTCTTCTAGGTGGTAGGGCAGGTGATTTAATAAATATAAATAAACCAGAAATATTTTCAAAAAAAATAATTAATTACTACTTAAATAAAAAAAGAAATATCTATAAAAGAAAAATTCAATTAGGTTTTGAAAATTTGTATAGATATGATTTCAAGACTAATTGTGAAAAGTATTTCAGCTTAATAAATAAATTATCATAAATTAATGAAAAAAAAAAATCTTGTAATTTTTCTTCCCAACTTTGCAGCTGGTGGTGCTGGAAATTCAATATTAAATATATGTAAAAATTTAGATAAAACAAAATATGATATCTTTATTTTATCGTTAAAAAAAAACTTTTATAAATTTGAATTATCCAAATATTGCAAAGAAGTTGTTGAAATAAACAATTTAAGTACTTTATTTTCGATAAATAAAATAAATAATTATTTAAAAAAATTTGATAAAAATAATACATTGATTATTTCAAATATTAATTATGCAAACTCATTATTTGTTCTTTATTTCAAAATATTTAGACAATTTAAACTTATTTTAATAGAAAGAACGCCTTATCAAGAACTCGGTATTTACTATAGTCTTAGAGATTTTTATAAAAAGATAGTAATAAAAATTATTATCAAATTCTTTTATAAAGCAGCAGATGCATTAATAGCAAATTCAAGAAAAACTGCCAATGATTATGAGAAGATAATCAATAATAATTGTTTTTATGTTTATCCATTATCCTTTAAGTCAAAAATGAATATAAAAAAAAAAAATAAAATTAACAATCAAGTAAAGATTCTAACAATTGCAAGATTATCCAAAGAAAAAAAAATTGAAGATCAAATTTATGCTTTAAAAAAAATTGACAATACAAAGTATAATTTAACCATTGTTGGTAATGGAAACTTAAAAGTATCTTTAAATGATTTGATTAAAAAGTGTGGTGTTAAAGCAAAAATAGTTAATTACTCTGATAAAAATAAAATTAAATATTTGAAAAAATCTGATTTATATATTTGTTCGTCAGATTTTGAGGGCTTTCCAAATACTGTTGTTGATGCGATAAATTTTGGTCTACCAGTTATTTCTTCGAGGAATCATGGTGGAATTTATGAAATACTCATGAATGGATCTGGTGGAACATTTTATAAAACAGGAAATATAGATGATCTTGCTAATAAAATAAAAAATGTTGTTAAAAATTACAAAAAAAATTTGAAAAAAAATTTTATTGCAAAAAAAGGATTGAATAGATTTTCAGAATTAAACATTAAAAAATATGAAAAAATATTTGATAAAATTTTAATCAAATAAGTATTTGTTATTTTTATACCAATCAATTGTACTTTTGATTGAAACTTCTAAATTAGTAAATTTAAAGTTTTTTATCTTTCTTAATATTTTTTTGTTATTTCCGTGTGTTTTGTATATATCTGCTAGCTGCTTTTTTCTTAAAATAATTTTTGTCTTGGGAGTAAATTTACCTATAAAATTTATAACCTTTTTTAAGCCAATAGGTTTATTGGAGCAAATGTTATATATCTGATGTTTATCATTTTTAACTTTTCTCAATTTTATGATTAATGATATTACATCTTTAATATAAGTGAAATCCCTATAATGATTACCTTTATTATTTAAATAAAATTTTCTTTTTTTGTAGCTAGCATTCAATAATTTTAACATAAACATATCTGGTCTACCCCATTCACCAAAAACTGTAAAAAATCTAAGACCTGTAGATTTAAAATTATATATTTCAAAAAAATTTTGGGCGATCTCCTCATTAAATTTTTTTGATAAGCCATAAATATTTTTAGGATTAATTCTCTCTTTTTCATGAAGTGGAAATTTATTATTATCACCATAAACCGAGCTTGAAGATGCATAGAAAAACTTTTTGGTTTTAAAATTTTGTGCTGCACTTATAAGATTGCTAAAACCAGAGACATTAGAGTCTATATAAACAGACGGATTTTCCATAGAATATCTTACACCTGCCTGAGCTGCAAAATTATAAACTTCGTCGAATTTAAAAGTTTTGAAAATTTTCATTATTTTTTCTTTTTCAATTAAATCTATTTTTAAAAATTTGAAGTTTTTATTTTTTTTCAATAACTGTATTCTCTTCTTTTTTAATCTTACTGAATAGTAGTCACTAAAATTATCGATACCCACTATTTTAACATTTTTATTTTTAGATATTTCTTTTGCAAAATTAAAGGCTATAAATCCAGCAATACCTGTGATAAGAATTTTCATTTTTGAAAATATATATATTAAATTTATACAAACCACAAAGATGAATAATAAAATAAAACCTTGTGTAATCGGTCTTGGTTATGTTGGTTTGCCATTATTCTTAAGGCTTCAGACTAAGTTTCCATCCATTGGTTTTGACAACGATAAAAATAGAATTAAAAATCTTCGTAAAAAAATTGATACCAATAAAGAATTTAAAAAGCAAAATTTAATTACAAAAAATAAATCATTTTTTAGTTCAGATGGAAGTGTTTTAAAAAAATCAAATTTTTTTATTGTTACAGTCCCAACTCCTGTTACAAAAAATAATAAACCAGATATTTCTTATCTTAAAAAAGCTTCAATTTTGATAGCAAAAAATTTAAAAAAGGATGATATTGTAATTTTTGAATCAACAGTTTATCCAAGCACCACTAATTTCCTTATTAAGAATTATTTGAATAAATATTCAAATTTGATTGAAGGAGCTGATTATTTTGTTGGTTATAGTCCAGAAAGAGTTAATCCTGGTGATAGCAAGCATACAATCTCCAAAATAAAAAAAATTTTAGCTATACCTGGAAACCTTAAAGTAAAAAAAAAGGTGAAATTAGTTTATAGGCACGTATCAAAAAAATTAATTTTAACAAATTCAATAGAGTCAGCTGAGACTGCAAAAGTTATTGAAAATATTCAAAGAGATTTAAACATAGCATTCATAAATGAAATATTACTTTTTACAGATAAAATGAAATATGATTTTGATGAAATCTTAAGATTGGCATCATCAAAGTGGAATTTTATTAATTTTAAACCAGGTTTGGTAGGAGGACATTGTTTGCCAGTGGACCCACATTATTTAAATTATATTGCTCAATTAAACAATATGAAGTTAAAAACTCTCTTAGCAGGAAGAGATGTAAATAATTCTATGCAAAAATTTGTTTATAAAAAGATTGAAGAAAAAATTATATCCATTAAAAAAAATAAAAAAATTGATCCAAAAATATTAATATGTGGGCTTACATATAAAAAAGATGTTTCAGACGTACGAAATTCTTTATCTTTGAAAATTTTTATTAGTTTAAAAAAAAAATATAAGAAAATTGTTGGTTATGACTATGTTTGTGAAGATAAAATTGCTTCAAAATTTAGGATTAGAAGAAGTATTGAAAGTATTAAAGATAGCTTTGATTTAGTAGTTTTTTTAGTTGATCACAAAAAGAACAAATCATTATATAACTATTTAAAAAGACACAAAAAAAAAATTTTAGATCCTTTGAAACTCTATAAATAAGTGAAAATAAATAAAAAACCCTTTTTTTCAATTATAACTGTTACTAGAAATAGTGAAAAATATATTGAAAGAAACATTAAAAGTCTCAAAAATCAAAATTTCAAAAATTTTGAGCATATAATAATTGACGGTGACTCAAAAGATAGAACCTTACAGATTATAAAAAAATATAGAGGAAATGTTGATTATTTTATTTCAAAAAAAGATAAAAATATGTGGCACGCTATCAACAGAGGTCTAAAAGTTGCAAAAGGTGAAGTAATAGGGATTTTGAATTCCGATGATATTTTTTATAAAGATGGATTAGAAATAGTGAGAAAGTACTTTATCAATCAACGCTTGGATTGTTTATTTGCCTCTGTTCAAAAAAATAAAATTCACCATGGTTTTGACTTAAGTAAAATTTATTATAAATTTAATATATTTCCATCGCATTCTGTAGGGTTTTTTTTAAAAAAAAAAGTTCATGATAAAATTGGAATGTATGATGATACTTTAAAATATTGTGCAGATTATGATTTGATCTTTAGACTGTCTAAGGAAAATTTGAAAATTGGCAAAACCTCTAAAAGAGAAATTGTTGGAAAATTTTATCCAGGAGGTATTTCTGAAAATTTAAATTTTATTTCAAATATGTATTATCAATCAAAAGTAAGAATTAAAAATAAACAAAATATATTTTATGTAATCTTTTTAGCAATATTAACTATCATTTATAAATACTTATTAAATATATTTAGATTTAAAAAAAATTAAATATAAACTATAAATTCTTATGTCAATACAGAGCTTTTTAGAAAACAAAATAAAGCACAATCGGTATGTTGTAAAAAAATTAAAAAGGTTAGCTAAATATTTTGGTTTTAATTTAGAATATTGGCACAGATATGCATCTTATAAATTGATTAAAAAAGATATAAGTTTTTTAAAATTTGAAAATTTAGACGTTTTAGAAATTTCAGCTGGAGAATATTGGAAAGAAAATTATAAGTTTAAATCTTTTGATCAAATGAATTTTCCAGAACACGATATATGCAAAAATATTTATGGTAAAAAAAAATACGATCTTATAATAGCGGATAATGTATGGGAACATTTAAAATATCCTTACAGAGCTACTAAGAATGTTTTTAATATGCTTAAAGATGATGGGTATTTTTTAGTCATTACACCCTTTCTAATTAGAGTTCACGAAGTTCCAGTAGATTGCACTAGATGGACAGAAGATGGGCTAAAGTATTTTTTGAACGAAAATGGATTTAATTTAGATAAGATTTTTACAAATTCATGGGGAAATAAAAAATGTGCTAAATCGGATATTAGAGAGGATTCAACATGGACAAGAATTGGTATTTATAAAGATATGAAAAATAATAAAATTTTTCCTCTTCAGGTTTGGGCTTTAGCTAAAAAAGATTAATGGAAAAAAGTAAAAAGTTAATTTCAATTATTATTCCATATTATAAAAAAAAATTTTTTATTTTCAAAACACTTCAATCAATATTGAATCAATCTTATCAAAATTTTGAAATAATAATTGTCTATGATGACATTGATATGTCAGATTTACCTTATTTAAAAAAAATAATTAAAGGAAATAAACGAATTAAAATTTTGATTAATAAACAAAATTTAGGAGTTTCAAAGTCAAGGAATATAGGAATAAAAAAAAGCAGAGGCAGATATATTGCATTTATTGATAGTGACGATACATGGAAAAAAAATAAGTTAAGGACCCAAATTCAATTTATGGAAAAAAAAAAATGCATGATCTCTCACACTGATTATGAAATCGTAAATAATAAAGATAAATTAATAGGATATATGCCTATTAAAGAAATTCTTACTTATAATGATTTGATTTACTCCTGTGATATTGGTCTTTCTACTGTGATGATAAACAATAAATTAAAATCAATAATAAAATTTCCTAATATCACCACTAAAGAAGACTATATATTGTGGTTAAGTCTTTCGAAAAAATTTAAAATATATGGAATTCAAAAAAATCTTACATCATGGAGAAAAAATAATTCATCTTTAGGGTATGTAATTAGAAAATTTAAGGATGCGTTTATAGTTTATTCAAAATATGAAAAATTTAATTTTTTAAAGTCAATATTTTTTGTATTACTTTTAACAATAAACTTTTTAAAAAAAAGTATAATTCAAAAACTTAATAGATGATAAATTTTATAATTTTTTTCATTATCCATTTTTTAATAAATAAAATTTGTTTAAAAACAAATTATTTAATTGATAAAAAAGATACATCCGATCATAAGAAAAAAATTGTGACTGAAACTAAAACACCCTTATCAGGTGGACTTGTTTTTATTATTTTTTTTATTGTTGTTATTCCTCAGGAGAATTATGTTTTATTAGCTTCTATAATTTTTCTTTATTTTATTGGAATAATATCAGATGTAAACTATTTGTCATCTCCATTAAAAAGAATAATTCTTCAGAGCTTGTTAATAATAAGTTTTGTACTTAGCAGCGATATCACAATTAAAACTCTCTCAGTAGAAATATTAGATAATTTGTTAAATTTTCAGATTATACAATATTTGTTTATTTTAGCTTGTTTTTTAGTTTTGATAAATGGATTTAATTTTTTGGATGGTATCAATACTTTGGTTATAGGTAATTTTTTAATATGTTTACTGTCAATTTATTATGTTTCGATTGAATTTGATCTTTTTTTAAATTTTAAGTTAATAGAAAAATTAATAAATATTTTGTTTATAATTTTTATATTCAATTTTTTTGGTAAATCTTTTTTAGGTGACTCTGGAACTTACTCTATAAGTTTTTTAATCGGATTAATTTGTATCAATTTTGCATATGAAAATCATTTAATTGTATCACCATATTTTGTTGCTTGTTTATTATGGTATCCAGCGATTGAAAATCTTTTTTCAATATTAAGAAGAGTATTTTCTAAAAATAAGCTTTCAAAAGCTGATAACGATCATTTACATCACTACTTATATTTAAATTTAAAAAGAAGTAGTTTTTTTAAAAATAATTTATTTTTGAATACTTTTACGGGGATATTGATAAATATTTTTATATTTTCATCTGCCTATCTTGCCTCAGCTTATTACAATCAAACAAAAATATTATTGATAATTATTTTATTTAATATTTTCGTTTATTTATTTGCTTATTTTCTTCTTCATAAAAAAATTAATTCTTAAAAAATTAATCAGTTTAGTTAAATATCTTTTTTCCAAAAAAATAACTTTATCATAAAAATTAATATTAAAAATCCATCTTTAAAAGCATTCACTTTTTTTTTGCCCCCAATTCTTTTTCTTTCATAAGAATTTGAGGAGATCATTTTTAGACCTGTTTTCTTTGCTTTAATTGGCAACTCTACACAAAAACCAAAATCTTTTTGATTTAATCTTAGTTTTCTCGTTTTTTCAGTTTTGCCTAAAACAAACGTATATAGGATATCAGAAATTGGTAATGAGAAAAAAATTTTTCCAAAAAAAGAAAAAATTTTATTCCCAACTAAAGTTATAATTGTATCATCTTTACTGCCTGCATTTTTTTCATATCTACTTCCGAAAACTAAATCATATTTTTCTATTTCTGCTAAATTATACATTTTTTCAAGCTCAACAGGGTCAAATGAACCATCAGCATTAAAAATACAAAAGTATTTTGTAGTTACGTTTTGAATTCCTTCTATAAGAGCATTGCCGTACCCTTTTTGAGTTTGAAATATTAATTTGCAATCATAACCCTTAATGGACTCTATAGTCTCTGTATCTTTTTCTTCTAAAATTATTAAAGTCTTTAAATTAAATTTAATCAATTCATCCAAAACACTTGGCAAAGACTCCTTCTCATTTTTTGCAGGTATGATTAGAGTAAGATTATTCATAATTTTAGGAATTATTTGATATAATTTTTGTGTATAAATTATATAAACTCTAACAACTATTTTTTAAATATCAAATTTTTTAATATAATAAATTATCATGAATTTAATAATCTTTTTATCATCCTATATCGTGATAATTATATCTATTTTTGGTTATAGTTTAATTCTTCATGAGATTTTAAAAAAAAATATAAAGTTAGAATTTGAATTTAGTTTATTAGGAAGTATATTTTTTTTGATATTTTTATCTTTTCTTTCACATTTTTTTTTTAAACATGGCTATTTACATAATACAATTATTTTACTAGTGGGTGTTTTATCATTCTTCTTTTTTTTTAATAGATACTCAGATTTGGCTAAAAGCTATTCAAAATATTTAATTCCAATTTTTTTATTATTAATAATAGCTTTGTTATCAGCTAAAACGCATGATGACTTTCCTTATTATCATTTCCCATATACATTTTATTTAACTCAAGAAAATCTTATAGTTGGTACAGGAAATTTAAATCATGGGTTTAGAACACCATCATCGATATTTTATCTCAATTCATTATTTTATTTACCTATTATAAAATATTTTTCATTCAATATTGGACCATTACTTATCCTTGGAATCTCAAATTTAATTTTAATTTTCAAATTAAAAAATGATCTAAAGGATAAAAAATATGATTTTATTTTTATATTAACTCTTTTATCTCTTTTATTTATAAATATATTTTTTTATAGATTATCAGAACATGGCACTGATCGTTCTGCGCAAATTTTGATTTTTATTTTATTTATTGAGGTTTTAAGTTTGTTAAGAAAAAATATCAAATTTGAAAGGTTTTTTTCTAAAATTTTTATTTTACTTGGAATAATTATATCTTTAAAGGCATTTTATGTTTTATATATATTAATTTTTGTCCCAATTTTTTATTATATTAAAAAAAAAGAATATAAAAAAATAATAGAAAATTTTTTTAGTAATCTATATTTCTATCTTTTTTTATGTGTTGGATTATTTCTAATAATGGTTAATATTTTTAACTCTGGTTGTGTTTTATATCCAGTTAGCATTACATGCTTTTCTTTTTTTGAGTGGTCATTGTTAAATGAGGCTAAACAAATGAATAATTGGTATGAACTTTGGTCCAAAGCAGGTGCCACTCCTAATTCCCGTGTAGAAAATCCATTAAATTATATAGAAGGTTTTAATTGGGTCCATAATTGGATTAATCTTTATTTTTTTAACAAAGTTAGCGATTTTCTTGCCGGACTTTTACTTTTAATTACAATTGTTTTTCTTACCCTTTATTCAAAAAAAAAAATTGAATTTAAATTAGATAAAAAAATTTATGTTATTTATCTAATTCTTTCAGTTTTATTTTTAGAATGGTTTTATAATCATCCTAGTTTAAGATATGGAGGTTATAGTTTAATCGGATTAATGATATTTATTCCAGTTAGTATCTATTTTTCAAAATTTATTTTTAAAAAAAATCTAAAAAAAAAGGTTATTTTTTTAATTATATTATCTTTAATAATATTTTCCGGCAGAAACATTAATAGAATTAATCATGAAATTATTAAATATGACTATCAATTTATCTCCAGTCCATTTTATAAACTAGATAAAAATCATTTTAGAGTAAACTCTCTAATTAAGGATTTAATTGAAGGACATGAAAATTGTGATAATAAAAATCTTAACGTTTGTAAGGATCATGAAGCAATTAATATAGGTAAAAGATTTAATTATTATTATCTTATGAAAAAAAATGATTAATTTTCTCTCAAAGCAAATATTAGATTTTTTTGATTATTTTCATAAAAAAAAAATTATTAATAAATTAAAAAATATTAATAATCAAAGATTATTTAAAACTGTTTTTGATATTGGTGGTCATAGAGGAGAAACTATCGATTTATTTTTAAAAAATCTGAAAGTAGATAACATTTATTCATTTGAACCTTCTGAACAAAGTTTTAAAATTTTATTAAAAAAATCAGCCATATTGAGAAAAAAATTTTCTAATACCAACATTATTTTAGAAAATGTTGCAATTGGAGAGAAAAATAAAAATATTGAATTCAATTATCTAAATGAAACATCATCTTCAACAATTAAACCTTTAAATCTAAATTCTAAATATTTTAAAAAAAAAGAAAATATTTTTGGAAAATTGTTAAAAAAAAAAATTATAATTAAACAAATAGACTTTAGGGAGTATCTCAATCAAAAAAAAATCAACAAGATTGATTTATTAAAAATTGATACTGAAGGCTATGAATTTGAGGTTCTAAAAGGGTTAAAAGAGCTTATATCGAATGTATCAATAATTCTTTTCGAGCATCATTATGATAATATGATTATTAAAAATTATACTTTTAGTGATATACATAAACTTTTAATTAAAGAAAATTTTAAAAGTGTATTTAAGATTAAAATGCCATTTAGAAAAAGTTTTGAGTATATTTATATTAAAAAATTAAGTAAAACATTTTAAAATGAAAAATAAAATAGCTTTAATTTTTGGTGTCACTGGACAAGATGGTTCATATTTAGCTGAGTTGTTATTAAAAAAAAAATATGTTGTTCATGGTGTCAAAAGAAGATCATCAAGCATAAATACTTTTAGGGTAGACCATATTTATCAAGACCCTCATGAAAAAAATTATAGATTTCGATTACATTATGGTGACATTACAGACTCTTCCTCTGTATCAAGCATAATCAAAAAAGTTAAACCAGATGAAATTTATAATTTGGCTGCACAATCACATGTTGCAGTTTCTTTTGAGGTTCCAGAATATACTGCAAATGCCGATGCCCTAGGTGCCTTGAGAATATTAGAGGCAATTAAGTTTCATAAACTTGAAAAAAAAACTAAATTTTATCAAGCTGGAACATCTGAAATGTATGGGAAGGTTCAATCAAAACCACAAAACGAAAAAACTCCATTTTATCCTCTGAGTCCTTATGGTGTTGCAAAGTTATATGCACATTGGATTGTCAAAAATTATCGTGAAGCATACAAAATTTATGCTTGTAATGGAATCTTGTTCAATCACGAAAGTCCTAGACGAGGAGAAACATTTGTAACTAAAAAAATAATTGCAGCACTATGTAAAATAAAAGAAAAAAGGCAAAAAAAACTATTTTTGGGAAATCTTAATGCAAAAAGAGACTGGGGTCATGCTAGGGATTATTGCTATGCAATGTGGAAAATTTTACAACAAAAAAAACCAGATGATTATGTTGTAGCAACAGGTAAACAATATTCAATAAAGCAGTTTATTAATTTAACAGCAAAAAAACTTGATTTAAAAATTAGATGGAGAGGAAAAGGTTTCAAAGAAAAAGCATACGATAACAAGGGCTTTCCAATTATTGAGTGTGACAAGAACTATTTTAGACCTTTAGATGTGAATACTTTATTGGGCGATGCAAAAAAAGCACGACGCAAATTAAAATGGAAACCTACTGAAAATATTAGCTCATTAATTGATGAAATGATTGCGGCTGAATACCAGAATCTCTAATGCGATTAAAAAAAGATACAAAAATTTTTTTGGCAGGTCATAATGGCATGGTTGGATCTGCAATTTTAAGAAAATTACATGAAAATGGTTTTAAAAATGTTATTATAAAAAATCGAAAACAACTCAATTTATTAAGCCAATCAAAAACATTAAATTTTTTAAAAAGGAATAAACCTAAATTTGTAATTATAGCAGCAGCAAGGGTTGGAGGAATTGTAGCTAACATAAAGTTCAAAAGTCAGTTTCTTTATGAAAATTTACAAATACAAAATAATTTAATACATGGATCCTATTTAGCTGGGGTAAAAAATTTATTTTTGTTAGGATCTAGTTGTATTTATCCAAAACATTGCAAGCAACCAATGAAAGAAGAGTATTTGCTAAGTGGTCAATTAGAGGAAAGCAATGACGCTTATGCTTTAGCAAAAATAGCGGGATTAAAAATGTGCGAATACTATAGTAAAACTTACAATTTAAATTTTAAAAGTCTAATGCCTCCTAATTTGTATGGTCCTAACGATAATTATGATCTTAACAATTCTCATTTTTATCCTGCGCTAATAAAGAAAATCCATAACGCAAAGATAAAAAATAAAAAAAAATTAATAATTTGGGGAACTGGTAAAGCTAAAAGAGAATTGATGTTTGTTAATAACTTTGCCAATTCAGTAATTTTTTTTATGAATAAAGAAATTAAAGAACCATTTTTAAACATTGGAACTGGTAAGGATCATACGATTAAATGGTATGCGAAATTTATAATGAATAAATTGAATATTGATCTCAAAATTTTTTACGATAAATCAAAACCAGATGGTATGCCAAAAAAATGTTTAGACATAAGCAAGGCTCAAAAATATGGCTGGAAACCAAAAGATGATTTTCACGATGCATTCAAAATTACTTATGAAAATTTCTTAAGAAAAAAAATTAGATAATAGATCTTCCAAAATTTATCAGTAGTAAGATTATATAAAATAAATAAATATTTTTTATAAACTTTGTATTAATAATTTTTTCCATTCTAAAGTTAAAATTAAAAAATAAAAAAAATAAGATAATTAACAATGGATCAAAATATTTATGATAAATTGAAAATTGTGGATTTGAAAAAATTAGCGTAAGGAATAGTAAAATATTATTAAAATTCAATCTAAAAATATTCATTATGAATAAAAAAGATATTAGTGTGATACAAAAAAATAAATAAGAGTTTTTAAAAAATAGATGAGAGATTTTAAAGAAAATTCCTCCACCAGTATATTCAATTGAATAATTGAAAAAATATAATGATGAAAAAAATATTATAAGTGAAATATATAAATGGGTGATTTTAAAATTTTTTAAAAAAATTTTAATAGAAAATTGATTAAAAATAAATGGTATCATGTAAAATAATATTAAAGTAGAAATTATGAATATTTTATTTGATGGATTTAAACCATCTAAAGCACTCAAATGGCTAACTACTTTTATAGCAAGAAAATTTACATCTAAAATAAATAAATAGACTAATATTGGTAAAGACAAAAGTATATTGATTAAAGCTATGAATATAAGTTTTTGGGAAATTCCAAAAATTTTGAAATAAAAATAAAAATAATATAAGAAAAAAACTGAAAAGTTTGGACTAAAATATGCAGAAAGTACCAATAATAAATTACTGTAAATACAATCTATAAATCTTTGATTTTTTTTAAAGTTTAAAAAAAAATAAATTGAACACACAAATATAAGCAAACCAATTAA
>MDTB01120922.1_pt1 | contig 13459 bp, 14 predicted proteins | sample 811161 | NCBI WGS metagenome assembly MDTB01 (sample SAMN05326650, study PRJNA326480) | marine metagenome | isolation source: seawater | place: Mediterranean Sea | collected 2009
CTGTGGGATACCAGCCAACCTTATCAACAGATATGGGTGGTCTTCAGGAGCGAATAACATCCACTAATAAAGGTTCTATTACCTCTGTTCAGGCAATTTATGTTCCTGCGGATGATTTGACAGACCCTGCACCAGCGACCTCTTTTGCACACCTCGATGCGACAACAGTATTGTCTCGACAAATTGCTGAAATTGGAATTTATCCAGCGGTTGACCCACTTGATTCTACTTCGCGTGTGCTTGACCCAAGAATTGTGGGTGACGAGCATTACGGCACAGCACGTGTGGTGCAAGAGGTATTACAGCAATATAAGGCATTGCAGGATATTATTGCAATTTTAGGCATGGACGAACTATCTGAGGAAGATAAGTTAACCGTGGCGAGAGCGCGAAAGATTCAACGCTTTTTATCACAGCCTTTCAACGTTGCAGAAGTATTTACAGGCACTCCTGGTGTTTTGGTTGGTCTTGAAGATACAATTAAAGGCTTTAAGGGTATAGCTAACGGTGACTATGATCACTTGCCTGAAGCAGCGTTCTACATGGTAGGAACAATCGAAGAGGCTATTTCAAAGGCTGAGAAAATGAACGAGCAAGCGGCATAATTAAACTGTAAGAGAAAAGATTAGTTATGGCTGACGCAATAAAAATCGAGCTTGTCACACCCTCTAAAATGCTGTTTAGTGATTCAGCGGAAATGGTTATAATACCAGGAAGTGAGGGCGTATTTGGCGTGTTGCCAAGACATGCCGCAACCCTCGCTAATCTTCAGCGTGGAACGATTGATGTGTATAACAACGGCTCCGTCACGAGAAGGTTCTTGATTGATGGCGGTGTTGCAGACGTTTTACCAGAACGGGTAATCGTATTAGCAGAGCGAGCAGTTGACTTAGATGCGGTATCCATACAACATCTAGACGAACAACTTGTAGATTCAACTGAAGCCGAAGCTGCATTTATAAACGCTGTTAAAGAAGCTGTTTGATAAAAGCGCGTTTATCCTTTTATATGTTTACTTGTTAGCTTTTTGAAAACCTGTGTTTTATTATGTTAATAAAAACGGCTCAAAATCGTTTAAAACCGTTTTATATACGTCCCGTTTGAACGGCGCAGCAAGTGAAGATAAATCGTTTGGGACAACCCAGCGCCAGTTTGAAAATTCAGGAATTTCAGTCTGAATGTCAATATCTGCGTTTGTTCCTTGAAATCTAAGAGCCACCCATTTTTGGGTTTGCCCTCGGTATTTGCGATGCCATAATTTATTCGCTAGCCCTTCCGGGATGTCATAACTTAGCCATTCTGGATGTATCGCTAATATAGTTGCATTATCAGTTCCGATTTCCTCTTTCATCTCACGAAAGCAGGCTGTTTCAACATCTTCGCCATCATCAATGCCACCTTGAGGCATTTGCCATGCTTCCAGGTGATTGTCTATTCGCTGGCCTGCAAAGATTTTATTCTCAGAATTAATTAATAATATTCCAACGCATGGTCTATAAGGTCTTTTACTATATTCTACTTCCATTACTTAATGTCCTTATTAAAGTTTTTCTGCGGACACATTACTGAAAATGCTAATGCCATGGATTAAGTCTATAGCTCTGGCAAGTTGGAAATCTATATCTGACTGTTTTGGTTTTTCGTTGTCTGCTTTTTCATCTGGCTCTTCGTCACTGCTATCTAGAGCCCCTTTTAGGTCCTCTTCGCGAACGTCACTGCCATCTATCTCCTCAATACGGGCGAGTTCAACTTCAATATCTGGTGTAATTCCCTTACTCTGAATAGATATGCCAGAAGGCGTATAATATCTCGCTGTAGTGAGCCGGATAGCACCATGCCCTGGCATCGCTATAACGCTTTGCACTGACCCTTTACCGAATGAACGTTTGCCCATAATAATAGCGCGCTTATGGTCTTTAAGCGCGCCTGCTACTATCTCTGATGCAGACGCAGACCCAGAATTAATGAGAACGACCAGTGGTTTCCCGTTAATTATGTCTCCAGCACGCGCATAAGCATGCGATATGTCAGAACCACTGCGTCCCCGTGTAGAGACGATCTCTCCTTGTTCCAAAAACGCGTCACTAATCTTGATCGATTGAGAAAGAAGACCGCCAGGATTGTTTCGCAAATCTAATACATACCCTTTAATACCTTCTTCTGAGGCCTCGTTCAAATCTTCCACGGCCTGAATTAGTCCAGGGGCTGTTTGTTCGGTAAATTTTGAAATTCGTATATATCCGACATTATTAAAAGCCTCAAAGCGTACACTCTGAATTTTTATCTCATCTCTTATTATCGAAACATCAAATGGCTCCTCTTGACCACGCTGAATTGTGATCACGATTTTGCTTCCAATAGGTCCCCTTAATTTCTCAACAGCCTCATTCAATGGAAGGCCCACTAGGCTTTCTTCGTCTGCTCCAATTATAAAGTCACCTGATTGCAATCCTGCATTAAAAGCAGGTGTGTCATCTATTGGAGAGACCACTTTTACCAACCCATTTTCTGTTGTTATTTCAACACCCAGACCACCAAACTTTCCAGATGTTTCAACTTGCATTTTTTCATAATTCTCCTTAGGAAGAAAAGAGGAATGCGGATCGAGTGAGGTGAGCAGGCCATTTATTGCAGAAGTTATTAATTCTTTGTCTGTCTTTTCTTCAACATAACTTGTTTTTACTCGTTGAAATACATCGCCAAATAAAGCAAGCTGACGGTACGCATCATTCTGGTCTTCAGAAAAAGCGTTTTTAAAAGACGGGTTTGCCATCAAAACCACAATTAGGGCAACCAAAACAAAGCTACCACGGGATAATAATTTATTAATTGAGACGTGTTTCATTAGTCATATCCTTTGCTTGGATGGGCAGTATACTTAACTATTTATTAAGACTTAATTCAAATTTCTAATAAGAGATTTACCAGACATTTCAGCTGGCTTGGTGATATTGAGCAAATCTAACATTGTTGGTGCAATGTCAGCAAGAGTGCCATCTGATAAACTAGATAAATCCCCCCCCACAATGCTACATGAAACTAAATTAGTTGTATGGGCAGTATGTGGGATTTTCTGTTCGTTATTCCACATCACATCACAATTACCATGATCGGCTGTGACTATCATAATCCCGTTTTTTTCCGTTATCGCATAGATAAGTTCTCCCACACATCCATCTATCGTCTCGACTGCGGCGATTGCCGCTTTTAAATCGCCTGTATGCCCAACCATATCTGGGTTAGCGAAATTTATGATTATTACTTCTTCCGTGCGGTTGCTAATAGCGTTGAGCGCTTTTCGCAATAATTCTCGTGCACTCATTTCAGGTTTTAAATCATAAGTTGCTACTTTTGGAGAGGCAATAAGCTCACGTTCCTCCCCTTTAAAAGGGGTTTCAATACCGCCATTGAAAAAGAAGGTAACATGAGGATACTTTTCTGTTTCAGCAAGGCGCAACTGAGACAATCCTGACTTGGAGATGGTTTCCCCCAATCCATTCTTTAGATCAACTGGGGCGAAAAGATAGGGAACTACCTCATTCAAACTATCCGACAGAGGGGTCATCGCAAGGCCAGCTGCTGGCTCTATATCTGATTTAGAAATTATTTCTGTATCATTTGGAATAAAGAATGCCGACATTATCTGCCTTGCTCTATCTACCCGAAAGTTAGTCATAAGAATACCGTCTTTAGAACGCATACCTTTGTAATCTGCAATCACAGTCGAGGTGATAAATTCATCTGTCTCTGCGCGGTCATAAGCATTATTAATGGCTTGTTCCGCGGTATCAGCATGGTGTGATGCATTTCCGTCCTTAATAAGGTCGTACGCTATTTGCGTACGCTCCCAGCGTTTATCCCTATCCATACTAAAATATCGACCGATAATAGTTGCAAAAATAACATCCTCAGGGCATGTCTTCTTTAGGAGTGATATATAGCCCGCACTAGCATTTGGTGCTGTGTCTCGCCCGTCCGTGGTTATATGAATAAATACAGGTATATTTTGCTTTCTTAAGTAACGTGTAACACTTGCGATATGGTTAATATGCGAATGCACTCCGCCATCAGATATAAGACCTAATATATGGGCTGCCCCATCAGTTTCTTTAAGCTTGCTAACAAACTGGGAAAGTTCAGCACTTTCGACAAGAAAATTAGTGCGCAAAGCTTTATGGATGCGCGGCAAGTCCTGCTCAATTACCCTACCTGAACCAATTGTTAAATGCCCCACCTCAGAATTTCCAGGCTGGTTTTCTGGCAGCCCAACTGCAGGCCCTGAGGCTTGAAGATGGCATGTAGGATTTTTGGCAATCAGTTTATCGAGGTTTGGAGTATCGGCTCTGAAAACGGCATTTGTTTGTGTCTCCTCACCAATGCCTAGGCCATCTAGAATACACAAAACCAACTGTTTATCTTTATTTTTTTTCATCTCTAATCATATAATGTAGGTGTTAGCGGGAACAAGTAATCAATCGTTATAAAAATATAGATGAAGCTCAGCTTTTTACATTGCGCAAGTGGCCATTATGATAGGGATGACCCTTTAAAATCATCTCGGCTCGGTATAATTGCTCTGCGAGCATGGCACGAAACAACAAATGAGGCCAGGTAGCACTGCCAAACCTCAAACATAAATTAGCCGAATTTAGGAGTGTTTGGGTATGTCCATCGGCACCGCCTATTGCGAAATAGCAAATAGGTACGCCATTATCACGCCATTTATGGATTAATTTTGCTAATTGCTCAGAGCTTGTATCTGTGCCCGATTTATCTAATGTAATCAGACGATGGCCCTTTATGGCTTTCATTAGAAGAAAGTTTTTAATATTATCATTTTCTTCTAATGCACGCCTTGGGCCTAATGCCTGCGAGCGCTCAATTTCAATAATGTCTCCAGCAAAGGGTAATCGTTTAAAATAGGTTTGCGTTAGCTCATAAGTAGCGTCGTTTTTTTGTTTGCCGATTGCGATAATACTCAAGCGCATGAATGTTACCTAAAGTTTCTGTTAAACTCGGTGTTTCAACAAGCTAATCTACTAGTCTGCTGAAACTTGAATAGTTTCTTCACTTGCAGAAGAAGACCACATGCGCTCAAGCCCATAAAATTCTCTAACTTCAGGCTTGAATAAATGGACAATAACATCACACGCATCCAGTAATACCCAGTCAGCTTGGGAAGCGCCTTCGCAGCCTAATATTGTAACGCCTGCTTTTTTTAATTTCATTTCTAGATTTTGGGCCATCGCAAGAACTTTTCGTGAAGAAGTACCAGATGCTATAACAATATAATCAGCTATTGAGGAGTTTGTCCCAAGAGGGATAGATAAGATATCCTCACCCTTATCATCACCCAATGATTGTAGAACCAGCTGTTTTAGCTGGTCGGGTGAAAGCGGCTCTTTTTTAATGGTAATAGTCCATCTCCCTTATTAAGTCCTATTATCTAGTTATTTATATAGCGCTTTTTTGTTGCTTCGACAACTCCAACTAAAACAAGCTATTCGTCAGCGATGTTTTGCCTAATTTTTGTCGCAGAAAGGGTGTTTCTTGTTGAAAAGGAATAGGCCCATTTGCGTTTATGGCTGCTACCTAAATTATAAGTGGAAACTCTTATACCAAGCATGGCAACACTTCTGCTTGCAAGCGCCTTATAAGTAAATTCAGGTCTATTCATGACGAATATATCAACAAGCCTTGCTATTTTATACACCTTTTGCCAGCGCGTAAATTGTACCAGATTATCTGCGCCCATTATCCAGACAAAAGAAGTCGCTGGAAATTGTTTGCTTAAATAAGATAGGGTGATAACTGTCGATGCTCGATTATCAGGGTAACATTTTGCTTTTTGAAGCTGATATTCATAATCAAGCACCTTAAGCCAAGGCTTGTTCCTAGTAAGTTTTAGGGCACTTTGTAGCCGCTCATGGAACGGCAACATGTTAGCATCATGCTTCAATGGGTTTTGTGGACTTACAAGCCACCAAACTTCTTTTAGCTTTGCCTGTTTGCGTGCTACTTCGGCAATTTCTTCATGTGCTTTGTGAGCTGGATTAAAAGAGCCGCCCATTAATCCAATACGTTGTTTTCTTATTTGACGTGAAAGGCGTAATAGGTGGGTGCGTTTATTTCCGAGTTTCACCATGCCCTCTTACATTATACTTAAAACTAGTAAGCTGTTCTGCACCTACAGGCCCTCTTGCATGAAGTTTACCTGTAGCGATTCCTATTTCTGCCCCCATGCCAAATTCACCCCCATCTGCAAATTGAGTAGAGGTATTTGCCATTACAATTGCACTATCAACCTCCGATAAAAATCGGTTCATAAGGTCGCTGTCTTGGGTGATGATAGACTCTGTATGACCAGAGCTATAGTTGGAGATATGTGAAAGTGCATCTTCAAAGCCATCAACTATTTTGATAGATAATATTGCGTCTAAATATTCTGTATGCCAGTCCTCCTCGCTCGCCTTATGCATTGCAGGTACTATGTGTCTTGCTTCTTCATCACCGCGAAGCTCACACCCAGCCTCCAGAAGTGCAGCGGCAATATCAGGTAACAAACTATGAGCGACTGAGCGGTCAATAAGCAGCGTCTCACACGCACCGCAAATTCCAGTTCTGCGCATTTTTGCGTTAAGCGTGACGTCTCGCGCCATGTCAGCATCTGCGCTTTGTGCAACATAAACATGGCAGATACCCTCAAGGTGAGCAAAAACAGGTACACGTGCGTTTTCTTGAACTAAACTTACCAATGATTTACCACCTCTTGGCACGATCACATCTACTTTGCCAGCAGCCCGCAATAATTCATTAACGGCCTGCCTATCAGAGGTTGGAATCATTTGTACGGCGGTGCGTGGTAGGCCTTCCTCCTCCAAACAGTCTTGAATAAGTTCTGTTAGCATCAAGCTTGAATAAAACGAATCAGAGCCTCCACGCAATATTGCAGTATTCCCAGATTTAAGACATAGCGCGCCTGCATCCACAGTTACATTTGGGCGCGATTCATAAATAATGCCGATAATGCCAAGTGCTGTTGAAACACGTTCGATTTCAATACCAGATGGAACATCCCATTTTGCCAGCGATTTTCCAAGCGGATCTGGCATATCTGCTATTGCTTCGACGCCAGTGGCCATAGCCTCTATTCTATCAGCGTTGAGAATTAATCTATCAATGAAAGAAGTTGCAAGCTGTTTTTTATTTGCATTAGATAAATCCTGCTGATTCGCATCCATAATCTGTTCGCGTGAAGTTCTAATTCTCTCAGCTATCTTTTTTAATGCAGAACATCTCACTGAATGAGATGATTTACCCAAAACCAATTGGGCTTGTTTTGCCTCCGAGGTAAGAAGTTCGATTAGATCCCCAACAGATAAGCCGTTTTCTGTATTATTTGGAAGTCTCATTATCTTCTCTTGATAGGTTCATCATTACCAAATCATCTGCATGTATTAGTTCAGCACGCCCTTGAAACCCTACAATGGATGCAAATGAAGCACTTTTTTCTCCTTTTAGCTGATTTGCCTCCATATGGGAATAGTTTGAAAGACCTCTTGCTAATTCACGATTAGCGCTATCACGTACCGAGATTATATCACCTCTCACAAAGTTACCCGAAACAGATGTAATTCCTGCTGGTAATAGCGATTTACCTTCGCTAATTGCTTTTGAAGCTCCAGTATCAATAGTTACACTTCCTACTAATTCGAGCGTGCCCGCAATCCACTTCTTACGTGCGGTGTGCGGCTCTATTGATGAATGGAAGAGACTCCCACGGGCGCCGTCAAGCAATCGTTTAAGGGGCTGCTCATGGCGCCCATCACAAATTATCATATCAGCACCTGCCTTTGTTGCTATTTGCCCTGCGGCTAATTTAGTTGCCATCCCACCAGAAGCGAAAGTAGTATTTGCGTTACCTCCCATATCAAGAATACTTTCTGTTATTTCTTTTATTTCCTCGATATGTTTTGCGCTTGGATCAAGCGACGGGTCAATATTATATAACCCGTCAATATCAGATAATAAGATCAGGAGATCAGCAGAAATCATGCCAGCTACACGTGCAGCAAGCCTATCATTATCGCCAAACCTGATTTCATAAGTTGTTACAGTATCATTTTCATTTACAACAGGAACAACACCAAGATTTAATAGTGTTTTAATAGTAGCTCTTGCATTTAAGTGGCGTCGTCTTGTTTCAGTATCGTCTGGCGCAAGTAGAATTTGAGCAGCAGTAATGTTATGCTGTGCAAGATAATGAGCCCATAATTGTACTAGTTTCCCCTGTCCTACTGCAGCCGCAGCCTGTTTTTCTTCCAATTTAATCATATAAGAAGACAAGTTAAGAATTTCCCGCCCAATTGCAATTGAACCTGAAGATACAAGGACAACTTGTTTTCCGTTGGATTTCAATAATGCAATATCCTTGGCAAGTGATTCTATCCATTGTGATCTCACCTTACCAGTGTCTACATCAACAAGGAGAGCAGAACCAATTTTGATCACAATACATGATGCTTGTTGCACTTTGTTTGCCAAGTTTTTCAATTGCGTTCAAACCTTGAATTTACCGTTAGGAGAGAGAAAAAACTTTATGGGCACCAGGGCTCTTTAACCTTGCCTTCATTTTCCTCTTTTACTCTTTCACTTTGTATCACATCATCTATTGTACGCAACACCTCGTTGAGACCGCTGCCTGTTACAGAAGATAATCGCAATATATTTTTTGCACCAGCTTTTTGAAGCTCTTTAATTAACTCAGTTGTATAATCGTCTGGCGCCGCATCACATTTTGATAGAGCTATAATTTCTGGTTTCTGGGCGAGACCATCATCATAAGCAGATAACTCTGTTCGGATTGTTCGCCAGCTTGCTATTGGGTCAGTGTGAGTTGCATCTATTAAATGAAGTAACACGTGGCATCTCTCAACATGCCCCAAAAAGCGGTGGCCAATCCCAGCACCTTCGTGCGCCCCCTCAATAAGTCCTGGTATATCAGCCATTACAAATTCTTTGCCATCGATAGCAACAACACCAAGATTAGGGTGCAATGTTGTAAATGGATAATCAGCAATTTTTGGTTTTGCGCCAGAGACAATACTTAAAAAAGTTGATTTGCCGGCATTGGGAAGTCCAACCAATCCTGCATCAGCGATTAGTTTTAATCGAAGCCAAACCCACATTTCAAATCCTGAAATTCCCGGTTGTGATTTGCGAGGCGCCTGGTTGGTAGATGATTTGAAAAAAGCGTTTCCGTGCCCGCCTTCGCCGCCCTTTGCCAGAACGATTTCCTGGCCTACCCTCGTAAGGTCAGCTAGTATGGTGGTTTGGTCATCTGATAAGATCTGAGTGCCAATTGGTAGTCTGAGAATTATTGGTTTTCCAGACAATCCGGATTTATCTCTACCTGCGCCAGGGCGCCCAGAAGCAGCTTTGAAGTGTTGTTGGTATCGAAAATCAATCAGCGTATTCAGTCCGTTCACACATTTTGCAACAATGTCACCTCCGCGACCCCCATCGCCACCATCTGGGCCACCATAAGGAACGTTGGCTTCCCGTCTGAAGCTAACGGAGCCAGGTCCACCGTTTCCAGACCGAATAAAGATTTTTGCTTGATCGAGAAACTTCATTTTTAATTAATTTCATAACTTTTGGCGCTAAGTAAAAGACCGGCCATTATAAATCATCTTAAAATAATAAAAGGGAAAACCATAGGCTCCCCCTTTGATAAACAAAGTTGATTAATGAATTATTCTGTTACTGCGGCAATATCGCTCACATTAACAAATGTTCGACCACCGGCTTTTTTACGAAAGCTTACAGCACCAGGAAAAAGTGCAAATAAAGTATGGTCTTTACCCATGCCCACATTATTACCAGGGTGAAATTTAGTGCCGCGTTGCCGCACAATAATGTTACCAGCCAATACAGCCTCGCCGCCAAATTTTTTAACGCCTAGACGGCGACCAGCCGAATCACGTCCATTACGTGAGCTACCACCTGCTTTTTTATGTGCCATCTGATGACTCCTCTTATTTTTCAGCTGCTTTTTTGGGTGCCGGCTTTTTAGCAGCAGCTTTCTTAGCAACTGGTTTCTTAGCAGCAGCTTTCTTAGCGACTGGTTTCTCAGCGGCTTGTTTTTTTTCTACTTTTTTTGCCGCTGGCTTTTTAGCAACTGGTTTCTCAGCGGCTTGTTTTTTTTCTACTTTTTTTGCCGCTGGCTTTTTAGCAACAGCTTTTATATTGCCATCTGGGCTTATATCTAAAATTTTAAGTAGCGTTAAATCCTGTCTATGCCCATGAGTTCTGCGGTGGTTCTTTCGGCGCTTACGACGGAAAATAACCAGCTTAGGCCCACGAGCCTGCTTTACAACTTCAGCCGAAACAATAGCGCCTTCAACTCTGGGCGTGCCAATCGTAACACTACCGTCATTATCTATCATCATTACATCATCTAGATATACGGTTGCACCAGCCTCCGCTTTGATAGTTTCGACCATGATTGTGTCTTCTTTTGAAACGCGGTATTGCTTCCCGCCCGTTTTCACCACAGCATACATGGCGATATCCTCAATAAATAAGTTAGTGAATTTCTGATTATTTAAACCAGTATTTTCAATTATTCCCGCGATAATTAATCGACTTTAATCGTTAAATTAAAATATCCTATCTCAAGGAGTTGCGAGACTATACATCTTCGACTATTTCTGTCAAGGGTTGCGTCTATTTTTGCCCTTAATTCTAGGGATGAAAGCCACGTTCTCAAATTATTGCGAGAGAAAGTTAATGGTTAGTCTTGATGCAACAAAGAGATGGCAGCATTTCGCCCTGAAATCCACGCAGACTCAACACGAGGTCCCTCAAGCCAATCACCTGCAAGGGCAATTGAGTATTTTTGATTTGTACGCTCGCATTCCTCATCAGCGATTTTGACTACTCTTGCATAGCGCCATTTATGTCCCTTTAGGTAGGAGATATGTTCAGGCAGGGCCGACACGTCGAAACTGGCATCTATTTTTAGATACGATTTCCATTCCTCCCATAAGCTATTAGGAAAAGTACTGACGTCTTCTTCTATATGTTTTGACGAGAATTCAGGGTTCGCGTGAATGATTACGGAGAGATAAGCAGTATTATTTTCCTTGGAGTGTGACCATTTTCCAATAGACCAACCTATATTGCCCTTTTCAAGAAGAATGGGCTTATTCAAGAGCTCGGAATTATCTAGAAAAATCGAAGATGATAAAGGCACTTCAACCCCAGCCAATATCGCGATGCAGGGGTCATATAGCGCTTGCATAGTTGTGTGTTTGAGTTCCGTCAGATATTCGGGTAGAAGCGTATTTGTTTGAGGCGCAGGCATTGTTAGAATGATATTTTTTGCAAATACTGGCTGATTATTTGTAATTGATATACACCAGCGCTCATCTGGTCTGTCCTGCGGTTTTTCAATATGTGTCACTGATGCGTTTTGCACGATTTCTAAGGAGCTAGTTAGTTTAGAGATAAACGGCCTGAATACAGGATTCCCCACATACACTTCGTCTTTTTCAGGATGCTCCAAAATAGCAATTTGTTGTGTCTGTCTGGCTTTCTGAACGATTTGGCTAAATTCTAAATCTTTTGTTGTGAAGAACTGAACACCGTGGTCAAATGAAAATGTAGGATGAATTCTTGTAGATAGCCTGCCTCCAGAATTTCTAGCTTTGTCCAGAATAAGTACGCACTTATTTTTTTTTTTGAGTGTGTTGGCAGCTGAAATCCCTGATATTCCAGAGCCTATAACTACGAAATCATATATGTGGTTTAACATGGTTATTTGAATTCTCCGTAATAGAAGTCTATTACTACAGGTGATTAAACCTTAAATTCTCACAGCGTAAGATAGAAGAACTGTGCCAAATATAGTGGAAATCGGCAATTATAATGACTGATACTTCAGATAGAACGTATTCTAATTATGGCAATAAGCTAAATTTAAACAAGCTGAAAATACCAGTTCCAGATAAATTAGATGCAGAAAAAACATTGGAAATTTATGAGAAATTAAGGCCAATTTTACCAGCATCTAAATTGATAAATTCAGAAATAGTTGGGTCGGTGCGCGAAATACTGAGTATGGTGGATGGTGTGATTCTGGATGGGTATGGAATCATTAACATAGGCGACCAGCCCACCCCTGAAATCTCTAGTTTCTTTGAAGAAATTCAGGCGCGCAACCTTCCTTTTGTTATTTTAACGAATGGGGCTAGCTACCTATCCAATACATCTGCTGAAAAATATAGAAGATGGGGATTAGATATTAATACTAGTGATATTATCTCAAGCAGAGATGTTCTTGAGGCACATTTAATCAAAAAGCCTGAGAAGAAAATAATGCGCTTAAACTCGCGTACAACGCCTCTTAAGAATCATGTGGATATGTATAAGGATGCGCGCAGCTATAAAGATGCGCTAAGAGAGGCTGAAGCATTTGCATTTATGGGAAGTGTTGGCTGGACAGAGGTAGAACAGGCGGAGCTTGAGGCGGCACTAATGGAAAATCCGCGGCCAGTATTTGTTGCAAACCCAGATGTTTCAGCACCACAAAAAAATGGGTTTTCAGCAGAACCTGGATATTGGGTTACTCGGGCACTGAAAAAAGCTGATTTTCCAGTTGAATGGTACGGAAAGCCGCACCATGCGTCATTTCAGATGGCTATCGATATTCTTCAGCTTAAAACGGATAAGCCACTGAGAAAGTCACATATAGCGATGGTAGGTGATTCGTTACACACCGATATATTAGGAGCCACAGCAGCAGGGCTACTGTCTATTCTTGTCACTGATTATGGATTAATGCGTGGGTTGAATGTCTCAAAAATTTGCCAACAGACATCTATTTATCCTCACATTATAGCACCCAGGCTGTAAGGCTATATTGGATAGCAATTGGTTTTCATTCCTTTTATGGTATGATTTATTAGTTTTGTATTTAGAGTAGTAAATGGGAATGGTTTCAAAAAAACTATTAATTACGGGGGCTGCTAAACGTATTGGAGCAGCAATAGCAACACAGCTTGCATCTGATGGCTGGCACGTCATTATACATTGTAATCGAAATCGTCAATCTGCGGATGAGCTGTGCGATAATCTTTTACAAAAAGGTCTGAAAGCAGATGTTCTGCAAGCGGATTTATCTAATCCTGATGCCTGCATCCAATTAATTCAAGAAGCATCAGAGGGTGAAGGCCTAGATGCATTAATAAATAACGCCTCTCTGTTTGTGTATGACGAAATAACAGATTTTTCTGCACGAACTTTGCAATCTCATATGGCTGTAAATGTTGCTGCACCTGCTATTTTAACAGCTGAATTTGCGAAGAATATTAGGTATGAAAATCGAGGATGTGTAATCAATATGCTCGATTCTAAATTATTTGGTCTTAACCCAGATTATTTTACCTATACTTTA
>MDTB01160476.1_pt1 | contig 13459 bp, 9 predicted proteins | sample 811161 | NCBI WGS metagenome assembly MDTB01 (sample SAMN05326650, study PRJNA326480) | marine metagenome | isolation source: seawater | place: Mediterranean Sea | collected 2009
ACAACCAAAGAAGCTCGTAACTCATCTCTTTGAAAAATAACACAAAATTTAGGAGAATGTTCAGCTTGATCAATAGCTATATCCAGTAAAGGTTTATAAGGAATTATACCAGTAGGTTCAATCCCACATGAACCGGCTATAATGGCCTTAGGTTTTGCGTCGTCTATTCTTACAGCTAGTTCATTAGAAGCAAAACCTCCAAACACTACTGAATGAATAGCTCCTATTCTTGCGCAAGCAAGCATTGACACAATGGCTTCAGGTATCATTGGCATGTAAATAATTACTCTATCACCTTTGGATATACCTGCAGTACTTAACGCATGAGCAAATTTTGAAACTTTTTTAAGTAATTGTTTATAAGAGATTTTTTCCTTTATTCCTCTAATAGCACTATCATAAATAATAGCTATTTTTTCTCCCTTACCATCAATTACATGACGGTCAATCGCATTATAACAAGTATTAACTTCACCATCAGGAAACCATCTATAGAAAGGTATTTTCGTATCATCTAGTGCAAAAGTTGGAAATTTAACCCAATTAATATTTTTAGCTGCATTCATCCAGAATTTTTCTGGATCACTTTTCCATTCGTTATATAAATCTATATATCTCATTAAAATAACTAACCATATGTTTGAACTGGTGAACCTGCTAATGCAGATATATTCAACAAACCTCTTGCAGTAATTGATGGAGTAACAATGTGTGCTTTATTTCCAAGACCCATAAGAATTGGACCAACTTCGAGACCATTAGCACACATTTTTAATATATTCCTTACTCCACTAGCAGCATCAGTATTAGCAAAAACAAGGGCATTTGCAGCACCATCAAATCTACAATTTGGCATTATCCTAGATCTAAGCTCAGGATCAAGTGCAGCATCAGAATGCATTTCTCCTTCATATAAAAAATCACATTTTTTAGAATCCAAAATTTTCAAAGCATCCCTCATATTTCTACCGGACTCACTATTTAAATTACCAAACTGAGAGTGAGAACATAATGCTATTTTGGGTTCTATCCCAAAACGCCTTGCATGTCTTGCTGTGGCAAATACAATTTCAGATATCTGAACTGGTGAGGGAATAGCATTAACCTGCGTATCTGATATTAAAAGAGGTCCATTTTCTAATATCATTAGTGAAAGAGCTCCTATCGCATTCAATTCACTATTTTCTAATACTTCTTTTATATATTTTAAATGCCATAAATATTGCCCAAATGTTCCACAAATCATACTATCAGCTTCTTTTCTAAAAACCATTATTGCTGCAATTGCAGTACTATTCGTTCTCATAATTGCTTTAGCAAGTGCAGGAGTAACTCCTCTTCTCTCCATAATTTTATGATACGTCTCCCAGTATTCTCTAAATCGGGGATCACTCTCAGGATTAACTAATTCAAAATCTTTATTTATCTTTAGTGGAAGACCGTATTTTTCAATTCTACTCATCACTACATCTGGTCTACCAATTAAAATGGGACTATCGCCAGTTTCCTCAATCATAGAAAAAGAAGCTCTTAAAACACGCTCATCCTCTCCCTCTGAAAAAACAATCTTTCTACTTGCTGATCTTGCAGCTTCGAACACAGGGCGCATCAAAAAAGAAGATTTATAAGCAGAATTCTCTAGTTTATTAGTATATTCTGAAATTGTGTTTATTGTTTTTGTTGCTACTCCAGATTCAATTGCAGCCTCAGCTACTGCAGAAGCAACTATAGGTAGCAGCCTTGGATCGAAAGGTTTAGGGATTACATAGTTTGATCCAAATACCATGTCTTCACCTTGATAAGCTGCAGCTGCTTCTGCTGAAGAATGTTCTCTTGCTAGTTTTGCAATTGCTTCAACACATGCAATCTTCATTTTTTCATTTATTTCAGTAGCTCCAACATCAAGCGCTCCTCTAAAAATAAAGGGGAAACATAGAACATTATTTACTTGATTAGGATAATCAGATCTACCTGTCGCTACAATTGCATTAGGAAAAACATCATAGACTATTTCGGGCATAATTTCTGGAATTGGGTTAGCAAGAGCAAAAACAATAGGATTCTCATTCATTTTTTTTAACATATTTTTGGAAAGTGTATTAGGACCTGATAATCCTAAAAAGAAATCAGCACCATCCATTACACTTTCTAATAACAAGCTATCTGATTTTTGAGCAAAAAAAGCCTTATGAACGTTTTTTTCATTACGATTTTTTGTTACTAGACCAGATCTATCACATAACCATATATTTTTCTTTTTACAGCCTAAACTCAGTAACATTTCTAAGCATGCAATACCTGCTGCACCGCCACCAGTACATACAACTTTAATTTCTGAAATTTTCTTTTTTACCAATCTTAAAGAATTCACAAGTGCTGCACCAACAACAATTGCAGTGCCATGTTGATCATCATGAAAAACGGGAATTTTCATTTTATTTTTACAAATCTTTTCAACAATGAAACAATCTGGAGCCTTAATATCCTCTAAATTGATTGCACCAAAAGTAGGTTCTAAAGTAGTAATAATTTTTGCTAAATTTTCAGGATTTTCCTCATCTATTTCTAAATCAAAACAATCAATACCAGCAAATTTCTTGAATAATACTGCCTTTCCTTCCATAACAGGTTTGGAAGCTAACGCACCAATATTACCTAAACCTAATACTGCGGTTCCATTGGAAATAACAGCAACTAAATTTGACTTAGAAGTATAGCTACCTGATTTTTTATAATTTTTTTTAATCGCTAAACAAGCTTCAGCAACACCTGGCGAATAGGCTTTAGCTAAATCACTTTGATTTGCTAAAGGTTTTGTCGCCCTAATTTCTAGTTTTCCAGGTTTTGGAAATTCATGAAAATCCAAAGCTGCTTTTTTTGCTGTTTCATTCTTAGTTTTATTCATTTTTTACTTTCTAAAAAAATTAATTTTTTAATAAGATGTCGATTAAATCATTTGCAGCATCTAATATGTTAGTTCCGGGACCAAATATACCTTTTACACCAATCTTCTTAAGAAAATCATAATCTTCTCTTGGAATTACCCCACCACAAACAACTACTATTTCTTCTCCATTTAATTTTTTAAGACTATCAATTAGAATAGGAACAAGGGTTTTGTGTGCGGCTGCTTGTGAGGAAATTCCAATAATATGTACATCATTATCTATTGCATCTTGAGCAGCTTCCTCAGGTGTTTGAAATAAAGGGCCTACATCCACATCAAACCCAATATCTGCAAATGCAGTAGCTATTACTTTAGCACCTCTGTCATGACCATCTTGACCAAGTTTGATCACTAAAATTCTAGGTCGTCTACCTTCTTTTTGTTCAAAAAGTTCTACTTTTTTGTTTATTTTCAAAAATCCCTCGTCATTTTCATAAGCATTTTTATATACCCCTGATAATGTTTTACTATTAGCTTTATATCTACCAAATACATTTTCCATACTCGCAGATATTTCTCCAAGTGTAGCTCGGTGTTTTGCAGCCTCAACTGCGGATCCTAGTATGTTACCCGACCCAGTTCTACAAATTTCCTCAAGATCTTTTAACTTTTCCTGACATATTTTATTATCTCTTGTAGCTTTAATATGATTTAATCTATCGATTTGAGTATTTCTCACAGAGATATTATTAACATTTAATATTTCAACTTTTTCTTTCTCTTTGGGTTTATATTTATTTACACCTACTATTACTTCTAAACCTTGATCAATGGCCGCTTGTTTTTTTGCTGCTGACTCTTCAATTCTAGATTTAGGGATACCTGCAGATACAGCCTCTGTCATACCACCAAGGTTTTCAATTTCTTGTATAAGTTCCCAAGCTTTCTCTGCTAATTGGTGAGTTAAATTTTCAACATAGTAACTTCCTGCTAGCGGATCAATTACTTTAGTAATACCTAATTCTTCCTGCATGATAAGCTGAGTATTTCTTGCAATTCTAGATGAAAATTCTGTAGGCAAACCCATAGCCTCGTCAAAGGCATTAGTGTGTAAACTCTGTGTGCCGCCAAGTGTTGCAGCTAGAGCTTCATATGAAGTTCTTACAATATTATTATAAGGATCCTCTTCTTGCAAACTTACGCCAGATGTTTGACAATGAACTCTTAATAAGGAAGAATTAGATTTTTTAGGATTGAATTCTTTCATTATTCTAGACCACAAAATTCTAGCAGCTCTTAATTTTGCAACCTCCATAAAAAAATTCATTCCTATAGCAAAGAAAAATGATAGCCTTCCAGCAAAAGCATCAATATCTAAACCTTTAGAAAGAGCAGCTTTTACATACTCTTTTCCATCTGCTAAAGTAAATGCTAACTCTTGAACTAGATTTGCACCAGCCTCATGCATATGGTAGCCAGAAATTGAAATTGAGTTAAATTTAGGCATTTCTTTACTGGTATACTGAATTATGTCAGCAACTATTCTCATTGAAGAATCTGGAGGATAAATATATGTATTTCTCACCATAAATTCTTTAAGGATATCATTTTGAATTGTTCCTGTTAAATCTGATCTATTCACACCATGTTCTTCAGCAGCAACAATAAAATTTGCCATTATTGGAATTACAGCACCATTCATTGTCATAGAAACTGACATCTTATCCAATGGTATATTTGAAAATAAAATTTTCATATCCTCTACACTATCAATTGCAACTCCTGCTTTTCCTACATCACCAAGCACCCTTGGATGGTCACTGTCGTATCCCCTATGTGTAGGGAGGTCAAAGGCAACAGAAATACCTTTTTGACCAGACTCTAAATTTTTTCTGTAAAAAGCATTACTTTCTTCAGCTGTTGAAAATCCAGCATATTGCCTTAGTGTCCAAGGTCTTCCAGCATACATTGTTGCTCTTGGACCTCTACTGTAGTTTGCTAAGCCAGGTAATTCATTTAAATGATCCAAATTTTTTAAATCATCCTCAGTATAAAGAGGTTTTATATTTATATCCTCTGGTGTCTTCCAGTTTAAAGAATCAATAGATTTATCTTTTAATTCTTTTTCAGCAAGTAATTTCCATTTTTTTAATTGATCTTTGTTCACACAAACTCCAATATAGTATCACCATCGGACATAATATCACCTAACTTGAAATTTATGGACTTAATAATACCACTTCTTTCTGAATAAATAACATTTTCCATTTTCATTGCCTCTATTGCACAGAGTCTTTGTCCTGCCTCAATTTTATCACCTACACCAATATCTAAAGATACGAGTAACCCTGGCATGGGTGATACAATTTCTTTTGAATTGTTTATACTACTTTTTCTAGGAACTATTGTAAAATAAGAAGACAAATAGGAAGGAAAGATTTTTATGTTTCCTTCAAAACCGTTCCATCTTACATAAAAGCCATCTGTAACTCTTCTACACCAAAATTTTAATTTTTCTGAATTGACCTTTAATTCAATTGGTTCAGAAAATGAAAAGTGAAGAATTTTGATATTAAAAACTTTATTATTTTTTCCCTTAATTTCGTGAATTTCGTTATTTAAATTCCAAACTAAATGGAATTGATTTAAACTTGTATCAATAAAATATTTATTTTCAATTACTTCACTTTGCATAAATTCGTGACTATTATCAGTTATTATAAATTCATAATTTTTGTAAAGAGCTAATACTGCAGCAGATAATTTCTGTAGTTCAGCATTATTTAAAGAATAGTTTTGGTAAGCATTAGGATATTCTTTTTCTAAAAATTTTGTAGAAAAGTTACCTTTTCTAAAACTGTTATTCATTAAAATAACTGATAAAAAACTCAAATTATTTTTAATCCCTTCAATTTGAAAACTATTAATAGCTGTATTTAATAAATCTATAGTAAGGTCCCGATTTTTACTCCATGCACAAAGTTTTGAAATCATTGGATCATAATGTAAAGAAATAATACTTCCCTCAAAAACACCAGTATCATTTCGAATAGTCCCTGATTTCTTTGATATTTGTTTGGGTGGATTATATTTTATCAACCTTCCAGCGGACGGCATAAAATCTCTAGCTGGATCTTCTGCATAAATTCTAGCCTCCATAGCACATCCTTGGAAGGATATTTCATTCTGTTTTATATTTAATTTTTGTTTTGAGGATATTCTTATCATAAGCTCAACTAGGTCAATTCCAGTTACTAATTCGGTAACTGGGTGTTCCACTTGAAGACGAGTGTTCATCTCTAGAAAATAAAAATCTTTATTCTTATCCACGATAAATTCAACGGTTCCAGCAGAGAAATAATTTACAGATTTTGCAAGTAAAATAGCTTGATCAGCCATCAAATCTCTGATTTTTGAATTTATAAAAGGACTTGGACTTTCTTCTATTATTTTTTGATTTCTTCTTTGAATAGAACAATCTCTTTCACCTAAATGTAGGTAATTACCAAATTGGTCTCCAACTATTTGGATCTCAATATGATGAGGATCTTCTATAAACTTTTCTATAAATACTCTTGAATCAGCAAAACTCGTTTTAGCTTCATTTTTTGCAGATATGAATTTATCGTTAAGTTCTTTTTCTTTATAGACAATTCTCATACCTTTTCCACCCCCACCTGCTGAGGCTTTTATCATTAAAGGGAAGCCAACTTTTTTTGAGGCTTTAACTGCTTCTTCAATGCTTTTAATCTCATCTTGAACTCCTGGTATCGTAGAAATGCCTGAATTTTTTGCGTGTTTTTTTGATATAATTTTGTCGCCCATAATTTTAATTGCTGTATATGGAGGACCTATAAATTTAATTCCATTATCTTCAACTAATTTTGCAAAATTAGCATTTTCAGATAGAAATCCATAGCCTGGATGTATTGCCTCAATTTTGTTTTTTAATGCAATACTTATAATTTGATTAATATCTAGGTATTCCCTTTTTTCACCATTATGTGATTCCAAAAAAAAAGCATGATCAGCCATTTGCACGGCTAACGAGTTTTCATCTTCAGTTGAATAAATAACAGAACTTTTAATTCTTAGTTTTTTTGCCGTCGCAATTATTCTACAGGCTATTTCACCTCTATTAGCTATTAATATGCTTTTTATCATAAAATTATTACTTCTTGTTATTATAAATCAATTAAATCTGGATATCTGGACTTAACAATCTCGAAATCTATTTTCAACAATGAATTATAGTCAGTTGGACTGAATTTTTCATCAGCTGGTAAAACTTCACTTCCAAACAACCAACTTAATCTGGCAGTATCTAAATTCCCTCTTACAAAAGGCTTTTGTCCAAAATGATCAATCAAACATTTTAAAAAAGTCTTATCAGCTTTAACATGAATAGGAAGTGCATCAAATTTTCTTTTTCTCTCAATTATAGGAGGAACTTTATTTTTAAAATGCCTCACTGTAAATTGAAAATCTGTTCCTGGCATTCTTGAGGGAAAACCCTTATGTTTTATCATTTTAACCTTTAAAGTGGAATATTGTCATGTTTTTTCCAAGGATTATTTATATTTTTTCCTTTTAAACTTTTGAATGTCCTTATAAGCCTTTTCCTTGAACTCCTGGGCATGATGACTTCATCTATATAACCTTTTTCAGCTGCAATAAATGGATTTGCAAATCTTTCTTCATATTGCTCTGTTTTCTTTTTTATTTTGTCCTGATTAAGCGATTGGGACCTATAAATAATTTCTACTGCTCCCTTTGCTCCCATAACTGCAATTTCTGCTGATGGCCATGCATAATTTATATCACCTCTTAAATGTTTTGAAGACATAACATCATATGCACCACCATAAGCTTTCCTAGTAATAATTGTAACTTTAGGTACGGTTGCTTCACCATATGCAAATAATAATTTTGCGCCATGTTTGATTATTCCACCATATTCTTGTTGAGTACCAGGAAGAAATCCAGGAACGTCAACTAAAGTAAGAATAGGTATATTAAAAGCATCACAAAATCTTACAAAACGTGCAGCTTTTCTTGAACTATCAACATCAAGACATCCAGCAAGAATCTTTGGTTGATTAGCAACAACTCCAACGGTTTCACCGTCTAATCTTATGAAACCAATCAAAATATTTTTTGCAAAATCTTTTTGCAATTCAAAAAAATCATTTTCGTCTGAAATTTTATAAATAAGCTCTTGCATATCATATGCTTTATTAGGATTATTTGGTATCAAAGTATCTAAGCCATATTCTAATCTATTAGGATCATCTGTAGTTTTTTTTGTTGGAGCTTTACTACGATTACTCAAGGGTAAATAAGAAAGTAATTTTCTAACTTCTCTAAGAGCTAAAATGTCGTTATCAAAAGCTAAATCAGCAACTGATGACTTTGTGGTATGTGTTTTTGCGCCGCCTAAATCTTCTGAAGTTACTGTTTCATTTGTTACGGTTTTCACAACTTCTGGTCCAGTGACAAACATATAAGAACTATTTCTAACCATAAATATAAAATCGGTTATAGCTGGAGAATACACCGCTCCCCCAGCACAGGGGCCCATTATTACACTTATTTGTGGTATCACTCCTGATGATAATATATTGCGTTTAAAAACTTCTGCATATCCACCTAATGATGAAACTCCTTCTTGAATTCTTGCACCTCCACTATCGTTTAATCCAATGAAAGGTGCCCCGTTTTGAAGAGCCATATCCATAACCTTACATATTTTTTGCGCATTAGTTTCTGATAAAGATCCACCAAATACTGTAAAGTCTTGACTAAACAAATAAACTATTCGCCCTTCTATTGTCGCCCTTCCTGTTATAACCCCATCACCAGGATAAGATTGTTTGTCTAAATCAAAATCATTACATCGATGTGTTACAAACATATCAAACTCTTCAAAAGAATCAGAATCAACTAAAACTTCTATTCTTTCTCTAGCCGTTAATTTGCCTTTATTATGTTGAGATACTATACGGTCTTTTCCACCACCTTTTTTAGCTTCAGATCTTCTATTTTCCAGTTCGAGTAAAATTTTATTCATATAAAAACCTAAAGATTATTATTTAAGAGTAAAAAAAATAAATAAATAAATTAAAGATTATAATAAGTCGAATTCAATTATATTTACAATATTATTAAATATTTAGTACCGTATTTATATAGACGTTTTGAACATCATCATCATTTTCTAGGGAATCTATAAGTTTAATTAAAGTATTTTGCTGATCACTAGAAATTGATAAATAATTTTTTGGTTTCCAAATAAGTTTTGCTAATTCACATTCACCAAGTTTCTGTTCTAAATCATCAGTCATAATTGATAAAGATTTATCATAACAGAAGAATGAATATGTATCATCTTCTTTTTCTACATCTAGTGCATCTACTTCAATGGCGAGCTCCATCATTTTTTCCTCATCTCCAACAGAAATTTGAAAAACTACAACTCCTAGACGATCAAACATAAAAGAAACTGAACCAGTTTCACCAAGATTACCACCATATTTTACAAACAATGATCTCACATTAGAGGCAGTTCTATTTCGATTATCAGTAAGAGCTTCAACAATAATTGCGACTCCTCCTGAAGCATAACCTTCATATCTAATATCTTCATAACTAGCATTATCAGATGCTTGAGATTTTTTTATTGCTCTTTCTATAACCTCCTTCGGAACAGAATTTGAACGAGCTTCTTTAACTGCTAATCTTAGTCTAGGGTTTTTATCAACATCTGGATCCCCGATTTTAGCTGCAACAGTAATTTCTTTTGAAATTTTAGAGAATAACTTTGACCTAACAGCATCTTGTCTTCCTTTTCTATGCTGAATATTAGCCCACTTTGAATGACCAGCCATCTTTTACCTCAATGTTAAACCATGGATTTAATAATATTTTTTATCAAAAAAATCAAATCAAATGGATTATATATAGAAATAAGTAATAATACTTGAAGTGATCAACCCAAAAATCAAGTTTAAAGGTAATCCAACTTTTAAAAAGTCAGTAAATTTGTAACCACCAGCACCATAAACCATCGTATTTGTTTGATAGCCAATAGGAGTAGCAAAACTAGCCGATGCTGAAATCATAATTACAATTACGAAAGCTCTAGGATCATAACCTAAACTATTAGCTAAAGTTATTGCAAAAGGAGTTATAACTACAGCTACAGCATTATTAGAAATTGTTTCTGTCAAAACAGATGTTATAAAGTAAAGAGACCAAATAATAAAAAGTAATGGCAAAAATCCAAGATAAGGATCGATAAATGCAGTTAAATCACTTATCATACCGTTTAATTCTAAAGATCGACCTATTGCTAGCATTGAAAAAATAAGTACTAAAATTTTTCCATCAATAAATTCGTATGCTTCTTCAATATCTATACACCTTGTACACAATACAAAGACTACAGCAGTGATAGCTAATAAAAATATAGGTGCAAGTCCTAAAGAAGAGACCAAAACTAACCCTATGAAGGCACTCAAAACAAGTGGCGCATGCTTTCTCCTATATGCTCTTACATTAGATTCACCAAGAATTACTAAATCAATTTCCATAGCCATTTTTTGAATATCTTCGATAGCTCCTTCAATTAAAATGGTATCGCCAACTTTGACAACGACGTTGTCTAATTGCTTACTTAAATTTCTATTCCTCCTATGAATGGCTAACGCATAAACACCAAACCTTCTTCTCAATCTTAGACTTCCCAATGTTCGTCCAACTATTCGACAACCTGGCGGAACAAGTGTTTCTACTGTAATTGTTTGTTTAGAAGTTAGTGTATCAACCATTCTAAGGTCGTTACTCTCTTTTAAACTTATAAGTTCATCCATTTGTGTTCTTAAAACAACTCTGTCTCCTGCTTTAAATGAAATATCATCAGTTAAATTATTTCCTAAAGAATTATCATTTCTTAAAATATTTACCACTCTCATGCCATCTCTGTTAAAAATATTTGATTCAGTTGAAATTTTATCAACTAATGGAGATCCTCTTGGAATAACAACTTCTGTCAAAAAACTCATGCTATCTCTTGCAGATAATATGTCACTCATTGAACTCCTTTCAGGAAGTAAAAATGAAGAAAAAACAAATAAATAAATTATACCAATAGTAGCCAATATTGCAGCGATTGGAGTAATTTCAAACATACCAAATGGCTTCAAACCATATGATTGCGCTACTCCATCTATCAATAAATTGGTTGAAGTACCAATCAAGGTTAACATCCCACCCATAATAGCTAAATAGGACAAAGGAATTAAGAGCTTTGAAGCTGATACCTTCATTTCGTTTGCTAATTTTAAAACTATCGGGATTAAAACTAAAACTACTGGAGTATTATTTATAAATGCAGAAGAAATTATAGTAATTAATATTAATAACAGAATAACAAAAAAGGGTTTTTTTTTTGTATTCGATGAAATGAAATCACCTACTTTATCTAATACACCTGTTCTAACTAAAGCTCCCGATAAAACAAACATGCATATTATCGTCCATGGAGCAGGATTTGACAGAATAAATAAAAACTCATGACTAGGTAGTATCCCCAAAATCACCATTAGAACAGCAATACTTAAAGCTGTTACCTCTATTGGTACAATTTCAGTTACAAAAAAAACGATCATGGTTAAAAGTAGAATTAAAGAAATAATTACATTAAAATTTTCAAAAACGAACATTCTTTGTATTATTCCATACCAATTTGATTTAAGTGTCCTTTGTACCTAAACGGGGAGACTTTGTTTGCAAGACCAATATCATTAATATCTACTATAATTCCTGATAATGTTGCTTCTCCATCTGCAGGTCGAAATCTTTCCTTGCTCATACCCGTAATAAACCTTCTTATGGGTTCAGTTTTTTCCATACCAATTACACTTAAATAATCACCACACATACCAAGATCTGTTTGATAGGCAGTTCCTTTTGGTAGAATTCTGGTATCTGCAGTAGGTATATGAGTATGAGTACCTGCTATAACTGAAACTCTCCCATCTAAATGTAGTGCTAGTGCATTTTTTTCTGAAGTAGCTTCAGCATGAAAGTCTATTATAATAGCATCAACATTGGAGTTCAAAATATACTTTTTTAAAAATGTTTCAATTGCCTCAAAAGGATCTGAAAATGGTTTTTTCATAAATACCTGACCTAGAACTTGAAGGACTAAAATTTTTTTGACACCTAAATTAAAAATTCTAAACCCTGAACCAGGGGCAGATTTAGCATAATTAATAGGTCTAATAATCCTATTATCTCTTTCTGCAAAACTTATCATTTCATTTTGATCAAAGGCGTGATCACCTAATGAAATACAATTTACACCAGCATCAAAAAGTAATTTTGCATGTGTTGCGGAAAGACCAACTCCGGAAGTAGCATTTTCAGCATTTACTAAAACAAAGTCTATTAATAACTTTTTTTTGATATTTGATAAATTTTCCGCAAGTGACGTTCTAGCAGTTTTACCGACAATATCCCCTAGAAATAATAATCGCATATCCTTTTATAAAGCTTTGCAAATATTTATACAACTAGTTAAGATAATATTACTATCAAAAAAAAATAATGCCATTTTCAGTGAGAACAGCATCAATTTTTTCATCTGTTTTTTCTACAGGTAATAATCCATTATATTTTTGAGAACTATAGGCTAAACCAATAGCGATTATTTTTTTTTTGAAATTTTTTCTTAAATTAGAGAGTGTTCTGTCATAAAAGCCTCCACCATAACCTAACCTTGAACCATTATCATCATATGCTAACAAAGGAACTAAAATTAAATCTGGTACAATTTCATTTCCAGTAGAAGGTATTTTTGCTCCAAAATTAGAATTTATTAATTTGGTATCTTTTTTCCATTCTCTGAAAATGAGTGGAGCGTTTATTTTATAAATAACAGGTAAACAATGATTTAAAGGTTTTTTATTTAATAAACGAATTATTGGGAAAGGATCGACTTCTGTATGAATAGGATAATAAAATGCCACATTTTTTATATTTTTTTGATTAACAAACCAACTTATAAAATGAGAAGATATCATTTCTGAAAAAATTACACCATTTTTAAGAAATGTTTTTTTTCTTTTAACTTTTAAAGTTGCTCTTAATTTTTTTTTTGTTTCTCCTAAAGTAATCAAAAATAAAAAATCCTTTTAAATTATATAATAAGTGTGAGATCCAACACAAACGTTAGTTATAACCCTCGAGAGCCTGTTTTACCAGGTGGGTGCCGGTATATTATGGACCACGATCCTAAACAGAGCCAGCTCCCTTTCGAGAATTTAAGGCCACTAGGATATTTCCTAACTGAGAGGTCAGAACCCACTTCTATGGAATATCAAAAAAAAAAAATCAATGAAAGGCAAAACTTTATTTTAAAATATAAATAAATAATAAGCATATTTATTTTTAGATCTCTTGTAATTACCAATTTTTTTTTGTATTTTTTTTTTGTGCCGAGGTAGCTCAGTGGTAGAGCAGGAGTTTGTGGAGCTCTTGGTCGTAGGTTCAATCCCTACCCTCGGTACC
>MDTB01155030.1_pt1 | contig 13457 bp, 10 predicted proteins | sample 811161 | NCBI WGS metagenome assembly MDTB01 (sample SAMN05326650, study PRJNA326480) | marine metagenome | isolation source: seawater | place: Mediterranean Sea | collected 2009
GTGATGTGCCCTTGCGTAGCCGCGTAGGAAACACGGTGACTCATATGGTGTTCTATGTGCTGACAGCTATTAAGCTCGGTGACACTCAAACGGGTCTGCGTTTTGTGCCCAGTGTTTATTTTAAAGATATGTGCGATATTAAATCATCAGGATATGCTTATGAAATGGAGATGCTGCTTTGGGCCAAGCAGCATAATGTGAAACTGCGGACAAAGACGATTAGCACGATATATTTAGATGGTAATAGCGGTTCGCATTTTCGGCCTTTTGTTGATTCTGTGAAAATATACGCAGTGCTTTTGAAGCAAGCATTGTCGTCAATTGCTACATCTGGTGTTGATTTGCTGATGTTCTCGTTGTTTTTCTATTTTAGTGGCGGGCTACTATTTTGGGCAAATGCGTTTTCACGTACCATGTCTTTTCCTGTCTATTACTTCCTTAATCGTGATTTTGTTTTTAAGCAAAAAGCTTTGGGTTTTCACCCCGTGCCAAAACTTGTAGCCGTTATTTTTGTATCAGGGGTTGTATCCTATTTTTTGCAAAGTTTAGTTTTGCGTATTTTTGGTTGGCCTGAAATCCTCTCTAAGGCTTTAATCGAAACGTTGATGTTTTTTGTGAATTTTGTAATTTTACGAGATTTTGTTTTTAAGCGCCTTGGGCGCGTTAGAATATTTAAAAAGGTCTAAATATGCTTTCTGCTTTTTCTCGTTTAAGTCTTGCGATGCAAAATCGTGTCATAATTGCGGCTATTTTTTGCTTGAGCCTATTCATGTTCTATCCAGTGAGTTTTCATGTTAGTCATGATTTGGCGAGCTATTTAGCTGTGGCTAAGAATTTTATTGTCGGTAACGGGATGATTGATATTCAGGGTGATGTGTCTAACCACCGTTTTGGCTACAAATTGTTACTGGCAGGCGCGCTATGGCTTGGACAGGTTTGTAACAATGAAATGTTTTTTGTCATTATTGTGCAGACGATTTTTTCAGCCCTAACGGCAACGCTGTGTTATGTGCTTGCTTATAAGTTGTTTGATCGTTTTACGGCAGTTCTTGCATGTGGGCTGTTGATTCTATGCCCCACTATATTAGCTTCCTTGCCAGAGTTTGGCTTGGACGGTGTTTGGCCTGCTTTTTGTTTGGCGAGCCTGCTGCTGTTTTTAAAAGCTGCCGATGCGCCGTTTGATAATATAAAAGCTTATGGTGTCATCGCGTTGTCGGCGATTTTTGCAGGACTGGCGGTTTGGGTTAAAGAAAGTACAGGGTTTAATTTTGCGCTTATTCCGTTGCTACTTGTATTTGCTTTGGGTTTAGATGCAAAAATTAAACGCACCGTCGTTTTCTATGCTGTGTTTATCGCTGTGCTTTATCTGGGAAGTATTGTTGTTGGGCATTTGGGAGATGCTTTGGGGCAGGATTCGGAAAATGAACGACGGTCATTTCAAAGCGCGCTTGCTTATGCTGCGGGGGCGTATAATGACAATAGCGTTATCAGTGCGGCGTTATTTGTTTTAGATGGCTGGCGCGGTTATTTCTTTGCTGCGCCGTTTTCTATGAATGTGCATCAGTTCTATCCTGTGTTCTTTATGTTTTATTTTGCGGCTATTTTTGCACTATGGCAGATGGTTAAAGGGCAATATAGGCGCTCCCATATCGTTCTGTTCTCAGTTATATGTGCTTACCTGCCTTATGCTGCGTGGGCAGCGCAATGGCATATGCGTAATGTACAGCTTGTTATTTTATTTGTCATGTTCAGCATTGTGATTGCACATTTTATTGTCGCTGTGCAGCGTTTGCTATGGCGAGAAGCCGCGCAAGAAAAGAGGAGGAGTAAAGTTTTTGCGTATAAAGCGTTAAGCGTTCTTATGGTGCTGGCTTTGTTGCTGACGCAATACTTCTCATCTACACAAAATAAATTTTATGTTGACGATAACCAGATCGTCAACAGAATTTCCGCCGTGATGCGTGGTGAAGTGGCCGCTAAATTTGATGCTGCCGATTTGGAATTGGCGGCGATTGTTATGCGCCAGACTGGGGAGGGGCAACGTAGAATTATTACAGATAGCGTTGTTCCTGCAAGTGCCCTTAGTTTCTTTGCGCCGCGTCAGGCTCAAACGCGGATCAACTTGTATCAAAGAATTATGATAGGGGTACATGAAAACCCTTATATACCTTATTATGATAGGAATGCGCGCTCTAATAACCCTGCCTTTGCCTGTGTGATGCGTAATCATAAAGAAAAAAGTAAGCGTCATGTTGAAATTATGGTTTTTGATGATGCGTATTTTTTAGCGCAAATTGACGATAGTGAGCTTCTTTATATCCTTGTGAGTAAGGGCGATGACTGCACACCTTATTTTACACAATGGCTTGATGATTATGCCCAAGCATATCAGTTGTGCTATGAAGCGCTGAATATCCTTCCGCGGATGGATTATATGTTATTTAAAGTTTCTGGTGGCGCGACAAAACAAAATGCTTTGATGATGCGCAATAATAATGGCGGGAGTGCGACGAAGAAGAGTGAGGCTCTTATTAGGTATTTATCTTACCTGCGGGCGCATGATTCGTATTCTTACCGTTATTACACTGAAAACTTCCCATTTTTACGCGGAAATGCGCCTTGATTTTTATATTTGAGGGCTCAATTTTATAAAGTGAGCAGTTATAAACTAAGCTTCATCAAAAATTAATCATTTTGAGAAAAACTTAGACGTGGTGACTGGTTTGGTGTACGAATTCGTGTATACTTACTGTCGTGAGGAATCAACTCTAAATAATAATTCTATTTTAAACTCAATCTATTAGGAGACTAATTAATGAAAACTGATATTCGTTCAGAAAAGGGCTTTACCCTCGTCGAACTCGCTGTTGTGATGATTATCATCGGCCTACTTATTGGCGGCGTTCTTAAAGGGCAAGAACTTATTAAAAGTGCGAAGGTAACTTCGACAATTTCACAAGTTAAGGGCATTGATGCCGCGACATCAACTTTCCAAGATATCTATGCTGCACTTCCAGGTGACTTGCGTAGTGCAGATACCCGTCTTCCTGGATGTACTACAAACGTTTGTGGCGCAACAAACGCTCTTGATCTTGGTAATGGTCGTGTATCAGCCTCCGCAACAAATGCGCCGTTTGTAAGTACTGACAACTCCGAAGCGCGTGCGTTCTTTGCGCAGTTAGCGTCTGCGGATCTGTTGTCTGGTGTATCACCTAGCGATGTTGCTATTGCTGATGATGCTTTTAGCCAAAACTTCCCTCAGGCTCCAGTTGGTGGCGGTTGGTACGCATCAACAGTTATTGATGAAGCTGATCTTCCGGGTGATTTGGATGGTAATGTTACAGACTATAGAGCTGGCCTATATATCATGCACCAGCAGCTTCCAAATGACGTTACAACACAGGCTTCTAACGCTTTGACTATGCAGCGTATTGACCGCAAAATTGATGATGGCAACCCATTATCAGGCTCGGTTTATGGTGCGGAGCAAACGCAAGGTGATTGTTTGTCAGTAGATGCTTCTGCTGGTACTACGGATAATGCGTATGATACTGCTTCATCTGGTCTTGCTTGTAATTCGGTTATTCGTATCCAGAACTAATTAGCTATATATATATATTCTTATTGAAAAGCCCTGCCATTTTGGTGGGGCTTTTTTTGTTATCTTTGTTTGACATCCTGTATATTCCCACCGCTGACGGTATGCGAGAGGACTGTGTCGTGGAGGGGGGGGGCTTCTCTGAATATAAGCCGTAAGAAAAAGCCCTGTCATGGCGATGACAGGGCTTTGTGTAGGTTCTTTTATTTAGCGCTCTTGCTTACGACGCTGTTTTCTTTGTCTTTGGTGTAGCAGTGCCGGCGCCTGTTAGCTTCTCAACCATGCCGAGGAGGTTCATGGGCATGGGCAGGACGATTGTGCTGGCGTTTGAGGATGAGAACTCTGCGAGCGTGCCTAGGTAACGTAGCTGCATAGTCTCAGGACGTTTAGAAAGGATGAGGGAGGCTTCATCAAGTTTTTGTGCGGCTTGTAGCTCGCCTTCCGAATTGATGATCTTGGCGCGTCTCTCACGCTCGGCTTCGGCTTGTTTTGCCATGGCGCGGACCATTGTTTGGTCAAGGTCGATATGCTTAATTTGTACATCAGTAACTTTAATGCCCCAGCCATCAGTTTGCTTGTCCAAAATAGTTTGAATATCAGCGTTGAGCCTTTCGCGATGCGCGAGCATGTCATCAAGTTCATGCATGCCAAGAACGGAACGTAAAGTTGTCTGTGCCAGTTCGCTTGTTGCGCGGTCAAAATGTTCAACGCGGTTGATGGCGTGGTCGGGGCTAACAACGCGATAATAAACAACGGCGTTAACGCGCACAGACACGTTGTCTTTTGAGATCACGTCTTGCGAAGGAATATCTTCTGTACGTATACGTACGTCAACACGTACAAGTTCTTGCAGTATTGGGATAACGATTTGCAGACCCGCGCCGCGCGTGCCTGTATATTTACCAAGTGTGTAAATTACGCCGCGGTCATATTCTTTCAAAATACGGATCGATGCGATCAATATCAAGGCGATGAAGACCAATATAATTGCTATAACTGGCATGTGTGATGCTCCTTTTTAAAGCGGTTAAGGTTTTAAATATGTTTGTGATTATGGGTTAATCGTCGTTTTCAGCTGGAGAAAATGTGCTGACAATCAAGGTTAAGTTTTCTTTGCCTGTAATGGTTATTTTATCGCCAATATTTACATCAAGAATGTTTTCTGATCGTGCATTCCAGCGCTCACCATAAAGCTCGACTTTGCCGCTTTTGCCGTCCCATTCGGTAACGGTGGCATGGGAATGCATCATTGCTTCCATGCCTGTGGTGTTGTGAAGTTTACGAAGCTTAAACAAAATATAAATGCCTGTGCCAATCAATAAACCAGAAAATCCTGATGCGATGACAATGCTGCTCATATCGAGACCGATGCCGGCCATGGCTTCGGTGTCAAAGAGCAAGAGCGAGCCAATAATAAAGGCAACGAGCCCACCAATGCCCAATATGCCAAAGGAAGGAATGAAGGCTTCGGAGGCAAGGAATATTAACCCCAGCACCACCATGGTTAGGCCTGTCGCATTTATCGGCAAGACATGCATGGACATTAAAGCGAGCAATAGGCAGACAGCGCCAATAACCCCCGCAACCATTGTGCCGGGGTTATAAAATTCTAAAATTAAGCCGTTTATGCCGATGATAAGTAAGAAATACGCAATGTTAGGGTCGGTTAACAGGGCAAGTATTTTTGTGCGCCAATTGGGGGCGTAGCTAATCACGGGCGCTTGCGTCAGGTCTAAGGTGACGCTTTGATTTTCGTTCAAACGGACTGTCTTGCCGTTAATTTGGGTGATAAGGGCATGGTGATCCGCCGCTATATAATTAATCACGCCCTGCTTAAGCGCTTCTTCAGCCGTAAGGCTAGCGGCTTGGGTGACGGATTTTTCTGCCCAGTCCGCATTGCGGCCATGAAATTTTGCAAGGGAGCGAATAAAGGCGGCCGTGTCTTCAAGTGATTTTTGGGCAAGGCGTTCATTATTATCGCCGTCATTGCGCTTTGCACTTTTATCCTTTGTTTTATCGCTGGTTCCTTGCTTATCGTCTTTTGTGTCTTTTTTCTGTTTTGTATTATCAGGCATCATTGAAACAGGGGTGGCTGCACCTGTGTTTGTGGCAGGGCTCATCGCGGCGATATGTGCTGCATAGAGGAGGAATGTCCCCGCGCTCGCCGCGTGGGCGCCTGAGGGGGTGACGAACACGGCGACAGGGATTTCTGATGCCATGATATCTTGCGCCATTTCGCGGGTTGTTGTTAATACGCCGCCTGGCGTATTGAGTTCGATCAGCAGTAATTGGCTATCGTTCTTTTTTGCTTGGCGCATGCCGCGCTGTAAATAATCAGAATAAGCGGGGCTGATCGCGCCTTTTATGTTCAGTACTGTGATGGGCTGCGTGCTATCGGCATGGCTTTGCTGTGGCGAGAGTAAAAAAGTGATAAGAACGAAAGTAAATACGCGCAAAAAAGTTTTTAAAATATTCATTTATGCCCCCATTGATTGAATAGGGATATTTTAAATGAATTTTAGCGCGGCAACAAGTGAAACCTAAGCAACCTTGCTGTTTTCTAAGCTGATATTAAGCTGTTTAATGACGGCATCGCCCATTTCAGATGTGCCTATGGCCGTGTGCTGTGCTTCGGCAATGTCAGCGGTGCGTATGCCTGCGTTGAGTACATTTTGCACGGCTTGTTCAAGTAAATCAGCATAATCGCCCTGATGCAGTGAATAACGTAGCGCCATAGCGAAACTGAGAATAGTGGCGAGGGGGTTCGCCTTGTTCTGGCCCGCAATGTCAGGTGCTGAGCCGTGTACGGGCTCATATAGTGCATGGCGGCTGCCTTGCGCGTCTGTTGCGCCGAGTGAGGCGGAGGGGAGCATGCCAAGCGAGCCTGTCAGCATTGCCGCTTCATCTGATAGGATATCCCCGAATAAATTATCTGTAACAATAACGTCAAACTGTTTCGGTGCGCGGCAAAGCTGCATCGCGCAATTATCGGCATACATATGTTCTAGGCGTATGTCGCTATGGGATTCTTTGTGTAGCTTGGTGACTTCTTCGCGCCATAATACGCCGGATTCCATGACGTTGGCTTTTTCGCATGATGTCACAAAACTGCCGCGTTTCTTTGCCATGTCGAAAGCGACATCGGCAATGCGTCGTATTTCTGAAGTTGTGTAAACTTGGGTGTTGAATCCTCGGCGCTCACCATTTTCTAATGTTTCAATGCCGCGCGGTTCGCCAAAATAAACGCCGCCAGTAAGTTCGCGCACAATAAGGATATCGAGCCCTTTGACCAATTCAGGTTTAAGGGATGAGGCATCCACCAATGCGTCAAAAACGATTGCGGGGCGTAAATTCGCAAATAAACCAAGTTCTTTGCGAATTTTCAAAAGGCCTGCTTCGGGGCGCAGATCATAATCTGTTTTACCGTCCCATTTAGGTCCGCCAACAGCGCCTAAGATAACCGCGTCAGATTGTTTTGCTTTGGTAATTGTTTCATCGGCAAGGGGCGTGCCATAGGCATCATAAGCACAGCCGCCAATATAATCCTCATCATAGCTATATGTCGCGGATGTATTGTCATTGAGCCATGCGATGATTTTTTTAACTTCCTTCATTGCTTCTGGGCCAATGCCGTCACCAGCGAGCAGGAGGAGGTTATAATTTTCGTTCTGTGTCATGGTCTATGCCCTTATCATTCTATTTTGTGTTAGGGTGATGGCTTATACCCAAGGATGCGCGGCTTTGTAATTTTCTTCAAAGGCGGTAAGCTCTTTGCTTTTTTCAAGTGTCAGGCCAATATCATCAAGTCCATTAAGAAGGCAGTGTTTGCGGAAGCTATCAATTTCAAATTCAAAACTAATATTGCCTGCTTTGACGGTCTGGTTTGCTAAATCAACGTTTACCTGCGCTGATTTATTCATTTTAACTGCATCCATCAACTGTTCGACGTTTTCTGCAGATGTTTGAATAGGTAAGATGCCGTTTTTGAAGCAGTTATTGTAGAAAATATCAGCGTAGCTAGGCGCAATAATGCAGCGCAGGCCAAAATCAAGGAGTGCCCACGGCGCATGTTCGCGTGATGATCCGCAGCCAAAATTATCTTTTGTAATAAGGATTTGCGCCGCGTTGTATGGTTCTTGGTTTAAGATAAAGTCTGGCTTTTCGCTGCCGTCTTCGTTGTAACGCAGCTCATCAAAGGCGTGAATGCCAAGGCCCGTGCGCTTGATAGTTTTTAAAAACTGCTTAGGGATAATCATATCAGTGTCGATATTCATGAGGTCGAGCGGCGCGGCAATGGCGCTTAATGTGGTGAATTTATCCATGGTTTAATCCCTGCCCATATCTCTAACAACGCGTGATTTTTGTTTATTCCAATCACGCTGCTTTTCAGTTTCGCGCTTATCGTAGTCTTTTTTACCTTTACCCAGTGCAATGTCGAGCTTTGCATAGCCGCGATCATCAAAAAACAGGCGCAGCGGCACGATTGTATAGCCTTCGCGTGATATAGCGCCAAGAAGGCGGTGGATCTCGCGTTTTTGTAAAAGCAATTGACGGTCACGTTTAGGGTCGTGCTGTAAATGTTTGCCAGCCTGCATATATTCTGCGATATGCGCGTTGTGCAGGACGATAACGCCGTCTTCTTCAGCGCAGTAAGCTTCGTTAATTGAGCATTGCCCTTTGCGCAGGGACTTAACCTCTGTGCCGAGTAGCATGAGCCCCGCGGTAAATGTTTCTTCAAGGTGGTAATCACGGCGCGCGCGTCTGTTGTCAACAACGGTTTTGTTGGTGCTGATAAGGTCGTTTTTGCTTTTCTTTTTGTTTTTGCCGGCCATTTTATGTGTTCTGTTTCAATATGTTTTCAATTTTTGTGATGCCCTCTGCGCTGAGCGGTAATAAGGGCAGTCTTAAAATGTTTTCAATTTTCCCCATTTGCGCTAAGGCGTATTTGGGTGCCGCGGGGGATGGTTCAACAAACATTGCGTTGTGTAATGCGTTAAGCTGTGCATCTTGCTGCATTGCGCGTTCAGTATCGCCAGTTTTTATCAAATTGTAAACCGCTGCGCATTTATCGGGCGCGACATTGGCGGAAACGGATATGCAGCCATTGCCGCCGCGCGTAATGTATTGTGCGGCGCTCATGTCATCGCCAGAAAGGAAGGTGAAGTCTTTTTTGATCTGTTTTTTCATGTTGTCGAGGCGCTGCAAATCGCCTGTTGCGTCTTTAATGCCGATGATGCGCTCAAGCTTTGCTAGGTCGACCACTGTTTCGTCGCTAATATCGCTTATTGTGCGTGATGGTACGTTGTAAAGGATAATAGGCAAGTTGGTTGCGTCATGAATGGCCTTAAAATGAGCGTAGATGCCTTGCTGTGATGGTTTGTTGTAGTATGGCACTACAATTAACGCCGCGCTTGCTCCTGCGTCCTGTGCTTGTAAGGTCAACTTGATTGCTTTTTGTGTGGCGTTACTGCCGCAGCCAATGATAACGGGGTAGTCTTCTGGTGTGTTTTCAACGGCTGCTGTAGCGAGGGTGAGGTGCTCTGCATCTGTTACAGTTGGGGATTCCCCCGTAGTACCACAAATTACAAGGCCATGAGAGCCTTTATCCACATGCCATGAAAGCAGGGATTTAAAGGCGTTCATGTCAATATCACCGCTTTGGGAAAAGGGGGTGATAAGGGCAGGGATAGACCCGCAAATATTTTCCGTGTAAGACATAGTATCTCTTTAAAATAATTATACAGATACGAAAAATAGTATTTAAGTGATGAAACTGTCAATCAAGCATTTTAAAATAGTAGCATTTTTCTTGATGAAGGCTTTACTGCTTACGTCATTTAACGCTGCATCCTATGCATCAGATTATGCTCATAACACATTGAAGCATGCGTCAAAATCAGAATGGACGCAAGCTTTGCGTAGCGCGGATAAGCAGGAAGCGAAAGATAGTGAATATCTTACTCTTTGGATGTACGCCACAGCTGATAACAAAAAAGCGCAGCTTGACCGTCATGTGACATGGCAGGATATGAAAGCTTTAATTGAAAACCGCGATTATTGGCCGCAGCAAACCATGTTAAAGACGGTTTTTGAACAGAAAATGCCTTTTGAAAAAAGCGTTTCAGGGCAGGCGATGGACGCGGTTGCGTGGTTTGATGAACATGCCCCTGAGACGACGCGTGGGATGAAAATTTATCTATCTGCGCTTAAGGCGCATGGTCAGGGTGATCTGGCGGCAAAGAAAATTAATGATTGGTGGCCTGTGATCTTGATCAAACCTGATGATCAGGCTTATTTCCTGTCTAAATATGGCGATATGATTACGCGCGATGCGCATATTGCGCGCCTATCACATTTGATTGACCGTGGGCATTATACCAATGCAAAAATTATTGGCGGCGTTCTTGGCGGTCAGTATAAAAAACTCGCCCATGCGCGGATTGTCATAGGCGCTGACCTGTCCAATGATCGTGCGCATAGCGATGGCGGCCTTTCATCGGCTATTAATGCTGTGCCAGACGCGCTACAAAATGATATTGGCCTTGTTTATGATCGGCTGAAGTGGCGACGCGTTCATAAATTAAATGATCGTGCGTCTGAGATTCTTCTCGACCCGCCAAGTGCTGATCAAATTAGTGGGCAGGAAAGCCGTTGGTGGCGAGAGCGCCATATTATGCTGCGCCGTTATATGGATGATAAGCAATATGATAAGGCGTACCAGTTGGCGGCTAGCCACTCCCAAAGTAAGGGCGTTAATTATAGTGAAGCTGAATGGATGGCCGGCTGGCTCGCTTTGCAGTTTTTAAATAAGCCTCAAGTTGCACTAAAGCATTTTTACGCCATGCGTAGCGTCGTTAAAACGCCGATTAGTCTTTCTCGCCATTATTATTGGCTTGGGCGCAGTTTTGATAAGTTGGGCGACAAAACAAATGCGGATGATAATTATCAAAGGGCTTCAGCCTATCCAACAACTTATTACGGCTTATTGGCGGCAGGCCATGTTCGTGATGCACGAAGTATTAAAGCCCTTAAATCGCCTGTAATGCCTGATGCGGTGGTGGATGCGCTTGAATCTGATGTGGCGCTTAATGACTTGTTTAATGCCGCGGCAGCTTTGGCGCAGGTGGATTATAATAACTCTGCCAATCAGTTTTTGGTCACGGCGGGAAGCCTTGCTGATAAGCATGAATTGGGCAAATATTATGTAGCGCAGCGTGCTGCCACGCAGGATAAAATAAATATTTCCGTATTGCTCTCACGGCAAGCCGCGATGGATCATATTTTTTATGCGCAGCGTTATGCATATCCAGTGATGTCTGATCATTTGCAAAAGGTGCAAACGGATAAAATATCTTTGGTGCATGGAATTATTCGCCAAGAAAGCCTGTTTGATACAAACGCACAAAGTGGCGCGGGGGCGATGGGCTTAATGCAGCTTATGCCTGCAACGGCCAGAAGTGTAGCTAAAGATCTTAAGTATGGATATAGCAAAGAATGGTTGAAGACGCGCCCTGAGTATAATATAGCTTTAGGCAGTTCGTATATTGACGGCCTGCTTGCTCAATATCAGGGGGCTTATCCCTTGGCTGCTGCGGCATATAATGCAGGGCCGCATCGCGTAGATACTTGGTTGAAACGTTATGGCGACCCTCGGCAGGGTGATATTAACTGGGTAGACTGGGTTGAATTAATACCGTACTCCGAGACCCGCAATTATGTAATGCGTGTAACGGAGGGGGCTTCGGTATATAATTATATTCTACATGATGTAGATACTGCCAGTATGGTTAGTGCACCTAATGCTAGCGGTCTATATTATGGTCAATGACCTTTTGGCGTAACTGTCCCATTATGGGGTAGTTTAGTATCATTATGATACTAAACTTTCGTTTCTATATGTGTTGCTTTTGTTCAGGTTGGTAACCAATTGTTATTGCTGCGTATTTTTAGTGCTGTTTTTGGTGAGATTTTTGCATGTTCTTTAGCGTGCAGTAAAAAGGAGTTTAGATATGAAGTTGATAGTTGCTGATGACCACGCCCTGTTTCGGGATTTATTTTCACAGTTTGTAAGCGGCGCAGAGGCCGATGCTGAAATCATTCAGTGTAAGTCTGCCTATGAAGTGCAAGATTTACTTAAAAAAAGTGATGCCCATTATGATTTAGTAATTATGGATTGGATGATGCCTGGCGTGGAAGGCATTAGCACGTTTAAAGACTTGTTTACAAGCTATCCAGATATTGATTTTGCGATTATGTCTGGTGTGATTGAACCTCATCACATAAAAGACATTATGGATTTGGGCGCAATTGCGTATTTCCCGAAAACGATGTCGAGTAAATCATTTCTTAAGGCGATAGAACTTGTTTTGACAGGTGAGCGTTTTTATCCGGTGCTAAATTATGATAGCAGCATGCAGCCTTCATATTTTGGAGAAAGAACGGCGAATTTGTCCGAGGCGCAAGCGCAATACGATTTTAAATCAAAAGAATTCAAACTTACGCCGCGCGAAAAAGAGGTTCTTAGCTATTTGGTTAAAGGCGCGACAAATAAAGACATCGCGCGCGCGCTCGATTTGCAAATTGTGACGATTAAACTGCATGTACGCGGTATTTGTAAAAAGCTGTCGGCGCAGAACAGAACGCAGGCTGCGCTCAAAGCGCAGGAACTCGGCTTGGTTACAAAATAATTATAAGTTTGGCGCCAGAAGCTACGATTACTTGCTTTCTCTGTGCCATGCATAAAGCATAAATAGGCCGCATATTAAAAAATACGCCCAGTTGGGTAGCGCTGGCGCAAAATTAATTTTTAAAGTCTCGGCATATTGAGATTCTCTGAACCCAGCAGTATTCAGGCCGTAATATTTTTTGTTGATTGAAGGGGTAAGTATTTTGGTGCTTATCCCTTCAACTTTATCTGCTTCAAAATAAGTCCCGCCAGAATTTCTAGTAATATCCCGCGTTGTATCTTTTGAACGTATGAGCTTTGTTTGCTCAACCGTGTCGTAAGCGCCGTATATAATATAGGCGCTGTTTGCCCCCGCTTGAAAGCTGTAAAGTCCTTGTTCTTCGGCTGTAATAGACGCTCTATATAACCCGTCAGGTGATTTTTGTAGAGATATTTGCTTCTGTTCGCCGCTTGGCGTGGTGTAGCTCACTGTTTCATCTTCAGGCGCTGTGTAGCGCTTGATACGAATGGTTTCACCTTGCAAGCTAAGTTCGATCTGGCCTTCTTCTAAACTCGGCTCTTTAAGCAGCCAATGGATCATTTTGCGCATTAAATCAATATAGGGGCCGCCTTGTTTATATTCGCGCGCCCAAAGCCATATTTGATCGCTAGTGAGTTGAATGACGCGCCCGTCATCTTTTTCTCCGATTAATAACAAGGGCAAATCATTATGACCGCTTAATAGTACTTTTTCATCGCCCGCAGAGACTTTGATTTGTCTGAGCCAGCTTGCCCAGCTTTCGCCGTCAAACTGCCCGTCCGCAATGGCGCGGGTTATCGGGTGTGTTTTCCCCAAGGCTGTACGTTTTGGTTTAAAGGCCGTTTCGTAGAGGTCGTTATCTGGCGCGCCTAATAAGATGTCTTCTAGCGGCGTTTTATAAACGGATTTATCGCTGAGGTATTCAGGGCCGCTTGCGACAAGTAATGCACCGCCAGCGCGTACATAATCTGCGATGTTTTTATAGGTTTTGTCTTGCAAGATGCCCTGATTGCGGTAACGGTCGAAGATAATCAGGTCAAAATTATCAAGCTGTTTGTGAAAAAGCTGTTGGTGAGGAAAGGGAATAAGCGCCATTTCATTGCGCGGTGTGTTATCGCGACTATCAATATCGCGTAAAATGGTAAAGTGAATAA
>MDTB01042917.1_pt1 | contig 13456 bp, 10 predicted proteins | sample 811161 | NCBI WGS metagenome assembly MDTB01 (sample SAMN05326650, study PRJNA326480) | marine metagenome | isolation source: seawater | place: Mediterranean Sea | collected 2009
AAAAGCTTCTATGGTTGCTGATGTATTTCATTCTGTTGCGACAAAGTACGATGTTATGAATGATCTCATGTCTTTTGGTATTCATCGTTTATGGAAACGCCAAACAATTGCTAGTTCAGGCATTCGTAAAGGTCATCATGTATTAGACTTAGCCGGTGGTACTGGCGATTTAACCGCAAAGTTTAGCCAACTTGTTGGCGATACCGGTCAGGTTGTTCTAGGTGATATAAACTCTTCAATGCTAAAGGTAGGCCGTGAAAAACTGCATAACTTAGGCCTTGTCGGTAACATTGATTACGTGCAAATGAATGCTGAAGCGTTGCCATTTCCTGATAATAGTTTTGATTTAATTACGATTGCCTTTGGTCTGCGTAATGTAACCGACCAAAACAAAGCGCTGCGCTCTATGTACCGTATTTTAAAGCCAGGTGGTCGTTTACTGATTCTTGAGTTTTCAAAACCAGAGCAAGAGCTTCTTAGCAAGGCGTATGATTTTTACTCTTTCAACATCTTACCTACTATGGGCAAACTGGTAGCTAACGACAGTGAATCGTACCAATACTTAGCTGAGTCAATTCGTATGCACCCAGATCAAGAAACACTTAAAGGAATGATGGTCGAAGCAGGGTTTGAGCAAGCGACTTATCAAAACCTAACCGGTGGTATTGTTGCCCTTCATCGTGGATTTAAATACTAAGGTTAGTAATTTATGGCGCTTGAAGAACACAATAAAGAACAATCAGCGGCAGGCAGTTTTTTTATGCTACCAAGCTTTGTACTTTCGCTGATTGAGCAAGTATTAAATCAAGCACTTAAACTCGACCCGAGCTTACTCGATAAACTAAAAACGGTAGAACATCAGCGCTTATTGGTTGAGGTTAGAGACTGGCAACAAAAAATAGCCATTACCTATGCCAATCAGCAGCTACATCTTTACACAGCAATAGATGTTACAAGCGCTGACTGTATGATCAGTGCCAATATTAATACCTTGCTTACACTTAAAAATCCAGCCATGCTTACTCAGCTTATTCGCCAAAACAAGCTTGATTTACAAGGTGATTTAAATATAGCTCAGCACTATAGTTCAGCTTTTTCAAGTGTAGATATTGATTGGCCAGAGCAACTAGCAAAGCATATTGGCGACGCGCCTGCACAACAGCTTTATTTGTACTTGAAATCATTTAAGCAGCAAGGTAAAAAAGCAAAATCACAGCTCGACAGCACTTTTATTAGTGTGTGCCAAGACGAACTGGCAATCACCATTCACCCATTAGAGCTTGAGCAATTTAAACAACAAAATAGAGCACTAAAAGGCCAAGTTGCCGCCATTGAGCAACGTATTAATGCCCTAATTAAAGCCCTTTAACGCACTAAGGATTTTTTGTGTCAACTGCCCGACTGTATTACATAACTAGAACTCTGCTTAGCTACGGACTTGATGAGCTTGTACCTAAACACAAAGTACCTTGGTTTGCTAAAATCGCTCGTGGCAGCTTGTTTTGGTTACGCAATCAACATAAAGATAAACCCCCTGGCTTAAGACTTCGCTTAGCACTGCAACAACTTGGCCCTGTTTGGATAAAGTTTGGCCAAATGCTCTCAACTCGACGCGACTTACTGCCTCATGACATCGCCTTGGAATTAGCCTTTTTACAAGATCAGGTAGAGCCGTTTGAAGGTGAACTGGCACAGGAAATCATCGAAAAAGCATTAGAAATAGATAATATTAGCGAGTTATTTAGCGAATTCTCACAAACACCTCTGGCATCGGCATCAATTGCTCAAGTGCATACTGCTACCCTTATTGACCCGCAGGGCGATTCGCAAGATGTCGTTATTAAAGTTATTCGTCCTAATATTGAACAGCAAATAAATGCCGACTTAGCCTTAATGGAAAAATTAGCTAAGGTGATTGGTAAGTTAATTAACGAAGCAAAACGCTTACGCCCTGTAGAAGTGGTTAAAGAGTATAAAAAAACATTGCTCGATGAACTCGACTTAATGCGTGAGGGCGCTAATGGCATTCAATTAAAGCGTAATTTTGAAGGCTCAGAATCACTTTATATCCCTACTGTATACAGCGACTATAGCCGCAGTAATGTACTGGTTATGGAGCGTATTTACGGTATTCCGGTGTCAGATACTGAGGCACTGATGGCACAAAACACTAATATGAAGTTATTAGCAGAACGCGGAGTAGAAGTGTTTTTTACTCAAGTATTTCGCGACAGTTTTTTTCATGCTGACATGCATCCAGGTAATATTTTTGTCTCCCGCGAACACCCGCACAACCCTAAATACATAGGCATTGATTGCGGTATAGTCGGCACACTTAACAAAGAAGATAAACGCTATTTAGCTGAAAACTTTATTGCCTTTTTTAACCGCGACTACCGCCAAGTAGCACAGCTTCACGTAGATTCAGGCTGGGTACCACCCGATACCAGCATTGAAGAATTTGAGTTTGCTATACGCACCGTGTGCGAACCTATTTTTAATAAGCCACTGGCTGAAATATCATTTGGCCATGTGCTAGTTAACTTATTTAATACCGCACGTCGTTTTAATATGCAGGTTCAACCGCAACTCGTCTTATTACAAAAAACCTTGCTGTATGTTGAAGGCCTTGGCCGCCAGTTATACCCTCAACTAGATTTATGGAAAACAGCAAAACCATTTTTAGAGGACTGGGTTAAACAACAAGTGGGTCCGCTGTCTGTGCTAAAGCAAATGTATGCAAACTTACCGTTTTGGGCAGAAAAAATGCCTGAGCTACCCGATTTAATTTATCAAAATTTAAAGCGAGCACCACACGCTTATGCCCCTGCTACTAAGGTTTCACATAAGCCTTTGGTTTTAGGACTGTTTAGTAGTGCTGCGATGATTGTCTCTGCTTTATTTTATTTACAACACAACTTAATGGCTGCAGGCGCTGTCTTAAGCTGTGCTGTTATTGGTTTTATAGCGGCTTGGCGCCGCGCATAAACTAAGTGCTATTTACCGCTTTGGGCGTATAATCAGCACTTAATCTTACTATTTTATGGCTTAAAAGCAGGAGAGAACCATGGGGTTTGGTGGTATTAGTATTTGGCAATTATTAATTGTACTTGCAATCATCGTACTTTTATTTGGTACAAAAAAACTACGCGGTATGGGTGGTGATTTAGGCGGCGCAGTTAAAGGCTTTAAAAAAGCAATGTCTGATGAACAAAACGCTGAAAAACAAACCAGCGAGAATAAAGCTGAACAAATTCAAAATTCAGCAGAGTCAAACCCTGCCGATGTAAACACAACTGACAAAACCAAAGACAACGACAAGGCTTAACCAACATGGGAATGTGGGAGCTTGTTGTGGTATTTATTGTCGGCTTGGTAGTACTTGGACCAGAGCGCTTACCTGTTGCTATAAGAACAGTAAGCCGTTGGGTTAAAACTGCCAAAGCAATGGCCAACTCAGTAAAAGCTGAGGTGAGTGAAGAGCTGCGTGTTCACGAATTACATGAGAACCTTAAAAAAGCAGAGCAACAAGGCTTAAAAGATTTAAGCCCTGACCTACAAAACTCTGTGTCAGAGCTGCAACAAGCAGCGCAATCAGTTACTCACAGCTATAAAAAAAGCCAAAGCCAAGCTACTAATAATCAACAAACAGATGACTCAAAGTGAATATAGCACTCTCTTTTCATACATTTAATACAGGGTATAAAGAACAATGACTGAAGAAGTAAAGTCAGGGTTCGTTGCTCATTTAATTGAATTACGTGACCGATTGATTAAATCGCTATTGAGTATTTTAGTGATTTTTATTGGCTTGGTTTACTTTGCAAACGATATTTATACGTTTGTAGCTGCTCCTTTAGTCGCTCATTTACCCAGCACCGCTACTATGATAGCAACGGATGTCACCGCGCCATTTTTCGCTCCCTTTAAACTTACTTTGTTTGTTGCTTTATTTGCTGCTATTCCTTGGATTTTACATCAAATTTGGGGATTTATAGCCCCCGGTTTATATCAGCACGAAAAGAAAATGCTGATGCCAATATTAGCTTCTAGCATCATCTTATTTTATAGTGGCATAGCTTTTTGTTACTTTGTGGTGCTACCCATTATCTTAGGGTTTTTCACCAGTGTAGGTCCTCAAATGATGACCCTTGCACCGGATATAAGTAGTTACTTAGGCTTTGTACTTAAGCTATTTTTTGCATTTGGTATCGCATTTGAAATCCCTGTGGCAATTATGTTGCTCTGCTGGAGCGGCGCCACTACCACACAAAGTTTAAAAGAAAAGCGCCCTTATATAGTGGTTGGCGTATTTGTAGTGGCAATGTTTTTAACGCCACCGGATGTGCTATCACAAACTCTATTAGCATTGCCCATGCTGCTGTTATTTGAGCTTGGTTTAATTTTAGCTAAATTTTATACCGCAAAACCACAACAAGAATCTGAGGAATAATATGAACAAGCATTTACTTTCTTTACTCGCTTTAGCCAGCGTACCGGCTTTAGCTGCTACTCCTATTAACGAGCAAGCATTACAAGCCTGTAGTTTTATTGAAAACGACTTTAATCGTTTACTATGTTATGACAATACCATTGCAGGAAAGTCATTAACACAACCAGCTCAAAGCCAGCTAAGCAAGTCGGCGCAAACAAATGTAAAAGCTGAAACTCCCGCTGCAACAGCCCCTGTGGCCACCAAAGCAAAAGAGTTTGGTTTAGAGCATAAAAACATTGCGGAAAATAACGAAGAAGCAATTTCATCAACAATAGCTAATGTTGAAAAAGCACCCTATGGTGAGCTAATTATTACTTTAGAGAACAATCAGCAGTGGCGTCAAATTGGCTCAGATAGCTTAAGATTAGACAAAGGCGATACCGTTATTATTAGTCGCGGTGTATTTAATTCTTTTTTACTTAAAAAAGCAGATCAAAACCGCTCAATTCGTGTAAAGCGCACTCAGTAATGCAATACACGTTGATTGATGCTGGCGTAAATTTAACTAATCATCAATTTGATGGTCAGCATCAAGAGGTGCTCGCTAGAGCAAAAGAGGCTGGCGTTAAACATATGCTAATTATTGGCTGCGATATAAGTTCAAGTGAAGAATCATTAGCACTTGCTGCACGCTATGGCCAATATGCTAGCGCAGGTATCCACCCCCATGATGCAAAAACAGCAACCTCTGAACTTGAGCAACAACTCACTAAGCTCGCACAAAGTGCGCCGGTTATTGCCATTGGTGAATGCGGCCTAGATTACAATCGCGACTTTTCTCCAAGAGATGTGCAGCGTGCTGTGTTTCGTCGTCAGCTCGCATTAGCCGAAAAGCTAAACCTGCCGGTTTACTTACACGAACGCGATGCCAGTGACGACATGCTCTCTATTTTAAATGAGTTTACTGTACGCGGTGTACTGCACTGTTTTACCGGTGATGCGCAAGCGCTTGCAGGTTACTTAAAACTAGGTCTTTATATTGGTATTACTGGCTGGGTGTGCGATGAGCGACGTGGCAAAGAATTACAACAGCTGATCCCCAGCATCCCAATTGAGCGCTTATTAATTGAAACCGATGCACCCTTTTTAATCCCCCGCACTGTTAAACCTAAACCAAAATCAAGACGTAATGAGCCAGCATTACTTCATTATGTTTGTGATACCCTTGCTCAGCTTTATGGCATCCCTGCATCTGACGTGGCAAAATATACGAGTGAAAACTTTAATCACTTATTTGGATTAGAGAAAAAGTAATGCGAACCTTTTGCGCTTTGCTGGTATTCATTTTGGTGTTTTATGCATCCTGTTTCCCTGCAAGTGCAATCGAGATAAATAGCGAATTTAATTCAAAAAAAATAGAGTCTATTCATTATTCGTTTACTCCTACCTCATTAGAAGATGCACGACAAAGCAATTTACAAGAATGGCTGCTACTTAATGATAAGCCACTTAATTTAGGTCTTGAGTCTCGCCCTGTATGGATTCAATTTAAGATTAAAAATCAGTTAGCGCAGCCGCTAACGCCCTTACTATCACTAGACAACCCTCTTTTAAACGATGTTTACTTTGCTCATTTTATGGAGGATAAGCTACTCACATCAACTCATATTGGTGATACGCATGCACTTTCACAAAGAGTGATAGCGAGCGAGTCTTTGCTAGTCAAGTTAACTCTTCCCGCTAACAGTGAAACTACGGTGTACCTTAAAGTTAATAATGATGCAGGTATCGGGCTGCGCGTCCCCTTAACACTGTGGCAGCAAGACTCACTATTGGCCTATAAAAGTATGGTGAATTTACTTTATGGATTATTAATTGGCTTTGTTTTTTCTTTAGCAGTGAGTAGTCTGGTCTTATTCGCATTTTCCCGAAAGCATTACTTTGCTTATGCCGGTGTGATTACGCTGATGCTCAGCTTATTTTTAGCTTACTTAGGCGGGTTTGGATTTCGTTATGCGCCCTCCAGCATAGCAAACCTCCAACAGTTAGTGCTGCCTATTTTGCTGATGCTGATCACGGTATCGTTTCTTCCTTTACAACGCCATGTTTGCACAGCTATTGAGTCTAACTTAGTAAAAGGGCAAACAATAATCACCGCACTATACGCATTAATTATTATACTTATTTGGTTACTCCCCACTCCCAGCGTAGCTTTATTTGCTATTTTAAGCATCCCTGTCATTTTAAGTTATCATGTTGCCACAACATTATTTTATCTGCGTAAAAATCCCACGAGTCCCAATAAATCTCTACTCATGGCACTTGGGTTCTTTTTAATTGTGGTCATTCATTTTGCCATTGCATTAACCGGCCTTTATACAGTGACTCGAGCTAGCTTAATGATAACCTTTGCAGCGTCCCTAGGTTGCTCATTTTGTTTAAGTTATACCGTCATAAAGTTATTTATATTACAACGCGATGAGCAAGTAACAGCGCAGCAAGCATTAATTGCACAAAACGCTGCACAAGATGCGCTATTAAATGAGCGGATTGAATTACAAGAGCGCACCCGCCAAGAGCTTGAAAGCCAAGTAGATGAACGCACCTTTGAGTTACAAGTAACACTGAGGGAATTAGAAGATAAAAACCGCGAACTTGAACAACTCAATATGGAAGATGCGCTAACTGGCATTAAAAATAGGCGCTTTTTCGATAAAAAACTAATTATGGAAATTCGTCGTTCGCGCCGCGAACAAACGCCATTAAGTATTATTATGCTAGATATCGACAAATTTAAATCAATTAACGATAAATATGGTCACTTAACCGGCGATCAAGTCATCAGAGCGGTGTCTGATACCATTAAACAACAGCTTAAGCGCCCACTTGATGAAGTAGCGCGTTATGGTGGTGAAGAGTTTGTCATTTTGCTACCTAATACTGATAACCAAGGTGCAATGAACATTGCAGAGCAAACACGCCTGGCAATAGAAAATAAGACTGTGAATGTAGCAGGCACTATTATTGAGTTTACTATTAGTGCCGGTGTTTATACTCAAATTGCCGATGATACCCATAACCCTGAACTATTTACTGATTATGCCGATAAGGCACTCTATTTAGCAAAACAACATGGCCGCAATCAAGTGGTTAATTTTTCAATCCCACAGTAGGAGCGTATACTTATGGCCCAATCTGGACTAGACCTTTTCCCATATACTCGCATGCGTAGAATGCGCCGTAATGATTTCTCTCGTCGCCTTATGGCTGAAAATCAGCTGAGTGTTAATGATCTTATTTATCCTGTTTTTGTTCTTGAAGGTAAAAATCGTCGTGAAAGCATTGAATCTATGCCTGGTATCGAACGTTTATCGATTGATCTGCTGCTTGAAGAAGCCAAAGAGTTAGTTGATTTAGGTGTGCCTGCGCTCGCTATTTTTCCTGTTACCCCAGCAGATAAAAAATCTCTACTCGCTGAAGAAGCCTATAACGATGACGGCTTGGCACAAAGAACTGTACGCGCATTAAAAGAAACCTTCCCAGAGCTTGGCGTGATCACCGATGTTGCACTTGACCCATTCACAGTGCATGGTCAAGACGGCATTATTGATGATGCAGGTTATGTGATTAACGACGTCACTACCGAAATTTTAGTTAAGCAGGCGCTATCACATGCACATGCAGGTGCTGATGTTGTTGCCCCATCAGACATGATGGATGGGCGTATTGGTGCAATTCGTGAAGCTCTTGAAGCCGATGGTTTTATTCATACTCGCATTATGGCCTATTCAGCAAAATATGCGTCAAGCTACTATGGTCCATTTAGAGATGCCGTAGGATCTGCGGGTAACTTAAAAGGCGCTGACAAAAAAACGTATCAAATGGATCCTGCCAACTCTGATGAAGCAATTCGTGAAGTCGCACTTGACCTTCAAGAAGGCGCCGATATGGTCATGGTTAAGCCAGGTATGCCTTATTTAGATATTGTACGTCGCGTTAAAGATGAGTTTGGTGTACCAACATTTGCTTATCAAGTAAGTGGCGAATACGCGATGCATAAAGCCGCTATTGATAATGGCTGGCTGAGCGAAGAAGCAACCATAATGGAATCTTTATTAGCATTTAAGCGTGCTGGTGCAGACGGCATTCTGACTTACTTTGCTAAGCAAGCTGCTCGCTATCTAAATAAGTGATAAAAGTATATTGATATAAAAGGGCTTTATTGCCCTTTTTTATATTTATATTATTAACATTCTGTATTCTATTTGTAATCATTTTTCCTTACACTAAGCGTCCCATTTGGGAAACAAATACACGGGAAAAATAATAATGTTAAAAACAAAAATAACGCCATTGGCGCTTGTATTAGCAAGCCTAAGTGCACCCGCTACCGCTAACCTCGTTATATCTGAGTACGTAGAAGGCAGTAGCTATAATAAAGCAGTAGAACTATTTAATAATTCGACAACTCCTTTGTCATTAGATGGCTATACCCTCAGTCTCTATTCAAATGGCAATACAGAGGCAAATAATACCTTCGATTTAACTGGCGAACTTGCTGCAAACAGCACCTACGTTATTGTTAATGGTAATGCCTCAGCAGAGCTAAAAGAAAAAGCTGACCAACTCAGCGCAGTAACAAACTTTAATGGCGATGATGCACTAGTATTGACTCAAGGCTCAGTAATTATTGACAGCTTTGGCCAACGTGGCGTAGACCCTGGTTCATTTTGGTCTGAAGGTGGTGTACAAACACAAAATAAAACATTGCGCCGCAAAGAAACTGAGTTAAACGGACGTAGTGACGCAGATGGCAGTTTTAATCCAAGCGAACAATGGCTGCAATTTGAGCAAGATGACTTTAGTGATTTAGGCATATTTGCAGGAAATTCTTCACCTAATCCAGATCCTGAACCAGAGCCAGAAGATCCTTTATTATGTGGCGCTGATAAAACATTAATTAGCAGCATTCAAGGCGAAGGCGCAAGCAGCCCATTGGTTAACACTGTGGTTGAATTTGAAGGCGTTGTGACGGCTGATTTCCAAGCAGATGACCAGCTCAAAGGCTTTTTTGTTAGCTCACTTCGTTATGATGAGGATGCAAACCCACTTACTTCTGAAGGGGTATTTGTTTATTTTACCAATACTGATGTTAATGTTGGCGACCATGTTCGCGTGCAAGGTACTGTTGAAGAATACTTTGATGCCACCCAAATTGGCAATGTAAGTCAAGTTGCTATTTGTGATACTGGTCTTTCAGCTTACCCGACTAAAATCACTTTACCCGTTACCGAGCCCAGTGAATTAGAGGCGTTTGAAGGTATGCTGGTTACCTTAGAGCAGCCACTTATTGTTACTAACAATTATGGTTTAGGTCGCTATGGAGAACTAGAACTTGCCACTGAACGTTTATATCAAGGTACTCAAGTTGCACTTCCTGGCGCAGCTGCGAATGCAGTTGAAGCGCAAAATCTAACTAAAAAAATACTCCTCGATGATGGTTCAACTCGCCAAAATCGCGATCCTATCGCTTATCCTGTTCCAGGGTTATCAGCAGAGAATACCCTGCGTACTGGCGATACAGTAAATTCTGTAACAGGTGCGCTAGCTTACAGCTTTAGTACTTATCGCATTCACCCAACGGTAACACCCCAGTTTGTAGCAACCAATCCACGCACTGATGCACCAGAATTAAATCCTGACGCTGATTTACGTGTAGCAAGCTTTAACGTACTTAATTACTTTAATGGTGATGGTCAAGGTGGCGGTTTTCCAACTAGCCGTGGTGCTGATTCAGAAGCTGAGTTAATTCGTCAACAGGCAAAACTGGTCAGTGCTATCAGTGCTATGCAAGCGGATGTCATTGGCTTAATGGAAATTGAAAATGATGGCTTTGGCGAATTTAGTGCTGTTGCAAGCTTGGTAAATGCACTTAATGACGCCGATAGTCAAAATCAATATGCATTCGTAGATTTTGGTGTTGATCAAGTAGGCACCGATGCTATCACTACCGCGCTTATTTACCGTGCTGATAAAGTGCAGCAAGTGGGTAATGCAGCAATCACAACCGACGCGCCTTTCGATTACAGCAACCGTGCACCAATTGCACAAAGCTTTAAGTCTATAGAAACAGAGGAAGTGTTTACTGTTGCCGTAGCTCACCTAAAGTCTAAAGGTGGTTGTAGAAGTGCAACTGGTGGCAACGCTGATCAAAATGACGGCCAAGCATGTTGGAATGAAATTCGAACAACTGGTGCAAATGCATTTGCTGATTGGCTAAATAGCAAACCAACAGGGGTTGATGATGAAGATATTATTCTTGTTGGCGACATGAACGCGTATGCAATGGAAGATCCTATCCGTGCATTTGCTGATAAAGGCCTAAAAAATGTGGTTGCTGAGCTAGATGGCAACACCTTGGGTTATTCTTATAGCTTTTCTGGCCGAGCGGGTAGTTTAGATCATGCCCTAGCAAGTCCGAGTTTATTAAGTAAAGTAGTGAGCGCCAGTGATTGGCATATTAATGCCGATGAGCCTATCTCCCTTGATTATAATGTTGAGTTTAAATCTGACGTTCAACAATCAAGTTTGTATGCTCAAGGCCCTTACAGAGCCTCAGATCATGACCCTGTTATTGTCGATATCCGCTCAACCGTAATTGCACCACCAGAGCCTGAAGTGCTCACCGGTGAAATTGATAATATTCGCGGCTGGTTTTGGTGGAAAAACTACCGCATTGATATCCCTGAAGGTTATGACGAACTCACCATTAGCCTAGACGGTGGATGGGGCGATGCAAATTTATTTGTTAGTCATAAAAGAAGCCCTACTTTGTTTAAAAATGATTGTGCATCTATAAGCAGAGGAAACGCAGAAAATTGTACATTTACCAACCCAAAAGAAGGTAAATGGAAAGTCCGCGTTAATGGCTTTTTACCCTTTAGTAATGTAAAACTCACTTATAAAGCAATCAAGTACGTAGATTAATATTCATTGCTATCAACATAAAAAAGCCGCACTAGCGGCTTTTTTAATATAAACAATGAAAATACTTGTTTTAAATGAGAAGTTTTTAACGCAGCTAGCGTCTGATTTAACCCCTAAAAATGATTAAGTCTTATTGCGGGTTGGTATTAATAGTATTCACCTGTTTTCAAACTTCAGACAATAAAAAACCCGCAACACGTGCGGGTTTTTTTAAAGAGTTAAAGTGCTAATTACTTAGCAGCATTTTTCTCTTTTTCTGCAGCGATTACAGTGTCAGCTACGTTTTGTGGACATGGTGCGTAGTGTGAGAACTCCATAGAGAACTGACCACGACCAGATGTCATTGTACGTAGTGAACCGATGTAACCAAACATTTCTGATAACGGTACGTCTGCTTTGATGCGAACGCCAGTTAAACCAGCTTCTTGATTGCTAAGCATACCACGACGACGGTTAAGGTCGCCGATTACGTCACCTACGTGATCTTCTGGCGTGAACACATCAACTTTCATGATTGGCTCAAGAAGTTGTGCACCCGCTTTAGGGATCGATTGACGGAAAGCGCCTTTAGCAGCGATTTCGAAAGCAATTGCAGATGAATCCACGGCGTGGAAGCCACCGTCGAAAAGTTCAACTTCAACGTCAAGTACTGGGAAGCCAGCTAGAACACCAGTGCCCATCATTGATTTGAAGCCCTTCTCAACTGCAGGCCAGAATTCTTTAGGTACGTTACCACCAACAACTGATGATTTAAACGTGAAGCCTGAACCCACTTCGCCTGGCTTGATGCGGTAATCAATTTTACCGAACTGACCAGAACCACCTGATTGTTTCTTATGCGTGTAGCTATCTTCGATTTCACGAGTGATAGTTTCACGATAAGCAACCTGTGGTTGACCAACGATAAGGTCTACACCGTAAGTACGCTTAAGGATATCTACTTTGATATCTAAGTGAAGCTCACCCATACCTTTAAGGATAGTTTCACCTGAATCTTCATCAGTTTCAACTTGGAAAGATGGATCTTCTGCAACCATTTTACCGATAGCAACACCCATTTTCTCATTACCGCCTTTATCTTTAGGCTGTACAGCAATCGAGATTACTGGAGTTGGGAATACCATTGGCTCAAGTGTTACTGGGTGCTTAGGATCACAAAGAGTGTGACCAGTTTGCACGTTCTTCATACCAACGATAGCGATGATATCGCCCGCTTGCGCTGAAGTAAGCTCTTTACGATCATCAGCTTGCATCTCAACCATACGGCCAACACGCTCAGTTTTACCAGTAAATGCATTAAGGATAGTGTCACCCTTGTTAAGCTTACCAGAGTAAATACGTACGAATGTTAACGCACCAAAACGGTCATCCATGATTTTGAATGCTAACGCTTTGAAAGGTTCGTCTGCAGATACAATTGCGTGCTCGCCGTTTTCGTTACCTTCTTCATCCATAAGAGGTTGAGGATCAACTTCTGTAGGAGCTGGTAAGTAATCAACAACAGCATCAAGGATTAATTGCATACCTTTGTTTTTGAATGCAGAACCACAGTATGTAGGGAAGAACGCAAGGTCACGAGTACCTTTACGGATACAACGCTTGATATCTTCAACTGAAGGCATTTCACCTTCCATGTACGCTTCCATTAGGTCATCGTCTTGCTCTACAGCAGTTTCAACTAGGAACTCATGGTATTCATCAGTTTTTTCTACCATGTCTGCAGGAACGTCAACAATTGAGTAGTTCTCAGGAAGACCGGTCTCATCCCAAACATATGCTTGTTTGTTTAAAACGTCTACAACACCTACGAATTCGTCTTCAATACCAATTGGTAAAGTCATAACTAATGGAACAGCACCAAGTACTTTTTGTACTTGCTCAGTTACACGGTAAAAATCAGCACCCATACGGTCTAATTTATTTACGAAAATAATACGTGCAACACCTGATTCGTTCGCGTAGCGCCAGTTAGTTTCTGATTGTGGCTCAACACCACCAGAACCACAGAATACACCCACACCGCCATCTAATACT
>MDTB01053141.1_pt1 | contig 13456 bp, 13 predicted proteins | sample 811161 | NCBI WGS metagenome assembly MDTB01 (sample SAMN05326650, study PRJNA326480) | marine metagenome | isolation source: seawater | place: Mediterranean Sea | collected 2009
AGACTCTTTATGGGGGTAAAAAAATTACTACTTTCAATAAATTAGGTAAAGAGTATCCTATAATTGTTCAACAATATTTATCTGATAGAAGAAATAAAGAAGGTGTTTCAAAAATATTTGTACGTTCAGATACGAATGGAAAATTAATTTCTTTAGCAAACTTAGTTAGTTTTAAAGAGGAAGGATCAGCAAAAGAACTTGCAATATATAATAGACAAAGAGCAGTAACAATATCTGCAAATATATCAGAAAATTATACTCTTTCTGAAGCTATGAAATATTTAGAACAAACTTTATTAGATACAGAAACTAACAATCAAATTGCATGGAAAGGAAAATCTGAAGAATTGAAAGAAACTAGCAATGAATTATTTATTATTTTTGCGTTAGCGTTATTAACTGCTTATTTAGTAATGGCAGCAACATTTAACTCTTTTGTACATCCTTTTATTATAATCTTAACTGTTCCACTAGCGCTATTTGGTGGATTGGTTTTTATACTTTTTTTAAATAGCTCTATTAATATTTTTTCACAAATCGCACTAGTTATACTAATAGGAATATCTACTAAAAATAGTATTCTTATAATTGATTATGCTAACCAGCTTAGAACCACAGGTAGAAATATTGAAGACTCTATTAAAGAGTCCTGTGAATTAAGGTTTAGACCAATTATGATGACCTCTATAAGCACTATGATAGCAATGATGCCACTTGTAGTAGGAAATATAGGTCCCGGAGCTGGGGAGGCTTCTAGATTAGCTGTAGGATCAACTATTCTCGGAGGAATGATTATATCTACATTTTTTACATTGTACGTGACACCTACTATGTATTTAGCCCTAGCGAAAAATACTAAAAGAATTGATGCAGTTGATATTGAACTAAAAAAACAACTTCGTTAAAAAATTATATATTTATTTTTATTTAACCTCTTCTGACATTTCTTTAATTGAGATTTGTATTTATCAGATTGAATTTTTACTTTTTTTGCTAATAGTATTACTTTTTGATTATTCTTATAGTTTTTATAATTACCCCACCCCTCATGGTAAGCGAGATACTGTTTGAATGCATCTTTTTTTGATATTTTTAAAATTTTAGTAGATTTATTTGTATACCACCCAATAAAATCTACACTATCCTTAAATCTTGTTCTTGTTGCATAATTATTTCCAGTCTCTTTTTTATACTGTTTCCAGGTTCCCTTTACCGCTTGAGAATAACCAAATGAGCTGGAAGGTCTTTTGTATGGGATAATTTTAAAAATTTTTTGTCTTTGAGGTTTTGCCAACCAATCAAAATCTGACTCCATTTTTATTATAGCTAGCTGAATATAAATTGGTGTTCCCCATTTGATTTCAACTTTCTTTGCATGTTTATACCAAAGGTACCTTTCATTAAAAATCGAACAACTGTTAGAAGTATTTTTTGGGATAGAAGAACAAGCCGAAATAAATATTACTATTATAATTAAAAAAAAATTAGTTAATTTTTTCATATTTTTCCTTAAACTTATAAAAGATAAAAACTAAAACAACACCTGAAATATTTCCTAATAAATCCTTAAATTCAAATCCTCTATTAGGTATAATTAGGTGAAAAAACTCTAAAATAATTGACAAAGAAAATAGATAAATAAATAAATTTTTTTTATATATATTTCGGTAGGCAATAACTCCAATTATAGAAAAAATAGTAAATACGTAAAAATGATTTGAAGAAATAAAAAAATCTCTTGTAATTTGCGGTTGAATGGATGAATTATTATATAAGAAATAGCCAAATATACTTCCTGGAAATAGATAAAATATTATTAGTACTATATTAGCCAAGTTATAGAATTTAATTAAAATATCATTTGTTTTTTTCATAATAATTTTATTTATTTTATCAGTTTTATCAGTTATCAAAATATATCATATGCCTCATTTAATTTTAGTTAGACATGGCCAAAGTGAATGGAATTTAGAAAAAAGATTTACTGGTTGGGTTGATGTTGACCTTACAGGTCAAGGAAAATTGGAAGCATGCAAATCTGGAGAATACATAAAAGAATTAGGTCTAAATATAGATTATTTTTTTTCATCTTTACAGTTAAGAGCAATTAATACTCTTAAACTTATTCAAGATACATTAAGAGATAAAAAAAAACCTATTAGAGCATGGCAACTTAATGAAAGACACTATGGAGTACTAACAGGATTAAATAAAAATGAAATGAAAGAAAAATTTGGAGAAAAAAAAATTCATGAATTAAGAAGATCATGGAACATCAAACCAGGACCTTTAAGCAAAAATAGTCCATATCATCCTTTGAATATTGGAGTATATAAAGAAATTCCTTCTGAAAAAATTCCAGATACAGAATCACTTAAAGATACCTATGATAGAGTTGTTTTATATTATAAAGATGAAATTTATAATAAACTCTCTAATAATAAAAATGTACTAGTTGCTGCACATGGAAATTCAATAAGAGCATTATGTAAGTTCTTATTTAAACTAGATAATAAAAAGATATCATCTCTTGAAATACCAACTGGCAACCCTTTGTTAATTAATTTCAATTCTAAGATTAAAATTATAGAATGCAAATATTTAGATAAAGATAGGGCTAAAAATTTACTAGTTTTCTAATAACTTTTTATAAACATCAAGATTAGTCACATGGTAAAAATTTTCATTACTTTCATAACCATATAATTCATTTTTTATTAGTAATGTATTCCAAATTTCAGTTATTGAAAAATTATTTACTTTATATAAATCAAATAGACTTTTGTTAATTATTTGGCAACCAGTATAAATAAAACTATTTTTTTTATTTTTATTAATTTTATTTTCTATAAGCTTAAAGTCTCCTTTTAATTTTTTATCAAAACTTAGCTCTTTATTAACTAATAAAAGAATGTTTTTAATTTTCTTTGAAAAATAAAATTTTTCCATTTGATGAATATAATTTAGATAATTTTTGTTCCATAATGTATCAGGATTCAAAATTAAAAAGTCTGACTCGGTAGAAGAATTAATCATATTTAAAATTCCACCTCCTGTATTTAAGATAAGCTCTCCATCATTAATTATTTCAATATCTATTTGAAATTTTTTTTCATTTAAAAAATTTTCTATTTTATTTCCTAAATAAAATGTATTAATTATTACTTTTTTAATTCCTAAAGATTTTATTAACCTTATAGAGTTTTCAAGAAGTGTAATTTTATTAATCCTTAGAAGTGGCTTGGGATTTGTTAACGTTAAGGGTTTTAGCCTCTTGCCATACCCAGCACACAGAACTAATGCGGTTTTAACTTTCACTTAATTCTCCTTACTTTATTAGAAAAATTTGTATCAAGGATATCTTTAATATCCTTAAAAATATTGTTATTTTTCATCCTTAATTCAATTAACTTCCAGGCATATGGTATCAGCTTTAGATATTTGTGTTTATTATCTCTTTTAGATAATCTTGTAAAAATTCCTATAATTTTTAAATTTCTAATAACTGAAAGTATTTCAAAATCGTTTAAAAATAAATCTTTGTTAATATTTTTTTTATTTACTTTCAGATAGTAATTATAAATATTATCTTTAAAATTTTTACTTGTTTTAAATCTAACATCATCAATAAGAGATGCTAGATCATACGCTCTATTACCAATTAAAGCATCCTGTGTGTCAATAATTGCTAATTGATTTTTATAATTCATCAAATTTGAAACATGAAAATCTTTATGAACAAATACATTATTCTTTGATTTAATTTTTGATAATAAAAATTTAATGTTTTTTTTTATAACTATATTAAATTTTAATAATTTCTTTTTATTAATAAATTTTTTAGCATACCACCTACAAAATAAATTTGCCTCATCAAATAATTTATTATTATCATAAATCTGTATCTTATAATTTTTGCCTTTAAAATTTTTAGTTTGAAAGTTTTTTATTTTTTGAATTCTTGTGAGGAAAAGAATCGATTTTCTGTATAGTTTAACTTTATTATTTTTTTTTTTTAATAATGAAAAAATAGTATCATCGCCAAAATCCTGAATTTCGATAAAATTTTTTTTATAATTTTCACTATATAACTTTGGGGCAACAATCTTATTCTCAATTAATAAACTATTTATAGCATCATAAATTAATAAATTTTTTTCTTTTTCCTTCCTAGCATAAACTATTAACGATGTTTTTTTTTCATTTTGTTTTCTAAAAAAAGACCTAAAAGATGCATCTCCTTTAATTTTTTTCAATTTTTGTTTATTTAATTTCATTTATTTTTTTATTTTCACTTTTTATTGTCAAAAATCTTTGATTAGAGTGATCTCCATATTCAAAAAATAAATCTATTCTATTTTTAATTCTATCTTTTATTTTTTCTGGCCATTCTACTAATGTTAAAATTTCCTTGTAGTTTTCTAATAGTCCTATATTTTTAGTTTCATCAATATTTTTAAGTCTAAATAAATCATAATGCTGGATTATAAAGTTACCACTTTCATACTCATTAACTAAATTAAAAGTTGGACTTGTAACCTCAGTCATTTTTAAATTATTTTTTTTTTGTAAGTTATTAATTAAATGTCTTATAAATGTTGTTTTTCCAACTCCAATTTCTCCATGAAAAAAAACTATGTCACCCTTTTTTAAAAGTATTGAAAAATTTTTAGCTATTTTTAAAGTTTTAACTTCTAAAGAAATATCTATCTTTACGCTATTAGTAGCGATAGGCATTGGGTTTAAATGGGCCTTCTGTTTCAACACTTATATATTCAGCTTGATCTTTTGATAATTTTGTAAGTTTTGCTCCAACTTTTTTTAAATGTAGCATAGCAACTTTTTCGTCTAAATTTTTTGGTAATACATAAACTTTATTTTCATAATTTTTATAATTATTCCAAAGTTCTATTTGTGCGATAACTTGATTTGTAAAAGATGCACTCATAACAAAACTTGGGTGTCCAGTTGCGCACCCTAGGTTAACTAGTCTTCCTTCGGCCAAAAGGATAATTCTCTTACCTCCAGTCAATTCTATTTCATGAACTTGTGGTTTAACCTCTGTCCATTTATAATTTTTTAGAGCATCAACTTGAATTTCATTATCAAAGTGGCCAATATTACATAATATTGCTCTATCTTTCATATTTCTCATATGATCAGCTGTTACTATATCTTTATTACCTGTCGCAGTTACAACTATGTCTGCTTTATCAATAACTTCATCCATTAAAACTACTTCATAACCTTCCATTGCTGCTTGAAGTGCACAGATTGGATCAGCTTCAGTAACCATAACTCTTGCACCACTTTGTCTTAGCGATGCAGCACTTCCTTTTCCAACATCTCCAAAACCAGCTACTATTGCAACTTTTCCTGACATCATAACGTCTGTAGCTCTTCTTATTCCATCAACCAAGCTTTCTCTACAGCCATATAAATTATCAAATTTAGATTTTGTAACTGAATCATTCACATTAATAGCTGGAATCATTAGAGATCCATCTTTTTCCATTTTATTCAATGCTTTGATACCAGTAGTTGTTTCCTCTGAAACACCTCTAATATCTTTTAATAAATCTTTATATTCGTTATGCATGATTGCAGTTAAATCACCACCATCATCTAATAACATATTTGCTTTCCAATTTTTTTTGCCTTCTATTGTTTGTTTTATGCACCAAATATATTCTTCTTCAGTTTCACCTTTCCATGCAAAAACAGGGATACCTGCTTTAGCGATTGCAGCCGCAGCGTGATCTTGAGTTGAAAAAATATTACATGATGACCATCTAACCTCAGCTCCTAAACTTACTAATGTTTCTATTAAAACAGCTGTTTGTATTGTCATGTGAAGACATCCTAAAATTCTTGCTCCTTTTAAGGGTAATTTATTTTGATATTCTTCTCTTAAAGCCATTAATCCTGGCATTTCACTCTCAGCTATAGAAATTTCTTTTCTACCAAATTCAGCTTGAGAGATATCTTTTACTTTAAAATCTTCCATGGGCGAGTTTCTAACAATAATATCCAAAATAATCAACCATGATTAAATTTTAGGAAAAATAATTTCTATATTTGCTCCTTTTTGGTTTGTATTATTAGAAGCATTTATAATTGCACCATGTAAATCAACTAAATTTTTAACAATATTTAAACCCAGTCCAGAATGTTCTCCAAAATTATCTGGTCTATTACTATAAAATCTATTGAATATTTTATTTGTATTTTTTTCCTTAAAACCCTTTCCTTCATCAATTACTTGTAAAATTATTTTTTTATCAATATTTTTTTTGATTTTAACTATTATTTTTTGGCTGTTTTCACTGAATGAAATTGAGTTATCTAACAAATTTGCAATGATCTGTTCTATTCTATTTTCTATTCCATTAATAAAATATTCATCTTGCGACTCCCTATTAAAAAATTCTATTTTTATATCTCTTTTAGCTTCATAAATATTATTAAAATCATCAACAACAGATTGGGTTATCGCTTTTAAGCTAATTTTTTTCATTTTTTCTTTACTTAGTGCCGCTTCATCTTTTAACATTTGTGAGTAGTCAGTAATTAATCTTTCTATTCGCAGAACATCATGTGTAAGAATATTAAGTAGCTTATTTCTTTGTGAAATATCTTCAGTTTCGCTTAATATTTCTGAGGCACTTTTTAAAGAAGCAAGAGGATTTCTAATTTCATGTACTAGATCCGTTGAAAAATTTTCTGCATTATCTATTCTTTTCTGGAGGTTGTCAGTCATGTCAACCAATGATTCTGTCAAAACTCCAATTTCATCGTTTCTAGTTTTTAAATTTTCTATATTTATTTTTTGTTTACTTTTTTCTTTTATTACATTTGTATAAGTAACTAGGTTTTTTATTGGTTTTAAAAAATATCTATTTAATACGAAAGAAAATATCAAAATCACTAATGCAACAATTAATGCGGTTCTAATAATAAAACTTTTTCTTTCACTTATGGCAGATTTAATGTCATTAGCATTCTCCGTTATAGCTAAAAAGCCAATATGTTCTCCTTCAACATTAACATTCTTAATTGTTGTTAATTGAAATTGTCTATTTTGTTCCTGTGTAAATGTAAAAGTTTTACCAAAATCTTTTGAACTAGCATAATTTAGTAAAATATCATTTAATGAAATTAAATCATTTTTACTATTAACTTTTTTATTTAAAATTTCTTTATTTTTTTTATCATCTAATGCTTCAAATTCAATAATATTTAATTTTTGAGAAAAAGATCTTGGGTCTAAATCCAGGGTATCTGTGTCTCCAACTAAATTATAATCATTATCAAATAAAATAACTCTATCTAAATTTTGAAATAAAAATCTAGTTGAAAATAAAAACTTTCTTATATCATCTTGATTAAATTTTATCTGTAATCTTCTAATATGGTCAATAGTATTATCTATTATCAAAATATGTTTTGCAGTTTTATTTTTTATTAAACTAGGTTTAACATTGCTAAGATAGATAATAGTAAAACTTCCAATAATTATAAAAATTAATAAATTTATAAATAAAAATTTTTTTAATATAGAAAGATTTTTTAGCAAATTATTGAACATTAACTAACGTTCCATCTATATCCACTACCATAACGAGTTTCTATTGCAGAAAAATTAGCATCAATTTTTTTAAACTTTTTTCTTATTCTCTTAACATGGCTATCTATAGTTCTGTCTTCAATGTCAGTATCTTCTCTATAAGCTATATCCATTAATTGTGATCTTTCTTTTATAATGCCTGGTCTTTTAGCCAACTCTTTTACAATCAAGAATTCTGTTGTTGTTAACTTTTCGGGTAGTTGTTTTCCATCCCATTCACATTCCAATTGAGATGGGTCAAGTTTTAATTTACCATGTGAAATAATATTTTTAGTGTCTTCTATGTTGTTATTAATTTCTTTTTTTCGTAATTGAACTCTAATTCTTTCAATAAGAACTTTAATTGAAAAGCCACCAGATTTTTTTACAAAATCATCGGCACCTAACTTTAGTCCCAAAAGTTCGTCTATCTCATCATCTTTTGATGTTAAAAATATTACAGGTAGAGAAGTTTTTTTTCGAAGCTTCTTTAAGAGCTCTTCACCATCCATTTTTGGCATCTTGATATCTACTATTGCCAAATCAGGAGGGGTTCTAGTTAATCCAATTAAAGCACTCTCGCCATCAAGATAAGTTTGAACTTTAAAGCCCTCTTTCTCTAGAGCAATACTCAAACTCGTTAGAATATTTCTATCATCATCAATTAATGCAATTGTTTCTGTAGCCATAACTATTTAGGTTTTAAATATAAATTTATTACCTTTAGATACTTAAAAATACTAAATTGTTCTAATTTGGGCAATAGCTGATAGCTAATGAAGTACACCCCAATTATCACCAATATTAATATCTACCGTAAGTGGTGTTGAAAAAGAATGAAGATCACTATCTTTAACGCTAGTCATTTCTTTTTCAATTATCTTTGTAATAGCTTTAACCTCAGTATTTGGTACTTCAAAAATTAATTCATCGTGTATCTGTAATAAAATTCTTGATTTTATCTCTTTTAAATTTTTAAATGTTTTATCTAACCTTATCATAGCTAATCTCATTAGCTCAGAAGCAGAACCCTGGATGGGTGCATTAATAGCTGCCCTTTCTTGAAAGTTTCTTACATTAAAATTTTTATCATTTATTCCTTTAAAATGAGAACGTCTTCCAAATATATTATTAACATATCCATTTTTTCTACAAAATTTAATTGTTAAGTCCATATATTTTTTTATTTCTGGAAATCTTAAAAAGTAAGAATTTAGAAACTCTTCCGCTTCATGGTTTGAAACATTAATTTGCTTTGCAAGACCATACTGTGATATTCCATAAATTATTCCAAAATTAATAGCTTTTGCTTTTCTTCTTATATCTTGATCAACTTTTTTTATATCAACATTAAAAACTTGGCTTGCTGTTAAAGAATGGATATCCTCATTATTTTTAAATGCTTTCTTTAACTCAACTACGTTAGCTAGATCAGCTAAAATTCTCATTTCTATTTGATTGTAATCTGCTGAAATCAGAGAAAAACCTTTTTCTGCTACAAAAGCTTTTCGAATATTTTTTCCATCTTCTGATTTTATCGGAATATTTTGTAAATTTGGATCACTAGAAGCCAACCTACCTGTTGTAGTGGCTGCCAATAAAAAAGAGGTATGAACTCTTTTAGTTTTTTTATTTATATGTTCTGGTAAAGAGTCTGAATAAGTATTTTTAAGCTTTGAAACTTGTCTCCAATCTAAAATTAATTTAGGAAATTTATTTCCTTTAAATGCCAAATCTTCAAGGACAGTAGCACTGGTGGCAAAACTTCCTTTTTTCGTTCTTTTTAATCCTGCTATCTTTAATTTATTATAAATAATTTCTCCTAATTGTTTGGGCGAGCCAATGTTGAATTCTTTTTTTGAAAATTTAAAAATTTCTTTTTCTAAAGCTTGAATTTTTTTTTCGAATCTACTGGATTGATTTTTTAAGGATATACTATCAATTTTAATACCTTCTATCTCCATAAAAGCCAATATTTCTATCATGGGTTTCTCGAATATTTCATAAATGTTAGTTAACTTCTCTAACTTAAGGTTTTTATAAAATATTTTGTATAATCTGTAGGTAATATCTGCATCTTCAGCGGCATAATCCATTGCCTTACTAAGTTCCACTTCACTAAAATTTATCTCTTTCTTTCCAGTTCCCACTATCTCCTTAAAAGTTGTAGTTTTGTGTCCTAAATGAATTTCAGATAATGTATCCATATTGTGTCGATTTTTTCCTGCATCAAGCACATAGGACATCAACATTGTGTCCTCCATAGAATTCATTCTTATTCCTTGATTGTATAAAATAATAAAATCAAATTTTATATTTTGTCCTATCTTCTTTACACTTTTATCTTCTAGTATGGGTCTTATTTTTTTTATAACCTTCTCTTTTTCTAGACAATCTGATGAATTATGACCAAGTGGTATATAACAAGCTTTACCAATTTTAGTACTTAAAGAAATACCTACTAATTCTGCTTCATGAGGGTTTAGTGAGTTAGTTTCTGTATCTATGGCTAATTCCCCTGACTCTTCGGCTTCTTTAATCCATTCGTCAATTTCTTTTTCATCTTTTATTAAGTGATAGTTTTTTTTAGTTATAGAATGTATTTTTTCTTTTGAAATATTACTTTTATCATTATGTATTAAGTTTGGTTCTCCATAAGCTGAAATAGCAGAGCTTAATAACCTATTAAATTCCATTTCTCTTAAGAATGTATAAAGTTTATCTTTATTAACTTCTTTTAGTTTAAATTCTTCAATTGTTCTCTCAACTGGTGAGTCTTTTTTTAGCGTAACTAATTTTTTACTAATAATAGCTTTATCTTTATTTTCTTTAAGAGTCTCTCTTCTTTTATTTTGTTTTATTTCATCTACATTATCTAATAATTTTTCTAGAGTTCCATATTTGTTTATAAGCTCAGCTGCAGTTTTAACTCCAATTCCTGGAACACCTGGGACATTGTCACTTGAATCTCCTGCTAACGATTGAACATCAATTACTTTTTTTGCGTCTACCCCAAATTTACTTTGTATATCGTCGGGAGTGATAAATTTATTTTTCATAGGATCGTATAAACGAACATCTTTTTTATAAAGTTGCATTAAATCTTTGTCTGAAGAGACAATTGTGACTTTTGCACCTTTCTTCAAAATTTGATCTGTATATGTTGCTATTAAATCATCAGCTTCATAATTAATTAAATCTACTGAAGGTAAATTAAAAGCTAAAACTGATTTTCTTATATATTCAAACTGTGGTGCTAGATCATCTGGTGCTTCTGATCTATTAGCTTTATAATCAGAATAAATTTCATTTCTAAAAGTTTTTCTTGCAGAATCAAAAATTACAGCAAAGTGTGTAGGTTTTTGTAAATTATTATCTGATTTTGAGTCTTCTAATAATTTAAAAAGCATACTGCAAAAACCACTCACAGCACCAGTAGGTAATCCGTCACTTTTTCTTGTTAGTGGTGGCAATGCATAGTATGCCCTGAAAATATATCCCGATCCATCAATTAAGTAAAAATGATCTGTTTTTTTTATTTTATCCATTTAAATAATATTATCTTAATTATATTAATTGTTGTAAGTGTATAACCTCTCATGAATAAAAAAAATGTACTTTATGTTAAAAATTTGAATAAAGTTTATTCTAGTAAAGATTCTAACAATACACATGCCTTGAATAATTTAAACTTAGAAGTGAAAGAAGGAGAAATTTTCGGTTTACTAGGACCTAATGGAGCTGGAAAAACTACTTTTTTGAATATCTTAGGTGGCACCGTAATTAAAACTTCTGGTGAAGTTAATGTTTGGGGTTTTGATCTAGATAAAAATCCCAGACAAGTCAGAGCCTCTATAGGTATAGTTCCACAAGAGCTAAACTTAGATCCATTTTTTAGTCCAAAAAAATTACTTGAATTACAGGCTGGATTATATGGAATAAAAAAAGCAGATAGAATAACTGATACCATATTGAAATTAGTATCTTTAGAAAAACAAGCAAATAGCTATGCTAGAAGCTTATCAGGAGGAATGAAAAGAAGATTACTGGTTGCTAAAGCACTAGTACATCAACCACCAATACTTTTCTTAGATGAGCCAACTGCTGGTGTTGATATACAATTAAGAAAAAATCTTTGGGAAAATGTATCTTCACTTAATGAAGATGGAGTAACAATTATTTTAACTACTCACTACATCGAAGAAGCAGAAGAAATGTGTGATAGAATAGGAATACTTAATAAAGGTAATCTTATAGCATTAGATAGTACAAAAAATCTTTTAGAAAGAATACAAACGAAAAGAGTAATTTTTAAAACTGATAAGAAAATTAATTTTAATGATGGTATTTTAAAATCGTTAAAAATTATATCTAATACAGAAAATGAAGTTTCTATCTCTTATGAAAAAAATAAAGTTGATATAGATCAAATAATTAATTTAATAAAGAATGATGGAGTAAAAATTAAAGATATTAAGACAGATGATAGCGATTTAGAGGATGTTTTTCTAAATTTAATAAAAAACTAGATTATTAATTAAATTAATAGTAAATTATTAAAATGGAATTAGTTAAATATAATTTAGATAAAAAAAAAATTAAATCCTTAGTTATTATATTTATTGGATCACTAGCTTTAATTTTATCAGCAAAAATAAAAATACCTTTTTATCCCGTTCCAATGACAATGCAAACTTTTGTTGTGCTTATGCTTGGAATTACATTTGGTTATAAAATTAGTTTAGCAGCAGTTAGTCTTTATCTTTTTGAGGGGATAATTGGAATTCCAGTTTTTTCTAATTCACCAGAACGAGGTATTGGCTTAGTATATTTTACTGGTCCAACTATGGGGTATCTAATAGGGTTTTTATTTGCTACATTTTTAGCCGGATACTTGAATTTAAAAACAAATATTTTTATTATTTTTATAAAATTAACCTTATCAGTTTCTGTAATTTATATCTTGGGGTTATTATGGCTTGGTAATATAATTGGTTGGGATAAACCAGTGTTTCAATTAGGTGCAACGCCTTTTTTATTAGCAGAATTATTTAAAATTATATTACTAACTTTAATAACAAAACCTTTATTGGGTTTTAAAAATCTATCTAGGTGATCTTTTAGATAATATTCTTTGTAGAGTTCTTCTGTGCATCTTAAGACGTCTAGCAGTTTCAGAGACATTTCTATTACAAAGTTCAAATACACGGTGAATATGTTCCCACTTGACCCTATCAGCTGACATTGGGTTTTCAGGAGGTTGCGCCTTAGTATTGGGGTTTGCTAAAAGTGCTTTTTCTACATCGTCTGCATCGGCAGGTTTAGCTAAATAGTCTATTGCTCCTTCTTTTATTGCTGCAACGGCTGTAGGGATATTGCCATATCCAGTAAGCATGATTATTCTACTTTCATTATTCAAATTTTGAATTTCTTTTACAACTTTGAGACCATTTCCATCTCCTAGTCTGAGATCAACTACCGCAAATGTTGGTTTTTTTAATTTAACAGAGTCAATACCTGCTTTTACACCTTCTGCTTGAGTTACTATAAACCCTTTCTTTTCCATGGCTCTAGCTAATCTTTCTCTAAAAGGGTTATCATCATCTACTATTAGTAAAGATTTATCCTCAAAATCGCTTAGTTTTTTTAAATTATGTACTTCAAGCATGGCATATATATGGTTGTTTTTTTTTTAAATTCAATACCTATTATTTACTTTACATTAATTAACTAAAGGCTTAATTGTTCGCGAATATAAAGTTTTTAAGCTATTTATTAAAAATTTTTTTTATTAAATTTTTTTTAGGGGCATATATAATGCAAAAATTTAAAACTGTTGACGATCTTATA
>MDTB01000043.1_pt1 | contig 13455 bp, 12 predicted proteins | sample 811161 | NCBI WGS metagenome assembly MDTB01 (sample SAMN05326650, study PRJNA326480) | marine metagenome | isolation source: seawater | place: Mediterranean Sea | collected 2009
CCCCGGAGGAACCTCCCTCCAACATCACATAAAGTGATAATAATAAAAGGCTGAATATTTATTCCCAAAACTTACGCTTAAAGTCAACAATATACCTTTGTTTTGAACCTTTGTTTATAAATGTAAACAAAGTAAAATTTTTAATAATTATAAATTTTTTTATTTATTAGTGTTAATTTTTATTTAACTATTAATTTTTCCCGGAAAACTTATAATTAATTCATATTTTCCTATACAAAAAATAATCTTCATACTATCTGAATAATTATATTTAATTATAAATTGTTAATGAAAAACATAAATTCTTTTAATGCTGAACAAAACCTTAATATAAATGGTTCTATATATAAGTATTTTAATCTAAAAACTGTTGCAGATAAATTCAATATTGACCTATCAAAAGTTCCAATATCAATAAAGATTTTACTTGAAAACTTATTAAGAAATGAAGATGGAGAAAATATTGATAGAAATATGATCTCAAATATTTTTAATTCACTAAAAGAAAAAAATAAAAATGATAATTTGGAAATTGCTTTCTTTCCAACTAGAGTTTTGATGCAAGATTTTACAGGTGTTCCAGCTGTTGCAGATTTAGCTGCAATGAGAAATGCTCTTAAAAAAAGAGGTTTTGAGCCAAAAATAATTAATCCTCTCTCCAGAGTTGATTTAGTCATAGATCATTCTGTAATGGTTGATAGTTATAAAAATCAAAACTCTCTTGAATTAAATGTAAAAAAAGAATTTGAGAGAAATAAGGAAAGGTATGAGTTTTTGAAATGGGGCCAAAGATCTTTTGATAATTTCTACTTAGTGCCTCCAGGAGCAGGTATCTGCCATCAGGTTAACTTAGAGAATATTGCCAAAACTGTCTGGGTTAAAAAAATTAACAAACAGGAGTATCTTTTTCCTGATTCAGTTGTAGGAACAGACAGTCATACGACAATGGTCAATTCCCTATCAGTATTAGGTTGGGGGGTTGGTGGAATAGAGGCAGAGGCAGCAATGCTAGGACAGCCAATCTCTATGAATATTCCAGATGTTGTTGGTTTCCAATTACTAGGATCATTAAATGAGGGCATAACAGCAACAGATCTAGTTTTAACCATAACTAAAATATTGAGAAAGAGTGGAGTAGTAGGAAAATTTGTTGAATTTTTCGGCAACGGCCTCTCTAATTTGTCACTTGCAGATAGAGCTACCATTTCTAATATGGCTCCTGAATATGGAGCTACCTGCGGTTTTTTCCCCACTGACAATGAGACAATTAATTACCTAAGATTAACTGGTAAAGAAGAACAACAATTAAAAATTATAACTGAATATACAAAATCACAATCAATGTGGTTAGACTCTGATTATAACCCTGATTTTAGTAAAAAAATTGACCTAGACTTATCTTCGATTGAACCTTCATTAGCAGGACCTAAAAGACCTCAGGATAAAATTTTACTTAAGGATATTCCTTATGAATTTAAGAAAATTGATAGTAAAGCATTTGACTCTAATAACAAATTAAACTCAGGCGATATTGTTATCGCAGCCATTACTAGCTGTACTAATACATCAAATCCAAGTGTTATGATTGCAGCAGGTTTAGTTGCTAAAAAAGCTGTTGAACTTGGCTTGGATGTAAAGCCATGGGTTAAGACAAGTTTAGCACCTGGAAGTAAGGTTGTTAGCGATTATTTAGATAAAGCTGGTTTAACAAGCTCATTGGATGCTATCGGTTTTAATACTGTTGGTTATGGTTGTACCACATGTATTGGTAATTCTGGCCCGCTTGATGAATGGGTTTCAACTGAAATTAAATCAAGTAATTTAACTGTATGTTCAGTACTTTCCGGAAATAGAAATTTTGAAGGAAGGGTGCATCAGGAGGTTAAAGCAAACTATCTTGCATCCCCACCACTTGTAGTTGCTTACGCCTTGGCCGGAAATATAAACATAAATCTTAAATCAGATCCTATAACTCAAACCAAAAATGGAAAGCAAATTTTCTTAAAAGATTTATGGCCTACTAACGATGAAATTAATAATTTACTAAATTCAAGTCTTACTCCAGATATGTTCAAAAAACGCTATAAAGAAATTCATCAAGGTGATGAAAATTGGAGATCAATCCAAAGTGATAGAAATATGACCTATAATTGGAGTGACTCAAGCACTTATATAAAACACCCACCATTTTTTGAGGAAAATAATAAAATAGATTTAAAAGATATTGAAAACGCTCATATACTTGCAATGTTAGGTGATAGTGTTACGACTGATCATATTTCGCCAGCTGGCAGTATAAAAGAAGATAGTCCTGCTGGAATATATTTAAATAATCGTCAGGTAAATTCAAAAAACTTTAATTCTTATGGCTCAAGAAGAGGTAATCATGAGATTATGATGAGAGGAACTTTTGCAAACATAAGAATTAAGAATGAAATATTACCTGGTACAGAGGGAGGTATTACAAAATCTTTTTTATCAAATAAATCAATGTCAATTTATGATGTTTCTCAAGATTACATTAAAAATAACGTTGATACAGTAATAATAGCTGGTAAGGAGTATGGCACAGGATCTTCAAGAGACTGGGCTGCAAAAGGCACAAAGTTACTTGGAGTAAGGGCGGTTATAGCTGAAAGTTTTGAGAGGATACATAGATCAAATTTAATTGGTATGGGTGTTTTACCTTTAGAATTTATGGAAGGTGCAAATAGAAAAAACCTAAGTCTAAAAGGAAATGAAAAAATATCTATCATTAATATAACTAATTTGTCTCCGAATAAAATATTAGATTGTAAGATTATTGGAGAAAAAAATAATCATATAAAATTGAAATGTCGAATAGATACAAAAAAAGAACTCGACTATTACAAAGCAGGAGGAATTTTAAATTTTGTTTTAAATGAAATCATTTCTAATGCTGCCTAATCTTAATGAACAATACTGATGAAAATATATCCGCTATACTTGGGCCTACAAATACTGGTAAAACTTATTTAGCTTTTGATAGATTATTCTCACACTCCTCAGGAATATTTGGTTTCCCTCTAAGATTATTAGCTAGAGAAAACTATGATAAAGCTGTCGGAAAAGTTGGTTTAAACAACGTAGGCTTAATAACAGGTGAAGAAAAAATAGTTCCAAGAGAGGCTAAATATTTTTTTTGTACTGTCGAGTCAATGCCAACAAATAAAAATGTCGATTGTGTTGTAATTGATGAAGTTCAACTAGCTGCAGATTATGAAAGAGGGCACATTTTTACTGATAGAATTTTAAATTCTCGAGGAAGTTACGAGACTATATTTTTAGGATCTCTAACAATTAAATCAATATTAAAAAAATTATTCCCAAAGATTAAAATTCAATATCAAGATCGTTTTTCTACACTTTCGTTTTTACCCAAGCAAAATTTTTCTAAGTTAAAACCTAGGTCTGCAATAATAGCTTTTAATATAAATAAAGTTTATGAAATTGCTGAAAACATACGTACTCACAAAGGTGGTGCAGCTGTAGTTTTAGGTTCATTGAGTCCAAGGACTAGGAATTCACAGGTGGAAATTTATGAAAATAACAAAGTTGATTACTTAGTTGCTACTGATGCAATTGGAATGGGATTAAATTTAAATATAAATCATGTTTGTTTTACATCCCTCGAAAAATATGATGGTAGATACAATAGGAACTTAACACCTAGTGAAATTGGCCAGATTGCTGGTAGAGCGGGTCGATACAAAACTAATGGTACTTTTGGTTACACCAAGGGTGCAGGAATTTTAGATCCTTTAACAATACAATCAATTGAAAATCATAACTATGAACAAATACCGAAGATTTATTGGAGAAATTCAAATTTAAATTATACCTCGATAGACTCTCTGTTAAGCTCTTTAAAAGAATTTCCAATACAAAATTTTTTTATTAATAAAAAAAATGCAACTGATGAAATTAATTTTCGAAATTTAATAGACGATATCGAAATAAAAAATTATCTTACGAATAAAAAAAATATACGATTATTATGGGATATATGCAGAATACCTGATTTCGAAAAAATATTTAATGATAATTATTTAATACTATTAAAAAATATTTTTATAACTTTAATTAAGAATAATTATACTATTCCAGAGGATTGGATTAATCAAAAAATTTCGAGATTAGATAATTTTATTGGCGGTATTCCAGAATTATCTCTGAAAATTTCTCAAATAAGAACGTGGACTTATATATCAAATCATCACTCTTGGTTAACCAATCCAAAATATTGGCAAGAAAAAACATTACAAATTGAAAATAGCTTATCAGATCATTTACATGAAGGATTAACAAACAAATTTATCGATAGTAGCTCTAAGTATTTTATTAACAGTTCCAAACACGATATTCCTGAGAAAGTTGAAATTAATCATAATAATGAAGTAGTTTTAGACGACAAAATCTATGGTTTTGTAAGAGGATTTGAATTAGTATTTAATAAAAATATTATTTCTCACTCTCTTTTTTCTTTAAGTCATGTTAAAAAATCTATTCGAAATATGATTGAAGAAAAAATAGATAATTTTCTTAATGCACCTGATGATTCAATTAATCTTGGTGAAATTACTAAACTGAAACTTGATGAGCAAACTTACATTTATTGGGGTGAAGATAAAATAGGTCAGTTAATTAAAGGAACAAAAATTTATAATCCAATAGCTGAATCTTTTAATACAGAATTTCTAACTTCAGAAAAAAAACTACTAGTTTCAGCTAAATTACAAAATTGGATTGATAATCAGATTAATACTCATTTAAAGCCAATTAAAGAAAAACTTGATGATGATTTAAATTCTAATCTTAGGGCGATAGCTTATAACTGTTTTGAAAACCTTGGAACTCTAGAAATTGAAGATTTTAGAGACTTCATTAAAAAAATTGATGATAAAAGCAAACAACACTTGTCAAGATTAGGAATAAGAATAGGAGCAAAGTTCTTTTTTATTCCACATCTTATGAAAAAGAAATCAATAGAATTAAGCTCTGTTTTGTGGAAAGTTTTTAATAAAATTAACAAAAAAGCACCAATGCCATTACCATCTGATGGTCGTGTTTCATTTATTTCAAAAACAAATATGCCAAACAGCTATTGGACCTCTATTGGATATATATGTATTAATAATTTTGCTTTCAGAGTTGACATATTCGAGAAAGTCTTTTTTATTGCAAGAAAAAAAATTAAATATGGGCCATTTCTTGAGTCATCTGATTTAATGAATCCCATTGGTTGTAACAGTGAGCAGTTAGAGGATTTAATGTTATTTTGTGGATATGAGGTAGTTCAATTAATTCATAACAAAAAAATGTATTTTTTCAAACAAAGCTCAAAATTGATAAAAAAAGTAAATGACAAAAATAAAATAAAAACAACTAATAGGAAAAAAGCTATACTTAAAGTCAAACTTAAACCTAAATTAAAAACAAAGCCTAATGAAAAACAAAACATCGACCCAAATTCTCCTTTTGCGGTTTTAGAAAAACTTCTTTAAAAGACTGATAGGATAACAAAATTGATAAATTTACTAAAAAATTTTTTTGACAATAAAGAGATAGTTAATGACTCTAAAGACAATAACTTAGAATTAGTTTGTGGCTTAATGATTGAGGCAGCAAATTCAGATGGAAACATAGAAGATAAAGAAATTAATAAAATTAAAAATACATTAAATAATCTTTTTAAGGAAAATCCAAAAGATGTTCAAATTACTATAGACAAAGCTGTTGAAAATAAAAATAATTCTAAGTCATTGTTTTATTATACATCAAAGATAAATAAAAATTATTCTGAGGAAGAAAAAATATTATTATTAGAAATTCTTTGGGAGATTGTTCTTGCAGATGGACAAGTTCATGATTATGAGTCAAGTCTAATAAGAAGACTTGCAGGTTTATTGTATATTTCTGATGTTAACTCTGGAAATGCAAGGAAAAGAGCTCTAAATAAAATTTCATAAGTATGACATATGTTGTTGATGAGAATTGTATAAAGTGCAAACACATGGATTGTGTTGAAGTTTGTCCTGTTGATTGTTTTTATGAGGGTGAAAATATGCTCGTTATCCATCCTGATGAATGTATCGATTGTGGAGTCTGTGAGCCTGAATGTCCTGCGGAGGCTATATTTTCTGATACCGAAGATGGAACGGAAAAATGGGCAGAAATTAATAGAAAATATTCAGAGATATGGCCTAATATTTCTGAAAAAAAATCTCCACCTGAAGATGCAAAAGAATGGCAAGGTATCAAAAATAAGTTTGATAAACATTTTAGTGAAAAACCAGGAAACTAAATGAAGAATAAAAAAAATCCAGAATTTAAAATTGGTGAAATAGTAGTTTATCCTAAACATGGTGTTGGTGAAATTATTAAAATAGAATCTATGGAAATAGCTAATATAAAAACCAAGTTCTACGTAGTAAAGATGGAACAATCAAAATTAACAATAAGAGTTCCGCTTGATAAGCAATATGAAGTTGGCTTAAGAAAAATTTCTTCAAAAAAATTAATTGAAGAAGTTTTTGATACTCTTAAGTTAAAACCTAAAATAAGAAGAATAATGTGGAGTAGAAGAGCTCAAGAATATGATACAAAAATATTTTCTGGAGAACCTCTAAAAATTGCAGAGGTAGTTAGGGATCTATTTAGAAAGAATAGTCAATCTGAACAATCTTATAGTGAAAGACAGATGTTTCAAGTTGCAATAGAACGTCTAGCAAGAGAAGTAGCGGCAGTTGAAAAAACAGACTATTTTCAATCAACTGAAAAAATTGAAACTATTCTAAATTCAAAGTAATTAATTGAACAATCAAAGTAATTTTGTTGAATTAAGTAAATGCTCTAGAATATGGGCTGTAGGTTCGATCCACTCAAATATTAATGCATTTAATTCAATAAAAAATTTTATTTTTAATAATTTTAGAAAAGATGACAAACTAATTATATTAGGTAATGTTATAGGCCTAGGTAATTCTAGTAATGAAATTATATCAAATATTATTAGTTTTAGATTTGATTTAATGGCTAAGTTTAAATTAAAACCAACTGATATAATTTTTTTAAGGGGCGCACAGGAAGAAATGTTTAGTAAATTACTTCAACTGCAAATTGCCCCTAACCCAATTGAAATTATCGACTGGATGTTCGAACACGGTGTTAATAAAACTTTAGAGTCTTATGGATATAGCAAACAAGATGTTATAAATGTTGCCACATCCGGAACTGTGGCTATCTCAAAATGGACTTCAAAACTCAACAAATCTCTTTTAGAGAATCCTGGACATAAAGATTATTTTTTAAATCTAAAACATGCTGCTTACTCCCATAGCAAAAAAATACTCTTTGTTAATAGGGGTGTAGATATAACAAGACCTTTATCTGCTCAAAATGATTGTTTTTGGTGGGGTTTCCAAAATTTCTCAAAAATTGATAAACCATACAAGTCATTCATTAGAATAGTTAGGGGATATGAATCAATACATAGCAACGAATTAGAACAATCAAAAAACAAAATTGTTTGTACTTTATTTAAACAACCTCTCTCAAATAATAATATTTATGCAGGAATTTTCTCAGAAAGTGGTGATATTTTAGATTTATTTGAATCTAGTTGATCCAAAAGTAAATATTTTACGTATAATTAGGTATGTTCAATAATTATAATAGCAGTAAGCTAGTAGAGTTATCAAAAAAAGCTTCAATTCTCGAAAAAGAAGAGGAATTTAAATTAATTAATGATTGGAAAGACAATAGAAACCCAAAATCCCTTCAAAAAATTCTTAACTCATATTTAAGATTAGCTATCTCTTATGCTAAAAAATATTCAAGTTATGGATTGTCACTAGATGATTTAACACATGAAGGAGTATTGGGAATAATGCATGCCCTGGATAAATTCGACACATCAAAAGATTTTAGACTTTCTACTTATGCTTCTTGGTGGATAAGAGCATCAATACAAGATTTTATTTTAAAAAACTGGTCCGTCGTGAGAACTGGATCAACTGCTTCTCAAAAAGCACTTTTCTTTAACCTAAAAAAAATTAAACAACAAATTAATAGTGTTTCTAGAGAATTTATGGGCCAAGATGAAATAAACCAAGTATCCAATATGCTTAACGTAAAATCATTAGAAGTTCAAAATATGGAGTCTAGGTTGACAGGAGGAGATCTACATTTGAATCAAAAAGTGGACAATGAAAGTGAAAATGATTTAATGGATCTTTTACAGGATGAAAGACAAAATCCTGAGGAGCTTTATGAAGATTTTAATGATCAAAAAGTTAAGAAAAATTTTATCAAAAGTGCTATTGAAACTTTGAATGAAAGAGAGAGAACCATTATTAACTTAAGAAAATTTAAAGAAAAAAGCATTACATTAGATGAATTAGGAAAAAAATTAAAAATCAGTAAAGAGAGAGTAAGACAAATAGAAACAAAAGCATTGGAAAAGCTTCGCAAAGCAATTTTAGAGATTTCTCAACAAAATAAAGAATTTTTCATTTGATACTAAAATATATTCAAATAATATGAATATATGAAAATTATATTATTTTGTGTCACTATTCTACTCACTTTTAATGTTAAAGCTAGTGGTCTGAATATATATGGTCTTGGTATATATGATATAAAATTTGATGGCAGTGCTGATAAATCTACTACCGACTTTAGGTATGAAAAAAGATTTAATAAAACAATTTTTGACATAGGGCCAGAGGAAGATAACTTTTTCTTTTTAAAACCATTTGTTGGTTTTGAATACACTGGTGATTCTGCATCTTATTTTATTACTGGATTTTATTTAGATGATAATTTAGGGCAACTTTTTCAAGGAAAAAAAAATAACTTTATATTTACTCCAAGTTTTGGCTTTGGTTATTATAATAATGGTTCTGGAAAAAATCTCGGAAATGAACTTCAGTTTAGAACAACATTAGAAATTAGCTATGAGCTATTAAACAATAATAGAATTGGTATCTCGCTTGGACACATTTCTAACGCTAATTTAGGAGATAAAAATCCAGGTGCCGAAATAATTAGTTTAACGTATCAAATTCCATATTAGTTTAAAAGCAATCTGTTTTGTCTAACAAAGTTTATTAACAACCTTTCAATACTGCCCAGTTCATGATTTTTCATATAGTTATGAACTTTTAACTTAAATGTTTTGCTATTTGGAATACCAAAAAAAATTTGTAACAAGGGACTTAATAATCGAAATATAGAATCTGATTTAATTTTAGGACTTATATAATCAAAATAATTTAATATTAATTCTTCATTAATATTATTAAAATTATTAATATTGTAAATATCTGCATCTATTTTTTTTAGTAAAAAAGGATTATTTTGTATTAGTCGACCAACCATAATCCCATCAAACTTTTTTAATAAATCTATTCCTTTTTCTAAATTATCGATTCCACCGTTAAGTACGAATAATATATTGGAATATTTTTCCTTCACTTTACTAACAAAATTGTAATCTAATGGTGGGATAGATCTATTTTGTGCTGGGCTAATTCCAGATAAAATTGCATTCCTAGCATGAACATAAATAATCTTTATTCCACTTTTTAAAACTTCATCAATAAATTCTTCAAAGAAATCATAATTCAAACTCTTCCCTAATCCGATTCTACATTTCAATGATACCTTGATGTCTTTATTTTGAAGTGACTCTAAACATTCTCTAACTAATAGTTTATCTTTCATTAAACATGCTCCAAAACTTCCTTTTTGTACAGCTTTACTTGGACAGCCAACATTCAGATTAATTTCATCATATCCATATTGATAAGCAATTTTTGAACATTTTTTAAGATCTTCTAATTCAGACCCGCCTACTTGAAGAGCAACAGGATTATGCTCATCATTCGCAATAATTAAGTCTTTATTTTTTGAATGGATCATAGACTTAGCAGCAATCATCTCAGTAAATAAAAAAGTTTTTTTTGATAGAATTCTGTATAATTTCCTTGCATATGGGGTTGTATATCCCATCATTGGCGCAACACAAAATTTTCTATCAATGCTATCTTTCATTTTATTTTTACAAAAGTTAATCTATTATAATTCTAACTATAATTAAATAATGGCTTTACCAGATTTTTTTATTGATAAATATAGAGATTGGAAAAAAAATACTTTTTCTAATAATAAAAAATTATATGAAAATCTTGCTAATAATGGACAAAATCCTAAGGCAATGATTATATCATGTTGTGACTCAAGAGTTGATATAAATTCTATTTTTAATGCCAGTCCAGGAGATTTATTTATACATAGAAATATTTCTAATTTAGTACCAGACTTCGATTCTGATAACAGTGAAATAACTTCTTCAATTGAATATGCAATAAATGTATTACAAATACAACAGATAGTTATTTTAGGTCACTCAAACTGTGGGGGTATTAATTATGCCTATAAAAAATTTTCAGGTAAAATAAATGATAAAAGTGAATCAAATTTAAATAATTGGATCCAATCAATTAGTCCTGCATATAAAAAAATTGATAAAAATTATTCTGAATTAAATTGTATAATGGCACTTGAAAAAGAAAGCATTATAAACTCAATTATAAATTTAAAAAATTATAGTAAAGTAAAAAAATTAACATCAGAAAATAAATTAAAAATATACGGTTTGTTTTTTGAAATAGGCACAGGTAATTTATCAGTATATAATGAGTCTAACAAAAATTTTGAAAAAATAGATTATTTATAGGTAGTTTTTTTATTTGGAAATTTCCTTCTTTTTACATCCATAGAGAATTTTTTTATAGCTCTCTTAGCTTCTTTTCCAAAATTCATATAATTTTTAACAAACTTTGGCATATTTTTATTGTCTTCGATATTAACTAAATCGTCAAAAACTAATACCTGGCCATCACAGTATTTAGAAGAACCTATACCGATTGTTGGAATAGATATAGATAATGATATTTTTTTTGACACATCCTCAGCTACACATTCAAGTAAAATAGCTTTTGCACCTGCCTTTTCTGCACTTAACGCTAAATCTAATAAATGTTTTTTTTCATGATCTTTTTTTCCAACAATTCTAATTTTTCTGAAATCTTTAAAACTTTGCGGAGTAACTCCAATATGAGCAATTACGTTAAACTTTTTTTTTGATAAGTATCTAATTATTGGAATACATTTTGTATTAATTTCTAATTTTAAATATTTTGCCTTTGTAAAATTCTTTAGTAAATATGCATTTTCTAAAGCACTAGCTTTTGTCATGTATGATTTATATGGCATATCTATAACACTAAGGCTTTTTTTTATTTGCCTAGTTACAGCTCTTCCATGAACTTTCATCATTTCCAAAGTTACTGCTTGGGTATTTTTCATACCATAGAGAGTCGAGCCAAGCGAATCACCTATTAATATAATATCAACATTACCATCTAATAATTTAGCTATTGGTGCAGAGTATGCAGTTAAACAAGTTATAGGTTGGTTAAAAATTTTATTATGGAATTTAATTTTCTTATTCATACTTTTTAGACCGACCTAGTTATTCCACCGTCTACTCTTATATTTTGACCAGTAATATAAGAACCGTTATTAGAAGCAAGAAGCTTAACAACAGCAGAAATTTCACTTACCTTCCCAGTCCTTTTTAATGGAACTCTTTTTATTAAATCCTTATTTGCTTTTAAACTATTTATAAAACCAGGTAGAATATTATTTATTCTAATATTATATTTAGCATACTCATCTGAATAAATTTTTGAAAAAGATGCTAACCCAGCTCTTAACACACCTGATGTAGGAAAATTTTTTTCTGGTTCAAAAGTTGCGTAAGTTGATATATTAATTATAGAACCGTTTTTTTGTTTTTTCATAATTGGGGTTACCAATCTAATTGCTCTTACAACATTCAGAAAATATATCTCCATACCTTTAACCCATTCATAATCACTTATTTTTAATATTTGTCCTTTTGGTCCATGACCAGCACTGTTTACTAGTACATCTATTCTTCCCCACCTATTCTTTACTATTTTTATAAACTTTTCTAAGTCTTTCTGATTCAAGTTTGAACCTGTATAACCAATACCATTAAGTTTTTTAGCTAATTTTTCTCCTTTTCCTGAAGATGAAAAAATCGCAATTTTATAACCATCTTTAGCTAGTGCTTTTGCTGAGTCTGCTCCCATTCCACTACCTGCGGCAATCAAAACAGCTACTTTATTCATAATTTTTTATCATAAATAATATTAAATATTTTTTTTAAAGTTAAAATTTTTAATATCTATAACTTTATCATCATAAAAAGATTTAATTTTTTGAACAATAGAATCAACATCCATGAATACTTCCCTATATTGTTCATCTGGAGTCATATGATCTATAAATTTATCTGGAAAAAAGATATTCTTTACAATTATTGACGTTTTTTTAGTCCTTATATTATGAATATAATTCAATACGTGAGAAGCAAATCCTCCTATTGAACCTTCCTCTATGGTTATTAAAAATTTATGATTTTCAATAAGGCTATCAATAAGCTTTGTATCCAAAGGTTTGGCAAATCTTGCATCTGCAATTGTTGGATTGATATTATTTTCATTTAAAATTTTATTTGCTTCTAGACAAGTTTCTAACCTTGTTCCAAGATTAAGTATTGCAACATCTTCCCCCTCTAACACTATGTATCCCTTTCCTATTTCTATCTCACTAGTATTACTAACATTTACAATATTTACAGAGCCCCTAGGGTAGCGAAATGCAGATGGAAAATCATCTATCAAGGCTGATGTTTTTATCATTTTAATTAATTCATTTTGATTGCTTGGTGCCATGATTATAAAATTTGGTAAAGTTGACATAAAAGTAATATCAAATGATCCAGCATGAGTCGGTCCATCAGATCCAACCTGTCCCGCTCTATCAATAGCAAATCTAACAGGTAATTTCTGAATTGCTACATCATGGATTATTTGATCATAAGCTCTTTGTAAAAAGGTTGAATAAATTGCTACATATGGCTTAAATCCCTCTGTGGCCATACCAGCAGCCATAGTTACAGCATGTTGCTCTGCTATTCCAACATCAAAGAGTCTTTCTTTAAATTTCAAATTAAAATCTTTTAATCCAGTTCCTGACATCATTGCGGCAGTTATAGCAACAATTTTTTCATCGTTTTCGGCTAGTTTTGATAAAGTTTGACCGAATACTTGCGAGTAAGTTATTTGGTTGGATTTTTTAAATGAATTACCCGTGTTTATATTAAACTTTTCAACCCCATGATGCTTATCATCTGATTTTTCAGCAGGCATGTAACCTTTGCCTTTTTTTGTTATACAATGAAGAAATATTGGTTTATCAATTTTATTATCTCTTATATTTTCTAAAACAGAAACAAGATCATTTATATTATGACCATCTACAGGTCCAAGATAGTAA